>Ga0315909_10004646_pt1 | contig 16106 bp, 15 predicted proteins | sample LakEriMetagenome_11_FD_203527 | JGI IMG/M metagenome (GOLD analysis project Ga0315909, IMG submission 203527) | Freshwater fungal communities from buoy surface, Lake Erie, Ohio, United States - Buoy 2 MA125 | ecosystem: Environmental > Aquatic > Freshwater > Lake | place: USA: Lake Erie, Ohio...
TAACCATCGACACCTCGGTTTTCTGAGGTACCACATCCACTAAAAAGAAGATGTGCAAAGAGCTGAATTGCAGAGGCACTCGCAGAAAGAACCCAATAACGCTTATTTTGCTTATGGAAGATTCCTAACGCAATAACGGCTATAAGAAAAATCATTATTCATTTTCCCATATCAAAACTGCATGATGAGTGCGATGTCTGCGGGGGCATCGCTCCCGCCTAATCTAACAAAATGCCCGCTGAAATTCAGTGGACATTTTATTTATTACCAGAGGTGTAGAACACGATATTCCACTAACTTGCTCAGTTCAAGACAAGTCTAGTTTTGATAGGGTCGAGGATACGAAATAAGAGGCAAAATAAGTGATATTTTTTACGTATTAAACAAACATCTGCCCCAGTAGTTTCGGCGACCTGTGCATCGCCAGCTCCAGTCTTCCAGATGGGTATTTTCAACTAGATCGTCATCTCGAAAGTCAATAAATGCTCAGCAATGCTTTACATCGATGAAGGTAAGTCATAGATTAGTTACCACTTTAACCTTTTAACGCCGAGGAAATCCATGGAAGTCATACTCAGAAAATATGGCAACAGCACGGTCGCCGTGCTACCGCCTGCTGTGCTCAGGGATCTTGGCTTATCGGCCGGGCAAACCATGATCTTAGACACCACCAACAACGGTCAGATCGTGCTGGCCAAAAAACGCAAATACATTCTGGCTGATCTGATAGCACAATGCAATCCAAAAGCTCCGCCGCCAGCCGACCTCGCCCTTTGGGATTCAGCAAAACCCGTCGGACAAGAGGTCTGGTAATAGCAGTTTTTGGTCGCGGCGACGTGGTTAGCATGCCCCTAGACCCCGCCATGGGCCACGAACAAAAAGGGACTCGCCCAGCGCTTGTTTTAAACACCAAGGAATTCAATCGCCTAGGTGACATGCTTGTTGCTCCAATCACTCAGGGCGGAGAATTCTCACGTTATGCCGGCTTTGCAGTGAGCCTGATGGGCACAGGCTGCAGAACACAAGGCGTAGCTTTGCTGAACAAAACAGATTGCTCGACCTCAAGGCAAGAAAAGCGAAAAAAATTGAGCGAGCACCACAAGCAGTTCTCGATGACGTCCTGTGCCGCCTTACAGCTTTGCTCGATGGGTAGTAGCGCTTGTTATCAACTCCTTATGCGATGTCGAGCTATAAATTAGATAAATTAAATAAAATTGATTTCGGATTAAGTAGTACTAAAATCAAATCAAATCAAATCAAATCAGTTCATGTTTAAGTTAGTATTTATTTGCAGCACTTAAGAATAGTTTGAATTTATATAAGTGACAATTCACAAAATTAGCGAAATATGACTTTAAATAATTGTTATTCAATTATCCAGAGAGATTTATATGCCTAATCGTCTACCATCACTCAATGCTTTAAGGGCATTTGAGTCGGCTGCACGCCACATGAGTTTCGCTCGCGCTGCCGAAGAGCTTCACGTCACGCCTGGCGCGATTAGTCAACAGGTACGACAACTCGAAGACAGTTTAGGTCAGCGACTTTTTCTTCGTCAAAACAATTCACTGTCTATTACTTTTGCAGGAAAGGCTTTACTGCCGCAAGTCAGAGAAGCCTTTAATAGCCTGATCGAAGCCACCGATCTAGTTCGCTCAAAAAACTTTGAAAACATTCTAAAAATCAGCGCACCGCCAACGTTTTCAATCAAGTGGCTGCGGCCAAGGCTGACTCATTTTCAAAATTTACACCCCGATTTAGAAATCCGACTTACGGCTAGCAAGCAACTTGCCGACTTCAATAAAGAGGATTTGGACGTAGCTATTCGATATGGCCAAGGAAGTTACGAGGGTCTTACCTCTGAAAAAATCATGGCAGAAAATATTTTTCCTGTGTGCAGTCCCGCGTTGATTAAACGAACCCTGGCACTTCGTAAAACAGCGGATCTTAAACACCACACACTGCTGCATGCAGAGCACAGCGCATCCGACGAAACAGCTCCTAGTTGGTCAAAATGGCTTCGACTTGTCTGTCCAGAGACATTAGAAATCATCAATGCGAGTAAAGGAATGTTTTACACGCCTGCATTACTGGCGATTGATGCTGCCATAGCTGGTGAGGGTATCGCTCTAGCAAAAGGCAAATGGGTTCAAGATGACTTGTCTGCCGGACGATTGGTTCAACCTTTTGAAGATTTTTTGCATTCAGAGTTTGACTATTACCTCGTCTATCCGCAAGGGACAGCTAGTGCTAAGGTGACTCTTTTTCGTCAATGGCTTTTTGAGACGCAAGGTCTTCCCGTGCTTTCAGAAATTTCCTCAACTGCAAACTCAATTGCAAATTCATAAGCTTTCGCTTAGATAAATTAATCCAAAGGCTCAGATATTCTGGTTTGACCAATGTACATAAACCGGACAGCATATTTGAATAATTTCAAATTGAGGCGTGAATATGGATTTGGGAATCAGCGGTCGCAATGCATTGGTATGTGCCGGCAGTAAAGGTTTAGGGCGTGCATGTGCTTATGCACTGGTGCGTGAGGGGGTAAATGTAGTCATCGTCGCACGCAACCCCGAGACACTGGAAAAGACTGCTCACGAACTCAAACAACTTAAGGCCGGAGCAGTTTCCTTCGTGGTAGCAGACATCACCTCACCACTCGGTCGAACTGCTGCCCTGAACGCGTGCCCACAACCCGATATTTTGATAAATAATGCTGGCGGTCCACCCGCTGGAGACTTCCGCGAATTCTCTGAGGAGATTTGGCTTGCCGCAGTAAATGCGAATATGCTGACCCCTATCGAATTAATTAAAGCCACTCTTGACGGAATGATGGAGCGTGGTTTTGGACGAATCATAAACATTACATCAAGCGCAGTTAAAGCTCCTATCGACATACTTGCACTATCAAACGGTGCGCGCACTGGATTAACGGGTTTTGTAGCAGGTTTATCACGCAAGACCATCACAAAGAATGTGACCATCAATAATTTACTACCCGGTGCTTTTGACACAGAAACCATGCGTTCTCGCTCGGCGTCTATGGCGCAAGCCAGTGGAAAAACATTCGAAGAAATTCAAGCAGCCCGCTTACAACCCATTCCAGCAGGTCGATTTGGAAACCCAGATGAATTTGGAGATGCTTGCGCATATCTGTGCAGCAAACAAGCTGGGTACATCACAGGTATGAATTTTCTAATAGATGGTGGTGCTTATCCTGGCACGTTTTGATATGCGAAATCATCTGAATAGTAAAACATCTGCCACGCTAACCCTGGTTCAAATACTTAATGGAGCTTAGCCCATGAAAATTATTCGTTATCTAGTTTTTTGCTGGATGTTGCTCCCCTCATTGGCAACGGCTGAATCCATCAAGTTGGGTCAGGTGTCGTTATCCTTTTACGCAGTCACAGGAGGCATAGTCCAGCATGTATTGGAAAAAGAGGGATACACAGTCGAGGTGATTGAAGGATCGCATGCCGATATTTATCCGAAGGTTGGCTCAGGCGAGGTAGACATACTCGCGGCATCATGGCTTCCCAACGCGCATGCAGTTTTATACCGAAAAGTGGAAGCTAGCACATTCAAATTAGCCAAGCTCTATGACGATGCGCGTCTATATTGGACTGTTCCTGCGTACGTTCCGGCTGAAGAGGTTTCCTCAATTGAAGATCTATTGAAACCTGCGGTCAGATCGCGCATGCCGGCGACTATCATCTCACTGCCCGAATCAACTGGTTTGACTATCTTAGGGCTTGAGGTACTCAAGAGTTATGGTCTCGAAACCGCAGGCTATCAATTGCAAGCCGCACCACCGAGCACTTGGATCGGTACATTTAAAACCGCCTATGAAACAGGCAGCTGGGTCGTATTTCCTTTATGGCAGCCACAATGGATAAATTCCGTCTATAAATTGCGAGTGTTGGAAGATCCCAAGCGTATTTTTGGCGTGGACAGTGCGTATCTGATAGCCAATCAGAAGCTCAAGTCGAAATTGTCACCACGTACGCTGAGCTATCTAAGCAATATCCGCTTGTCGATTGCAGCGATTACAGAAATGGATAAATCCATGAATGTGGAAAAAATATCAGCGCGTCAGGCCGCAGAACGCTGGATCGCCTCACATCCGGAACAGGTCGACAGCTGGCGACCAAAGTAATGCCACAGTAACGTTTCAATTTATTTGAACTTCTTAGCTTGATCGACTTAAAAGATTACGAATATCTGAAAGCATCGATATTTTTTGGATTCAAGAAGGCAACCATTGAGCACAATTCAGACTCATTTCTAAGATGATTTAGCAACATACCTCGCTTGCAAAGTGCTGCTTAAATTTAAATCTAATCAGTCAACGCAAGCTGTAGCCCGATTAACTATTGCCGTGCGATCTTGATTGCTTTAGCGATCTAGTCTTGAAAATTATCTACTTTAATGACTCCTGAAACTTTTAAAAAAGCTCTGTACAAAAGCTATTCGCGAATTGGTCCGAGTATTTGCTGCACGAATTGCGGCTGTAGAGGCACATTAAGAAACTGTGCGATTTGCACGATCTGCCCATACAACATGTGCTGACCATGGTGAACCATGCAGCCACACTGGATGGCAGCTTCGAGAAGCGGCGTATGACCATCTCGCACCACTGCTTCGCAAACGAGAGTGCCTGCCTCCAGGCGATCGGTGGGCAACGGTAGCGCATCGGTATCGTTTAAACCCAATGACGTCGCATTGACCACAACATCAAATCCAGATGGATCTTCTTCGCCAACTCTCACCATTACATCAGCCAGGGTATCCTTCAAATGCATCGCCAGTTCATTCGCACGACCGGCCGAGCGATTGTGGATGACAAGTTCGGACGGCCTCTCCCTAGCAATGACATAAGCGATTGACTTGCCGGCGCCACCCGCACCGACCAATAGCACACGCTTACCAAGCAGCGTGTGACCGCGGTCCCTAAGACCCGCTACAAAACCCTCGCCATCGAAGTTTCCACCAATCCAAACGTGCTTGTCCCTGTCGAAGCGCATGGCATTAACCGATCCGACCAGTTTAGCCGTGTCAGTCAACTCCCCGCAGGCGGCGACAACCGACTCTTTATGCGGAATCGTGACGATCAAGCCGAGAAGGTTGTTCAGCGCGGGCACACCAGACAGTAAGGGCAGCAATTTGCTCACCTCCACTTGGAAGGGCAAACACACGACATTAAGTCCCTGCTTTGCGACGGAGGCATTGAACAACTGGGGAGTACGAACGTGGCTGATGGGATTGGCGATGATACCGATCAGTTGAGTGTTTCCATCTATTTGCATGGAGAGCTTCCAGGTTTTTGTATGTTATGAAAATGCACTACCTCAAATGCCGGCCTAAGTTTTCGTCACGGGCAACCAGCATGTGGAACGTCGCGTCGATTTACCCAGCGATGTAGAGTCCACCATTCACGTGCAACACTTCGCCAGTGACGAAACTAGCGGCGCTGCTGCACAAAAATCCTATTGCACTTGCAATCTCACGGGGATGTCCAAGTCGCTGCAAGGGTGTTTGCTCAATGGAGTCCGCGCCGCGTTTGGCAATGAGCTCAATCGTCATCGGTGTTTCGATCACACCCGGCGAGACCGCATTGACGCGGGTACGCGGTCCCAGTTCCCGCGCCATGCTCCGTGTCAAACTCAGAATCGCCCCTTTCGATGCCGAATAGTGCGCGTTGTACATGGCACCTCTATGTGCCGCCACCGAGGTCAGGTTGACGATTGCACTGTGCTCGCGTAACGCGGCAATTGCCCGCCGACACAGGTAAAAGACACCATCGAGATTAATACCCAGCGTTTGACGCCATTGGTCATCCGTCATCCCCTGAATCGGCTGCGCCCTGTAGATTCCGGCCGAAGGAACCAAAAAATCGATACCTCCAAATATGTCTTGTGCCAACGCTACTGCGTGCGCGGAATCTTCCGGATTGGCCGAGTCCATTCGTAACGTGACAATACGTTTGCCACTTGAATCGAGCGACTCCGCAAACAAGTTCAAATTTTCTTCGTCGAGGTCGGTCAAGACCAGATTTGCACCGTGCGCATAAAACAATGCGGCAACCTCGCGGCCGATGCCGCCGTTCGCCCCAGTCAGCAAGAGAGTTCTATTTTCAAAGTCGTACATGGTTGTTCCGTTAGTTTTGAAATGGTGTTAACGCTTCAGATGTGCAGCGCGCGACCGTACGCCGATAACACAGCTTCGTGCATCGCTTCGGACATGGTCGGATGCGGAAAAATAGCGGCCATTAATTCAGCTTCAGTCGCCTCTAGGGATTGAGCGATGGCGAAACCCTGAATCATTTCAGTTACCTCTTCACCCAGCATATGCGCGCCTAATAGCTCTCCACTTTCCTCATCGAACACCACTTTCACAAACCCAGTCGTGGCGCCCATAGCAATGGCCTTGCCGTTGGCGAAAAACGGAAACTTGCCAACCTTTACCTTGTGCCCATCAGCTCGCGCCTGTAATTCAGTCAGACCGACGCTTGCGACTTGTGGATGGCTGTATGTGCAGGCCGCCACGCGCTTAGAATCCAGAGGGTGCGGATGCAGACCGGCGATGTGCTCGACACATATCACTCCTTCGTGGCTCGCCTTGTGCGCCAGCCATGGTGGACCAGCCACGTCCCCGATGGCATAGACGCCCGGCTGTTCCGTTTGACAGAACTGATCGGTCACTATGTGGGTCTTTTCAATTTTGATGGCCGTCTTCTCCAAGCCCAGGTCTTCGACGTTGCCAACGATGCCAGCTGCGACCAGTACAACGTCTGCTTGAACTCGACTTGTTGTTTTCCCTTGTAGATCAAGTTGCCACCCTGCGCCTTCCCGAACAGCGCCTTGTACAGCCGTTGCCGTATGTAGCGTGATTCCATCACGCGACAGGCTTGAAGCCATCTGGGTTGATATGTCGATATCCTCCAAAGGCAAAACACGGTCCGCCATTTCGACCACGATTACCTCGACGCCGACGGCATGGTAAAAGCTCGCAAACTCAATACCAATCGCACCTGCCCCAACGATCACCATGCGTTTCGGAACGCTTGGGGGATTGAGCGCGTCGCGATAAGTCCAAATCGTCTTGCCGTCCGGATCAAGCCCAGGCAAATTCCGTGCACGTGCCCCCGTCGCAAGAATGATGTTTTTGGCGCTGACCAAAGTTGCCCGCCCGCTCTTGTCGGTAACTTTTAGCGATCCTTTACCCTCCAAGCGAGCGTGACCACCAATAACAGTGATGCCATTCTTCTTCATCAAACTATCGATACCCTTGTTCAACTGTGCAGCAACCGCTCTTGAACGGGCGACCATAGCGGGTACATCAGCCGTCGATGCCGTTACTTTCACACCAAAATGTGATGCATCCTTAGTCAAACGCAGCACATCAGCGCAACGCAATAGCGCCTTAGTCGGGATACAACCCCAGTTGAGGCAAATACCACCCAATTCGGCCCTCTCGACAATGGCGGTTTTCATACCCAACTGCACGGCTCGAATGGCTGCCACATAGCCACCTGGCCCACTGCCAATTACCACTAGATCAAAAATAGGATGTGTCATATCTGGTCCTCAGATCAACATCGACAGTGGATTTTCCAGAAGTCGCTTGAACGCTGCCAACCAGTGCGCCGCCAGTGCGCCGTCGATTGCTCGGTGATCCACGGATAGCGTACAGCGCATGACCGATGCAATCTTTACCGCGCCATCCTCTACCACCGGAACTTGCTGAGTCACCCCGACTGCCAGAATCGCAGCTTGTGGTGGATTGATGATTGCGGAGAATTCGCTCACACCAAACATGCCAAGATTGCTCACACTAAAACTGCCGCCTTGGTATTCATCCGGACGCAATTGCGAGGCGCGCGCGCGCGCAGCCAAATCGGCAATTTCTTGGCTAATCATCGACAGTGACTTGCGATCCGCGGCGCGCACGATGGGTGTAATGAGACCGAAATCAGTAGACACAGCTACGGCAATATCTGCCTGCGTGTACTGACGCATTGCGTTTTCTGTCCAGCTTACGTTGGCTTGTGGTACCTCACTCAGAGCAACAGCTACAGCACGCACAATGAAATCATTGACGGAAATTTTGCGCGGCATAGCGGTATTGATGTCACTACGGAGTGACATCAATCGGTCCATGCGACAGTCCACCGAAAGATAAAAGTGCGGGATGGTGGACTTACTCTCGGTCAATCGACGAGCGATGGTACGCCTCATGCCACTGTGCGGAACTTCGTTGTAGTCACCCAAGGTCGATGGCGAAACAGTTGATGGTTGGGCCATGACGGGCGAAGAGACCACAACTGCGGAAACGGCCTCAATGTCTCGTTTCACGATTCGACCATTCGGGCCAGTGCCGATCAGCGTATTCAAGTCTATGCCGCGTTGCTTAGCCAAGCGGCGTGCCAAAGGACTGACGAAAACTCTATGCGACGGGGTGACCTTCGATCCGCTCAATAAAGTTGGTGGGACGGCAGATTCAGAAGTGGATGGGTTTGGCAGCAGAGGGACACGAGCATTGTCTACAGTTTTAGCCAGCAGGGCTGACACATTTACGCCGGTCTCGCCCACGTCTAGCAGAACACCAATGGGTGAACCGACTTCGACTTCTTGCCCTGCCTGAATAAGCGTTGGACCCATCACGCCAGCGCGGTCGGCGTTGAACTCGACGATGGCCTTGTCAGTTTCAATTTCAGCTAGGCAGTCACCCACAGCGACAATCTCCCCCTCCTTCTTGATCCATGTCTGCAGCGTTACTTGAGTGGCATTCGCTGCTACTTCGGGCATGCATATCAAGGTGGCCATTTCAAAGTGTCCTTTTATGTAAATCAGGTCGGTAGGAAGTGATATCGGAGTACTGCACAATCTCGATCACATTGCCTTCCGGGTCGCGAAAAAATGCGAGGTAAGTTCCCGGACGAACCTCAATTCGGCTTGGCCCAGTCAAAAAAATCACTCCTGCTCCAATTAGCTGATCGATAACCATCTCGATATCGTCAACGATGAACGTCAGATAGGTCGCATTAGCTTTATCTAGGATGTACTCGGTCGCTGCCTCAGCGGCGGGAGGGTTAACGGGCGCCAGCAGCTTGATGCGTTCGCCCTGGGGTGTTTGCAGCCGAACTGCGGTGTAACCTGCAGCATTCATTGCAGCAAGCTGCGCGCGCTCAGCGGGCACTGTTACTTCACTGATTAACGTAAACCCCAACACCTCTTCGTAAAACTGGCGCATTCGGACAACATCACGCACAGCGATGCCGACCTCCAGAGGGACAATCATGTTTATTTTCATGGAATGGGTCCTTTGTTTAGGCGGCGCCCTTGGCCTGCATGACCAATTTCAGCCCGTCTACAACTTCCTCGGTCCGTGCAGCAGCAGCGCGCTCCAGCACTTTGGAGATGCTGGGCGAGGCTTCTGCTCCGGTCACACGCTGCACCGGCTGGTCGAGCCAGTCGAAGTAACGCCGTTGAATCTCGTCTGCCAGCCAACCGCCATAAGACGTTCCTCGCACGCCTTGCTCGACAAGCAGAACGTTGTTCGTCTTTTTGATGCTCTCTTCAATCGTGTTCCAATCGATGCTTGCTCGATCGAGCCAGCGCAGGTCAATTACTTCGGCATCAATACTTGTCTGCTCAATTGCATCAAGCGAATGACCTACCATCGAAAGGTAGGTGATTAGAGTCAACTCTTTACCAACTCGTCTTACTGCGGCCTTACCCAGCGGCAGGTGGAAGTCAAAATCATCTACAGGTCCCACACCGGTGGAGTTGTAAAGGTCAACGTGCTCAATCACGAGAACCGGGTCATTGCAGGCTAAAGCGGTATTCATAAGACCGACGTAATCGTAGGAATTAGACGGTGCGACGATGCGCCAACCTGGATTGGTTGCAAAGATGCCGGCTGGGTCCATGGAATGTTGGGATCCGTAACCAGTTCCCATGGCGATCTTCGTACGTAATATCAAGGGCACGCCACTCTCGCCACCGAACATGTGACGCGCCTTGCCAATCTGGTTAAACACCTGATCTGCAGCGACCCACATGAAATCCGGATACATGAACTCAACAACCGGCTTGAAACGGCCATCCAAAGCCATGCCACCGCCCAAGCCGATGAATGCGTTCTCGCTAATCGGAGTTCCCAGCACTCGATCGGGAAATTTCTCACTCAAGCCGCGCGTGGCGCCATTTGTGCCACCCTTGAGACGATGCACGTCTTCACCCATGACCACCACCGATTTATCGGTTTCCATTCGACGTGCCATGACATCTGCAACGACGTCGACAAATTTTCGTTCGGCGAGCTTGCCCTTAAACTCGAACTCTTCTTCAAATCGAAGTCCTTCAAGTTCTTTGAGGTTGCTTCGAATACCAACATCGCGAAAATCTGGACTAGGCCAAAGCTCGGGGCGAATTCGACGTTTGCCCGCTTTCCCTGAAGGGTCCACCTCTGTCAACTCGGCAATGGCTTTTTGCATCACTTCTTTGACACGGTCTCGCAGACTTGAAACCTCTTCTGCCGTTATGAGTTTTCGCTTTTGCATCTGAGTTGATATCAACTCAATTGGATCTCGCGCCCTCCATTGCTGTTCCTCTACCTTTGTCCTGTAGCCAAATGCGCTGCCCGGAAACGGACCATTCTGGTGGAAAAAACGGTACACATCAGCTTCAATTACGGTTGGGCCTTTGCCCGCTCGCATGTGTGCCAGCGCCTCTTGCATGGCGATATGAACCGCGAGTGGGTCCATCCCATCAACTTTCCAGCTGGTAATGTTGAAGGCCAATCCCCGTGCGGACAGCCGCGGTTCCGCCGTCGACTCCTCCACGGTCGTAGAGACTGCGTAGCGATTGTTTTCAATGAAAAAGCACAGCGGTATCTTCCAGGCTGCTGCAAGATTCATGGTTTCAAGAACCGAGCCGATGTTGACGGCACCGTCGCCAAAATATGTCACGGCAACGGCATCAGTCCCTGCATGTTTGTGTGACCAGGCTGCGCCTGCTGCCAAGGGAACACCACCCCCAACAATCGCGTTGGTTCCCAACGCGCCGGCCTCGGCCCACTGCAGATGCATAGAGCCTCCGCGTCCTTTGCAAAAACCTTGCGCGAGGCCAAGAATTTCTGCGAGCGTACGCTTTAGCAAAACGTGAATATCGGATGAAATGGGCGCGCGCGGATCTATTCCGGTGGGTGCCAAGTACGCCAGCGCCTTTGATACAAATTGGTGGTGTCCTCGATGGGATCCATTCACCTCGTCGGCGCCAGTCAAACCAACGATGGATCCCGCTGCACCGCCTTCCTGCCCGATGCTGGAGTGTGCAGGCCCATGTACTAGTCCTTCAGCTGCGAGTTCCAGGACCGCTTCTTCAAAGCCTCTGATTAGAATCATGTGGCTTAGTAAGGTCCCAAGCAATTGCGGGTCTGCCTGATCCCAATCTTTTTGAGTGGTGCGCAACTCGACCCATTTTGAGGCGGGCTTCAGAGTAATACGTTCAGACATGTGGAAATCCTTTTTGAGATGTCATTAGTGAGTTCTAGAATTCCCATCAAAATCCGTCAGCTGTCCAGCCTCCGTCTGAGACCAAGGCATGTCCAGTGATGAAGGCAGCTGAATCGGACGCGAGATAGAGCGCCACCTCCGCCATCTCTTCCGGCTCTCCAAAGCGGCCGAGTGGTGTTCGCTCTGAGATCTCCTGGCCGTCCAACACCTGGCGCTGAATTAACGAATCCACAAGTGCTGTTCGGGTATAGCCAGGGCATACAGCATTCACTCGTATATTGTGTTTAGCCCATTCGGCAGCAAGGCATTTGCTGAGTGAGATCACAGCTGCCTTCGCAGCGCAATAGGCAACGCGATTGGCTGCCGACGATAAGCCCCACATCGATGCCGTACTCAGGATAGAGCCGCCACCTTGGCGAACCATCCGACGCGCTGCTGCCTGCGAGCAGTAGAAGACCCCTGAAAGATCGACATCAATCGTCTTACGCCATTCGGCTGGCGTCAGCTCTAGCGAGGGCTTGTTCATCGAGATGCCCGCGTTGTTGAGGAGTATGTCGATTCGTCCAAACCGAGCCTCGGTGTCAGCACAAGCGCTTTCAACCGCAACGTCATCCGTAATCGACGCCCGCACGATCTCCACCTCGATACCAGGATATGCAGCCTCCAGTTCCGCTTTCGTGGTTGCCATGCCGTCTACATCAATGTCGAGCAGCATCACATTGGCGCCATGGCGTGCAAATCCATGCGCCATGGCACGGCCGATTCCACTCCCACCACCCGTATTCAAAACTACTTTTCCTGATAGACCGGGATAATGGGCGGGAGCAAAGCGCTGCGGAGTCGGACATCCAGTTGCGTCGGGAGTATTCATACGGCTAACCAGTCTTTCATTAGTTGTGGGGAGGAAGTGAGCTGCTCTGTTGCGCCTTCAAAAACTATGCGTCCATGGCCCATCACGCAAACCCGAGAAGAAACTTGTAGTGCGATGGCTAACTTTTGCTCGACCAGCACGACGGACACACCACGACGATGTATGTCCTTGATGGCCTCTCCTACAACCCTAACGATTTTTGGAGCCAAGCCCTCGGTCGGTTCATCTATCAGAATCAGGTATGGGTTGCCTAACAGCGATCTGCAAATTGTCAGCATCTGCTGCTCACCTCCTGACAGGCTGCCAGCCTTGGTATTGCAGCGCTCTTTGAGGCGAGGAAAATAGTCGAACATCTGCTCAAAGGTCCAGCGCGCTGCATCACGGGAACTGTTCTGTTCACCCATTCGCAGGTTTTCTTCGACTGTGAGATTTGCAAAAACCTCTCGCTCCTCCGGAACATACGCAATGCCTGCACGGCTTACCGAATAAGGTCTTTGTCCAGCCAGGTTTCGGCCATTAAGTTTGATCTGACCCGATGTAGGAGTTACCAAGCCCATGATTGACTTCAACGTCGTAGAACGACCCGAACCGTTTCGGCCCAAAAGACTAAGAACTTCACCTGACTCAATATGAAAATTCACACCATGCAAAATATGACTTTTCCCATAATGAGCGTGCAAGTCAGTTACGCTAAACAGCCTTTCTGCGTTCGTCATGATCCAACCTCTTCACCAAGATAGGCTTCACGAACTTTCGGATCGTTACGGATCTGCTCAGGGGTACCAGTTGCAAGAACCTGTCCGTAAACAAGAACGCTGATCCGGTCACTAAGTGAAAACACGACATCCATATCGTGTTCAACAATGATCAACGTTCTCCCCGCCGTTAGTTCACGTATCAAGCCAACCATGTAGTCAGTCTCCTCATGGGACATTCCCGCCATCGGCTCATCAAGCAAGATAAGAAGAGGATCACAAGCAAGCGTCATGGCAATCTCAAGCGCACGCTGCTCTGAGTAGGAAAGTTCACCCGCGAGGGTTTTGGCACGCGCTGTCAGACGGACCCGCTCTAGGAGCTGGTCCGTCTCATGCCCCACCAAAGGAACCTTGCTGAGCATTAGCCAAAAAGTGTAATGAAGGCCGTGGCGTCGCATTACAGCGAGGCGCAGATTCTCAAACACCGTCAACTTCGGAAAGATGTTTGTAATCTGAAAGGAACGCGCTAGGCCGCGGCGATTGATCTCCTGAGGTGCCAACCCTTGTATCGAGTGGCCGTTGAAAACGATCTCACCCGAGGTCGGTGGCAAATTACCTGAAATCAGGTGAAACACGGTGGACTTGCCTGCACCATTGGGGCCGATAATTGCATGGCGCTCACCCTGAATAATGTCCAGCTCGACACCACGGATAATCTCCGTTTCAGCAAACGACTTCTTTAGATTTCGAAGGCTCAGAATCGGCGCATTCATGATTTGATTCCTTTGCCTGCTGCTTCTGAAATCGATGCTTCTACATCGGTATCGTCTACAAGCGATTGCCATCGACCCCTAGCCAATCGCACTGCCCAGCAACCCGCAAAGAAGATAAGAATAGGCATCAACCAAGTCGTCGCTCCGCCGGGAAACCAAGGTCTTCCGAAGAGCGTAATGGCAGGCCATGGCACCGCCGGATTTGCCAAGGCCAGTGCCCGGTAATCCTGTGAAAACATGCGTTGCAAAAACTCCACCAGAAATACACTGGAGACAGTTAACAGCAGCACTGCAAATATCCAAAGTATCGCTACTGGAAGCAAACGAACCAACCCATACTGAGCTTTGCTGTCAATCCACGAACGTATCAACCCGGTCAAGCCAGTCGGTAGGAACATCATCACCACTACAAACAACACACCTTGATAGAGAAGCCACGACCGACTCAGGTCAGAGACCGCGTAGCCAAAAAATGTCATTAGTACTGCACCGAGTGCTGGTCCGAGGAAAACCGAAACTCCTCCGATATAAGAATTCAAAACCACCACAGCTGATAAATGCGACTCAAACACCACGTAATTTGCCGATTCATTACAGACCGCCTGCAGCCCACCAGCGATACCCGAAAACATTGCTGAGATCGCAAACACTAGTACGCTGAGATGGTGAACGTCATAGCCCAGAAAACGCAGGCGGTGTGAATTTTCACGCAGTCCAAAAGTAAGTCGCCCAAGCGGCGTATGGGTGAATAAATAGAGCAGTCCTAATGAAGCCAACACCCAGATTAGCGTTAAGTAGTACAGCTGCGTGCTGTTACCGAAACTTATCCCCCACGCTGGCATGCGCATTGTTGAAACGCCGGATTCACCACCAAATAAGGACTTGAGATGGGGCGCAAGTGCGTGAAGAAGTTCGGCAAGCGCCAACGTGATCATGGCGAAATAGGTCCCACTACGTTTCGTGGCAAACCAACCAGCGATCATCCCAAATGCCAGCCCTGCCACGGCACCTGCAAGAGGCAGTAGGGGCGTAGGAAACAAACCGACTCCACCTACAGCCTTCATCGCGTGAAGTGTTGCGAATGTCCCGACACCAAAGTAAGCCGCATGCCCGAACGACAGCATGCCGCCCTGCCCACAAAGCAAATTGAAAGCACATGCAAACAGCGCAGCAATCAACATCTGAATGGACGCATTGAGAAGTGATTGCGAGAGCACAAGAGGCAGTAAGAACAACAGCGTCGCGCCAACTAAAAGCCAAAATTTCATTGATTTCATAGGTACTCTTTTTCGCCCATCAATCCCGATGGACGAACGAGCAGGACGAGCAACATCAATGCAAATGGAATAGTGGATGCCAAGCTGGAGAGCTTAAGAGTTAGTAGTCCTCCGATACCTTGGGCCCACTCACCCATGCCCAGTAGCGAAAAGAGGTCTGCCAGGCTTTTGTCGATGCCAACACAAAGCGATGTAATCATTCCAATCAACAGTGAAGCAATCATTGCGCCGCCAAGCGACCCGAGACCACCAACGACAACAACAACGAAAACCATCACCCCGAGCTCTAGCGCCATATTTGGGTTCGTCGTGTAAAAAGCACCTGCGACGGCACCGGCCAGTCCAGCGAGAGCCGCCCCCACGCCAAATACGCCCATGAATACGAGTGGCACGTTATGCCCAAGCGCTTCTGCCATACGAGGTTTGTAGATAGCCGACCGAACTACTATGCCAACGCGGGTACGGGTTAATAGAAGGTAGATGAGAGCGAACATGCCGATGGCAACGCCACCCATGATCAGCCGATAGAACGGGTAATCAGCACCACCGATACGAAACGCAGCGAAGTCAAGCGACGCGGGTATCCTGTAGTCGATTGGAAAATTCCCAAAAAACAGCTTTACCAGCTCAGCAATGATGAACGACAAACCGAAAGTCAACAGCAATTCATGCGCGTGACCAAAGCTGTGTACCCGTCGTAAAAAAAATCGTTCGACCACTACGCCAACCGCACCCACTAAGAGGGGCGCTCCAATCATGGCCATACCGAAACCAATTAAGGGCGTCAACGTGTAGGCAAAGTAAGCCCCTAGCATGTAGAAAGATGCATGTGCAAAGTTCAGTACGCCCATCATCCCAAAGATGAGTGTCAGGCCGGCGGACACCATGAACAGCAGCAGTCCATAGATAGCGCCATTGAGTAGCGAGACAATGAAATATTCCATGCAACCTCAGTTGGGCATTGCGAAC
>Ga0315909_10004650_pt1 | contig 16103 bp, 16 predicted proteins | sample LakEriMetagenome_11_FD_203527 | JGI IMG/M metagenome (GOLD analysis project Ga0315909, IMG submission 203527) | Freshwater fungal communities from buoy surface, Lake Erie, Ohio, United States - Buoy 2 MA125 | ecosystem: Environmental > Aquatic > Freshwater > Lake | place: USA: Lake Erie, Ohio...
TTCAATAAGAGGTCTCAGTAGCCAATAGGACGCTAATCCTAAATCTTTTTCTATGCCGACGCCATCGCGATAGCAATTACTCAATCTGGTCTGCGCAGCCACTTGTCCTTGGTCAGCTGCCTTATGCCACCACTCAAAAGCTTTTGCTTTACTAACCTCTGTACCCTCTCCATTGAAATACTTAATCGCTACAATCTGCTGAGTAATAACATCTCCCTGCTCAGCCGCCTTCTGATACCACTCAAAGGCTTTTGCTTTATTAACCTCAACACCCTCACCTTCGTCATACATCAATGCCAGATTAAACTGAGCTTTAGCATGTCCTTGCTCAGCCGCCTTCTGATACCACTCAAAGGCTTTTAGTTTATTAACCTCTATACCCTCACCTTCGTCATACATCAATGCCAGATTAAACTGAGCTTTAGCATTTCCTTGCTCAGCCGCCTTCTGATACCACTCAAAGGCTTTTGGTTTATTAACCTCTATACCCTCTCCATTGAAATACTTAATCGCTAGATTAAACTGAGCGTCTACATCGCCCTGCGGAGCTGCCTTCTGATACCACTCAAAGGCTTTTGCTTTATCCTCTTCAACACCCTCACCTTTGTCATACATCAATGCCAGATTAAACTGAGCCTTTACAAATCCTTGCTCAGCCGCCTTCTGATACCACTCGAAGGCTTTTGCTTTATCCTCTTCAACACTATCACCGTTGAAATACATTATCGCCAGACAAAACTGAGCATCTACTTGTCCTTGATCAGCGGCCTTCTGATACCACTCGACAGCTTTTGCTTTATTAACTTCTACACCCTCACCTTTGTCAAACATTAATGCCAGATTAAACTGAGCAACTGCATGCCCCTGATCGGCCGCCTTCTTATAACACTCGACAGCTTTTACTTTATCAACGTCTACACCTTCACCTTTGTAGTAGCGCTCGCCTAGCTTAAATTGCGCATCAGCGTCTGTAGTCGCTGAGTCAGATATGACGCTTGCGCTGGTAGAGCGATGGCTTTTTTCTGGTGCTGTATGTTGGTCTACTACTGATGAGCTGCTTGACCCTAGCGCCATCCACATCGACGAATTCGTTGCTGTACGATGTGATAGCACAGGCTCGATTTGGGTAGCCTCGGATGGGGCAACTGGTAATAGGGGTGCAGGTAAGTTTGAATCAGGCTGCTGGGTAGGTGTTAATGGTAGTACTGTACTTACATTGCGTTTCATGACTGACATTCCTTAACTAGTGTTAATGAACGTCAGTCACAGTACTCATACTAAAGTTCCAACTCGAATGGAGCCGTAATCATTAATCTACTTTGTATCGTATTAAACCACTTCCATGCTTAAGAGAAATTCGTTAATCGCTTTGATAGTAGCTTCTTTCGTTTGACCGCTCTTAAGCGATGAAACAATCAAGTCATCGACCATGATATTGACGAGATCAACGGGAAAGCCAGTAGATTGTTTAAAAGGATGCTGCTCAATGTACTCGCGTAGCTCTTTAATATGTTTATTCTGCGTTAGCAGCACAGTAATTTGGCTTGTCATTTGTATCGATGCCCCCAATTGACTGAATTCTAAACCGGTCAACTGCGTATTTAACCGTAATGCTTCCAACATCTCGCTAGCATGATCATCAGGCAGAGGTTCATTTACACATGTAATTTTGATGGATTCGATACTTGAATTAGAGCGAATAATGGCGGCAATAGCTGCAATATCTTTACTGTCCAAATTTGAACGCTTAGCAAATATAAGTTCTTTTATTTTGTGAAATTCCGAATATTTTTTGAGAACATCAGGAATTAGCAGTATTAGCTCGTTATTATTTTCAAGCCTAATATGATTTTTATTTGATTCAATAAGAGGTCTCAGTAGCCAATAGGACGCTAATCCTAAATCTTTTTCTATGCCGACGCCATCGCGATAGCAATTACTCAATCTGGTCTGCGCAGCCACTTGTCCCTGGTCAGCTGCCTTATGCCACCACTCAAAAGCTTTTGCTTTACTAACCTCTGTACCCTCACCTTGGTCATACATCAATGCCAGATTAAACTGAGAAGCCTCATGGCCTCTTTTAGCGGCTTTATGACACCACTCAAAAGCTTTTGCTTTATTAACCTCTATACCCTCTCCATTGAAATACTTAATCGCTAGATTAAACTGAGCTTCTACATCGCCCTGCAGAGCTGCCTTCAGAAACCACTCGAAGGCTTTTGCTTGATTAATTTCAACGCCTTCTCCTTTTTGATACATCACCGCTAAACTATACTGAGCGTCTACATCGCCCCGCAGAGCCGCCTTCAGATACCACTCGAAGGCTTTTTCTTTATCAACCGTAACACCCACACCTTTGTCATACATCGTTGCTAGATTAAACTGTGCAATGACTACTTCTTTCATAGCTGCCTGCTCAAACCACTCGAAAGCTTTTGCTTTATTGACCTCAACACCATCGCCATCGTAATACATTGCTGCAAGATTGCACTGAGCTTTAGCATGTCCTTTCTCAGCGGCTCTCTGACACCACTCAAAGGCTTTTGCTTTATCTTCTTTAATACCCTCCCCTTTGTAATACATCTCTGCCAGATTAAACTGAGCGTCCAGATCACCTTTCATCGCCGCCTTTTTATACCACTCGGCGGCTTTTGCTTTGTTAACCTCAACACCCTCACCTTTGTAATACATCAGTGCAACTGCAAACTGAGAATTTAAAATCCCTCCCTTTGCCGCACTCTGATGCCACTCAAAGGCTTTTGCTTTGTCTTCTTCAGTATCCTCTCCGTTGTAATACCTCACTGCCAGAATAAACTGAGCCTCTGGAACACCTCGCTTTGCCGCACTTTGATACAATTCGAAGGCTTTTTCTTTATTAACCATAACACCATCGCCATCGTCGTACATCACTGCCAAATTAAACTGAGCATATGCTTCTCCTCTCAGGGCCGCTTGCTCATACCACTCGACAGCTTTTGCTTTGTTTAACTCAACACCCTCACCTTTGTCATACATTGTTGCTATATAAAACTGAGCTCTAGCATGTCCTTGCTCAGCAGCTTTCCGAAAACAATCGAAGGCTTTTGCTTTGTCAACTTCACTACCTAGTCCTTTGTCGTAGCTCACGCCTAGCCTGAACAGCGCATTAGCATCAGCATCCGTAGTAGCTGATGTGGCTGCTGAGCTAGCACTAGTAGAACGATCGCTTCTTTCTGGTGTGGAATGTTGTATTTCGGGACTCGATGAGTTATTTAATTCGCCGACTATTTCCATTGATGAATTAGTCGCTGCGCGATTAGACAGCACGGGTTCAGATTGAGTCTGCTTAGCAGGAAGATCTGCGGGGGCGCTTGAGTCATGCGGCAACTCAGACGATGAGGGTAGTAGCCCTGTACTTGTTGTTCGCTTCATGACCGACACTCCTTAACAAATGTTATGGAATGTCAGTAACTTTAGTTATTGGAAAGTTTTATCTCGTGATGTACTAGCTATTCGTATGACGTAAACAACGAATAAACTAATTTTCCAGCTTGGCTTCGCGGGCGAGTAGCTGTTGTATAGCCTGGTATGGCGGTTCTGAATCAAACACCACGCGCGCTACAGCGTCAACAATCGGCATGTCGATATGATGCTGATGTGCGATGCTACGAACGGCTTGCACGCAGCGCACACCTTCAGCAACATGCCCTAGTTCTGTGATGATATCTGGTAGTGATTTACCTGCTGCCAAACCTAAACCGACTTGTCGGTTACGTGATAAATCGCCCGTGCAAGTGAGTATCAAATCACCCATACCGGTGAGCCCCATAAAGGTTTCGCTACGTCCACCCAGAACAATACCTAGACGCGTAATTTCTGCAAGGCCTCGGGTAATCAATGCAGCACGTGCATTCAACCCCAAGCCTAATCCATCAGCTACACCGGTAGCAATAGCTAAAATATTTTTGACTGCACCGCCGACTTCGACACCGATTACATCATCAGTGGAGTACACACGCATACTGCCACCATGCACAGCCGATACGACGCGTGCACATAATTCACTGCTGCTTGATCCTATCGTTAGCGCACACGGCAAACCCCGCGCAACTTCTAGCGCAAAAGAGGGGCCTGACAATACGCCAACGGATACATCGCGAGGAAGAATTTGTTGTACTACCTGATGCGGCAGTAATGCGCTATCGTGTTCAAAACCTTTGCATAACCAAACAAGATTATCGATTGCACATGAGCGCAGCGAGTTAGCGATAGGACGTAATCCAGCGACAGGGGTCGCAAGGATCAACAAACCGCCTTTAGCATGATCTACTGCGAATGAAAAATCTGCATTAAGTTGTAGCGATGATGGCAGTTGACTACCTGGCAGGTAGCGCGAGTTTTCATGGGTTGCTGACATCACCTGGAGTAGAGAAGCATCGCGACTCCACAGCAGTACCTGGTGACGCTCAGATAGTTTTGCAGCGAGGGCAGTACCCCAAGCACCCGCACCAAGGATGGTGATATTCATACTGAATTGAGGAGGTTTATTCGCCCCAGACTTCGATTGCTCTTAGATAGCCTGTGTCGCCGTCTCTATGCTTGACTTTGATCCAACCCGAAGCAGGGGGTTCGGCAAGCTCGAGCACCACACCTTTGGCTGCATTAAAAACCACCGCCGCTGAATCAGCAGCAGAGGCTCGTATGTTGGCCTGAGTAACTTCAACGATGACAGTACGCAGTGGGGTTAGTGAACGATTTTCCATCCAACTGAGCTCTCCCACTGCATCACGAACTCGTACCCAATCACCGTTGGCAAATACAATTTCGACTGGCATACCCACCGGTGCTATGTGCAGCTTGCGCGATTTTTGCGTCGGCGCGTCATACATAATGGCCGGCCCGGGCCCTACCGATTTGAAATCTGCAGCCAAGGCATGGCTACTCGCCAATGCCCACATCAGCGCAGATAAAGCGACAAGAAAATTACCTCGGAAAACAGGTCGCATATCTCTATATGTATTAGTGTTTAGCCGCTGCTGATTCTGCAATCGCCTGTTTACGCTGCTGATAAAAGGCTTCGAAATTAATTTCGTTGAGGTGTATGGGCGGGAATCCTGCTCTTGTCACCATATCTGCGATGTTGGCGCGCAAATAAGGATAAAGAATATTAGGGCAAGCAATGCCTAGCAATGGCTCAAGCTGATCTTCTGGAACATTACGCACTTCAAAAATACCCGCTTGTTTACCTTCGACTAAAAATGCTGTTTTGTCTTTGATTTTTGCAGTGACAGTAATCGTAATGGTCGATTCGAAAATGGCTTCTGCCAAACTTTCGGAATTGATGTCGATGGCCACTTCTATGCTGGGACCTTCCTGCTCAAGAAAAATCGCAGGAGAATTTGGCTGTTCGAGCGACATATCTTTCAGATACACGCGCTGAATGTTGAAAATGGGCTGCTGGTCGGCTACTTGGTTTTGTTCAGACATAAAGAGCTTTCATTAAAGTGTATACGTAGCAGAGAGAGATTAACCCTGCAGTAAAGGATCTAGCTTACCCTCGCGGTCGAGTGCGGAAAGATCATCAAAACCCCCAACGTGGGTTTCGCCGATGTAAATCTGTGGAACAGTACGACGCCCGGTTTTTTCCATCATCTCGGCACGCTGCACCGGATCAAGGTCAATACGGATTTTTTCTATCTCGTCTATACCCTTGGCTTTTAATAACCGCTCTGCCATGTTGCAGTAAGGACAAACTCCCGTGCTATACATCACGACTCGTGCGGCCATGGCCAGGTACTCCCTTTATTAGTTCAGTTAGCGACAGGTAGTCCCTGGGAACGCCATTCTGTGTATCCACCATCGAGTACGTAGACATGCTCGATACCGGCTCGCTTACATTGTGCCGCCGCGCGTGATGCGCGAACACCACTCTGACAGACCAGTAATACTGCTTGTGATTTGTCGAGCTCGCCTACACGCCGGCTAAGATCATCGACGGGAATGTTTTTCGAATTCCTCAGGTGACCCGCATTGAATTCATCGGGTTTGCGTACATCGACGATAGATACCTTGCTCTTATTAAGAAGCTGTATCGCTTGTAATGTGGATAAAGAGTGCTTGCCGCGAGTTATGCTGGGCCAGGCTAGCGCGCCACCAGATACTAGGGCTAACAAAATGAGCCAGATATTGTCAATCAAGAATTTCACGAGAATCCCAACGTATGCTTCAAGCGCGCCATTATAAAATAGAAGGCTGAAATAATTCAGCACAGCTTTTATTCCGTTTCCCCACTCCGCAAATTGTTAGCCTCTAATGTACAAGATAGTCTTCATGCGCCATGGTGAATCCACCTGGAACCGCGAAAACCGCTTCACTGGCTGGACTGATGTTGACCTAACCGAGCGAGGTGTAGAAGAAGCGCGCCATGCCGGCCGATTGCTCACCGAAGCCGGGCTGAGCTTTGATCTGACCTACACATCGGTACTGCGCCGTGCCATTCGCACCCTGTGGATTACGCTCGATGAGATGGATTTGATGTGGCTACCCATAGTCCACAGCTGGCGTCTGAATGAACGGCATTACGGAGCGCTGCAAGGCCTCAATAAGACCGAAACAGCCGCACAGTACGGCGAACAACAGGTTTTGATCTGGCGTCGTAGCTACGATATTCCGCCTATACCGCTAGATCCCACCGATATGCGCACTTCTTTTCATGATCCGCGCTATGCGGAGCTAAAGCCCGAACAGCTACCGCTCACAGAATGTCTAAAAGATACGGTTTCCAGGGTTATGCCCTACTGGACGGAGACGATTGCTCCTGCAATCCTGAGTGGCAAGCGCATACTGATATCGGCCCATGGCAACAGTCTTCGCGCTCTGATCAAGTGCCTCGACAACATCAGCGATCAAGACATCGTTGGAGTTAACATACCTAACGGTCAGCCACTGGTCTACGAGCTAGACGCAGAACTGCGCCCGATTAAGAGCTATTACCTCGGCGATCCTTCCCTTATTGAGGCAGCGATGAAAGCTGTCGCTAACCAGGGTAAATCCAGCTAACGAATGTCATTGACCCGTAAGACGCTATCGTTATGGCTTGCAGCCACTCTAGCTGCAAGCCCCGCTTTGGCCGAGCCTTCGGTTAAATCTATAGAGCGCAGCCGACAAAAAGAAGCGGCGGAAGAAGAACGCGCGGAACTTCGCAAGAAACTTGCTACTCTGAAGGAAGACATAGGCCGAACAGAAAAAGCACGCGGACATGCCGCCGATGCACTGGCAACCTCAGAAGCGGCAATATCCAATGCGAACCGAAGCCTGCGCGAACTAGCCGCAGAACAAGAGAGAACAACAAAACGTCTTGAAAAATTGTCAGTAAGTCAGGAGGCACTGGAAGCCGAGGTGGGTCAGCAACGTAACCGGCTGGAGAAGATACTGCGCGGGCAGTACGTCGGCGATCAAGATGACAAACTGCGTTTGCTCTTATCAGGTGACAATCCTAACCGCATAGCGCGCGAACTTCGCTACCTTGGCTATGTCTCGGCCGAACAATCCAAAGCCATAGAAGCGCTCAAGCAAAATCTGGCGGCGATTGAAGCCAACAAACTGGATGCGGAAGAAGCACGCAATACGCTGCAAGACATCGCTGACGAACAGCGGGAACAAAAAGCCTTACTCGAAAAAGAGAAAAACAAGCGTAAAGCGCTGCTTTCTCAGCTGTCTACGCAGCTCAGTGCGCAGCGCAAGCAAGCGGGTAATTTGGCGCGCGATGAAGAAAGACTTTCGTCGCTGCTGGAAAAACTTACCTTACTCATTGCTCAACAACGCAAAGCTGAGGAAGAAGAAGCGAAGCGACGTGCACGCGCCAAAGCCGAGCAAAAGCAGGCTAAAACTCGGGCTACTGAAAAGTCTGTAGCGAAGTCGGATAGCACTCCTACTCAAGCGGCCATCAAAGCTGAACCCGAGCCGGACCAACCGCCAGCAATGGACGCTAGCGGCTTTGCCAGCATGAAGGGCAAACTCAAGCTACCCGTTAAAGGGGAGCTGGTGGCTGGTTTTGGCGCGCGCAGAGCCGACGGCCCGAATTGGAAGGGCTTGTTTATCAAGGCGGCCGAAGGCGCAGAAGTGAAGGCCGTGGAGAAGGGCGAAGTGATTTTTGCTGACTGGCTGCGAGGCTTTGGCAATCTGCTGGTGGTCGACCATGGCGGTCAGTACATGACTATTTATGGCAACAATCAATCGCTACTCAAGCGACCGGGTGACAAGCTCAGGGCAGGGGACATTATCGCTACTGTAGGTAATAGCGGCGGCAATGAACAATCAGGTTTATACTTTGAAATGCGGTATCAGGGACGGGCGATTGATCCGTCTCTTTGGATGAACAGGTGAGACATGGCAAGCAGAATGAAAAATCTCGGACTAATAGGGCTAGGCCTGATTGCAGGCATTGCTGGTTCTATGCAGTTCGACGCTTTAGCCCAGCGTAATGCGGGGACCCCCTTACCTATAGAGGAACTGCGCCAACTGGCCGATGTATTTGGATTAATCAAATCCGATTATGTCGAACCCGTCGAGGATAAAAAATTATTGACCGAAGCTATTTCGGGTATGGTGGCCTCGCTAGACCCTCACTCAGCGTATCTCGATAAAAAAGCATTCAAAGAATTACGCGAAGGTACGCAAGGTAAATTCGTAGGCTTGGGTATTGAGGTTGGCATGGAAGATGGTTACGTCAAAGTGATCTCGCCGATTGAAGACTCACCCGCATACAAAGCCGGGTTGAAAGCAGGCGACTTGATTACTCGCTTGGATAGCACACCTGTAAAAGGTATGACGCTAGACGAAGCCGTTAAGCGTATGCGCGGCGAACCCAATACCAAAATCACGTTGACTGTCGCACGCAAGGAAGAAGATAAGCCTTTGCTCATTACCATCATGCGCCAGGAAATTCGTGTTCAAAGCGTCAAGGGCAAAATTATAGAGCCCGGATATGGCTGGATACGTGTGTCGCAATTTCAAGAACCTACAGTCGATGATTTAGCAAAAAAGATCACTACTCTTTTTCAGCAAGATCCCCAGATGAAGGGCTTGGTACTCGATCTGCGTAATGATCCCGGTGGCGTGCTGCCAGGTGCGATTGGTGTATCAGCTGCGTTCTTGCCAAAAGATGTGCCGGTGGTTTCAACCAATGGCCAGCTGCCAGATTCAAAAGCTACCTACTTTGCGCGTCGCGAGTATTACGCAACTCGCGTAGGCGGCGATCCTCTCTCTCGCATTCCTGAGGCGGCTAAAAAAATCAAGATGGTGGTGTTGGTCAATTCAGGTTCTGCATCAGCATCTGAAATCGTCGCCGGCGCTCTGCAAGATTACAAGCGTGCCACGATTATGGGTACTCAGACATTTGGTAAAGGGTCTGTTCAAACCATACGTCAGTTATCTGCGGATACAGCCGTTAAATTAACGACCGCTCGTTACTACACTCCAAATGGTCGCTCGATTCAAGCTAAAGGTATCGTGCCTGATCTGCTGGTTGATGAGTACGCTGATGGCGATGGCATGAACGGATTGCGCCTCAGAGAAGCTGATCTGCAAAAGCATTTGTCAAATGACAAAGACAAAGAAGCCGGCGCAGGCGCTAACGTGGTCGATGAACTCGAAGAACAGAAGCGTCTTGCTGCAGCGGACAAAAAACGCAAGCCGCTGGAATTCGGTAGCAAAGAAGATTTCCAGCTAGCGCAAGCGCTGAATCACCTGAAAGGCCAGTCGGTACAGTTGTCTAAATCAGCGAAGGTCGAAAACAAGAAAGAAACGACCATCAATAATTCAGAAGCAAACGACAAGAAGTAATTTTCATATCACGACTTAACCGGCCGCAGCGATGCGGCCGTTTTCATTCCTAGCCTGATGAACGATCAACAACTGCTGCGCTATTCGCGCCACCTGCTGCTCGATGAGATAGGTATCGAGGGCCAAAACAAGCTGCTCGCTGCGCATGCAGTAATCATAGGTGCGGGAGGTCTGGGCTCGCCGGTAGCGCTGTATCTGGCATCTGCCGGAATCGGTAAGATCACTATCGTCGATCACGATGTGGTTGATCTGACTAACCTGCAACGACAAATCGTACACACGACATCACGGGTTGGTCAGCCCAAAGCTGAATCAGCAAAGCAGATGCTCGCAGAGATCAATCCGGATACTAAGGTAGTGACTGTTTGCCACAAAGCCGATGAGGCTCTGCTATCGACTTTAGTGCCTACTGCAGATGTTGTTTTAGACTGTACCGATAACTTTGCAACTCGTCACAGTATCAACCGCGCATGCGTTGCTGCGCGCGTGCCGCTGGTATCGGGTGCTGCCATACGCATGGATGGACAAGTATCGGTGTTTGACTCACGCCTGGGCACTTCGGCGTGCTATGCCTGTTTGTTTGCGCCCGATCAGCACTTTGAAGAGGAGCAATGCTCAACCATGGGTGTATTTGCACCGTTGGTCGGCATCATAGGCACCATGCAGGCAGCCGAAGCACTCAAATTGGTGGGAGGCATTGGCGAGTCGCTTGCAAATCGCTTGCTATTACTCGACGCCAGAACTATGGAGTGGACTAGCATACGTACTAAGCGCAATAACGATTGCGCTGTCTGTGGAACGTCTACCTAAGCAATCAATAAATCCAACATCAGATCAAGATCATCTGAAGGCTTTAACTGAAAACCACTCTTGGCAAAACGATGCCAACGACCGAGTACAAACGCCATCATCAGACTAGCGCGAACAGCGGCCTGTGATTCAGAAATTATGCCCTGACTCGCAGCCAGCTTCCATGACTGCCTAAGCCCCAGCTCGACGCGTTCAACAAATTGATTCATACGGTGCTGGAGACGATCATCTTCATTGACTAGCGCATCACCGATCAGAACCTTCGTCATACCCGGATTTTGCTCTGCAAAATCAAGCAGTATCCCGGCAATGCTAGCGACCTGGATTTGTCCTGCATCCTCGTTCTGAGTAATCTGATTGATGAGAGTGAAGATACTGGTTTCTATGAATTCAATCAGACCTTCATACATCTGCGCTTTGCTGGCGAAATGCCGATAGAGCGCCGCTTCAGAGACGTCTAATCGAGCCGCTAGCGCTGCGGTTGTGATTTTCTCGCTTCTGGGGTTCTGCAGCATGGCTGCCAGCGCCTGAAGGATCTGCAGCTTACGTTCACCCGGTTTGGTAGTGGCCATGATGGTTATATTTAGTCGAGCAATCGATGATAACGATGAAGCAGTCTAATTTCGCGCTGGCTTACTTTGATCGTAATGTAACTCAGACTCGGATCCGGCCTGCAAAAGCGACCCGCCGGCTTACGCCGAACCCAGCATACGACGTTGCCGCGCCAACTGACTTAATGAGTTTACCTTCACATCCACAAACGCTGGCCGACGTCGTGTACCTTTGGTGTAACCGGTCAGCCACACGGTTCTCAGACCCAGCATTTTTGCGGTTTTGAGGTTTTCTAGGGAATCCTCAACTAATACACAACGTCTAGCGCTCAAGCCGCGGGAGGCCAATAGCCGCCGCATTAACCACGGAGAGGGCTTGGGTCGCAAGTGACGGTGAACCACCATGGATTCTATCGGCACATGGTCAGCAAAATGCTTATGCAAACCCAGGTGTCGCACAACTTCACGGGAGTAAGCCGCCGGAGCATTGGTTAATAAAATCTTTAGGCCGGGTAGTCGCCGTAAAAGATAGGCCACACCACGCTCGGCCCGTATCATTTGGGACAGATCGGCGAACTCATGCGCCTCGCGCAAAAAATCGTCGGATCGAACCGCGTGATGCCGCATCATGCCCAGCAAGGTTGCGCCGTAGCGCTGCCAATACGCGATGCGCACCGCGTTCACAGCTTCACCGTGCGCGGGCTTACTCTCAGATTCCAACACCCGCGCAATGAGCGCATTCATGTTTCGGTTAATCGCCGGGAAAATCGCATGACCTGCATCATGCAAGGTGTTGTCGAGGTCAAATAACCAAACAAGCTGGCGAGTCAAATGAACTCCGTGCTATGAAGCGACGCTAGCTCATCAAGCAACCAGGTATAAACCAACACCCTGTTAGTGCGATCGGATCATGGTGCCAAAGGCCTGCTCTGTCAGCACCTCTAGCAGCAATGAATGTTCTATCCGACCATCAATAATGTGGACCGTATTTACGCCAGATTTTGCTGCATCCAATGCCGATGAAATTTTTGGCAGCATACCGCCAGAAATTGTACCGTCTGCAAACATTTCATCAATTTCACGCGCCGATAAATCAGTCAATAGCTGGCCGTTTTTATCCATGACGCCAGGTATGTTGGTCATCATGATCAATTTCTCTGCTCGTAAAATTTCTGCGATTTTGCCAGCAACGAGGTCAGCGTTGATGTTATAGGCTTGACCATCTGCACCAAAGCCGATGGGTGAAATAATCGGGATAAACGCATCATCTTGCAGCGCTTTCACTACGGCTGGATTGATGGCTTCAATTTCACCAACAAAACCGATATCAAGAAATTCACCGGGATGTTCTTTGTCAGGCATCTGCATCTTGCGAGCCCGTATCAAGCCACCATCTTTACCGGTCAATCCTACGGCTTGTCCGCCATAGTGATTTATCAGCATCACGATATCTTGTTGCACCTCACCGCCCAAAACCCATTCAACGACTTCCATGGTCTCTTCATCGGTAATTCGCATGCCCTGCACAAAGGAGCCTTGCTTGCCTATTTTTTTTAAGGCATTGTCGATTTGCGGCCCGCCTCCGTGCACAACAACCGGATTCATGCCAACGAGCTTTAAAAGAATGACGTCACGCGCAAATCCATGCTTGAGCCGTTCTTCAGTCATCGCATTACCGCCGTATTTAACGACGATAGTCTTGCCGTGGAATTTACGAATGTAGGGTAGAGCTTCGGCCAGAATTTCAGCCTTGATTTCAGGAGCAATCGACGAAGTTGGCATTGCGGTCGTTAGTGGAAAGAGGATGAAAGGTAGCGTTGAATTTTACAGCTAAACTGATGAGGCTTCGCAGCTTACGCAATGATGCCCCCGTACTGGCGCCTTGAGTCACTCAAAAATGAGCGATAAAGCATAGCGCAGGATGGGAACTACACCTACGAAACGCGACTAAAACGGAGATAACCCATGAGCGCCTGCGTGAAATGTGGCCTTAGCTTTCATTGTGCAATGGCTGATGGCGTACCCGACGAACGATGCTGGTGCATGGAATTGCCGCCGATACCAACGACGACGCTAACGGACGCAGGCGGCTTGGGAGACGCGTGCTTTTGCCCATCATGTCTGAAGGTCATAGCGTCTGGCGAGTAGTCCCCGTAGTTTTATTGCTTGCAGCTGCGCATTGAGATTCCCGTAAACTCGGCAATCACTGTTTTAAGCTCGGGTTTGTCTTCGCTGGAAATACCCTTGAGCTGGTAGGCAAACTTTGCGGAATTAAGTGGGTAATCTTCGATTCGAGCATCAGCAACGCCTGCTTTTTTCAAATTTTCGAGCTGCGCTGCTGCCAATTCGGCGCTGCTAAACAGTCCCACTGATATACCCCAGCGGCGTGCCGGCGGTTCTCGGACCACCGACAAATCGTTAAACCCTAATTTACGTAGCTGGTTAAGACGACGGTTAGCGCTAGCCTCATCCGACTGGGGTGGTATGAAAACCAGACTCGCCTGAGGGGGCTGCACCTGTAATTTTAGCGGGAGGGTAGGTAGCTTGAGCTTGGCTAGTCGCGACTCGAACTTTGCTGCGGCGGTTGTGCTGAAGTCGCCAATTTCTACGCATGGGGCGGGCTTGGGTGCGGCCAGCGCAGGATCGTTGGTAAGCGGGTTGGAAACGATAGTCACTCGCTCAGGTTGCACTTGCTGCAGCACACGCTGAGGCTCCAGCGAGGAGGTGCCGGGCAAAGGACCGGGCAACAGAGTGAGCAACACCAGATTGGATATCAACAGCACCCAAAATAAAAGCCTGAATATCATCAGCTAACTCCCGCAACAAAAGCATCTAGGCCGAGTAATACCAGATTATCGACGGCATCAAATTTCATAGGCAAATACGGTGCAACATAATGAGCCGCACCGCCCGAAAGTACGCAGCGTGGGACTGGGTCAGACTGCTGACTATACGCATACACGATAGCCCCGACCTGGGCTGACAGACATCCACTGATAATCGCATCCTGTGTATTGTCAGCAAATACGCGCGTTCTGTCGGTTGCATGTACCGTAGGCAGCAGTGCTGTGTTGACTGCTAGCGACGTTGCCATGGTGCCTAATCCAGGCAATATCATGCCGCCCAAAAAAGTACCGTCGGCTTCAAGTGCGTCTATGGTGGTTGCTGTTCCGCAGGTTACAACTAACAGGCGCTCTCCAAAAAAACGATGGCGTGCACCTACTAACGAAGCGAAACGATCGCTGCCTAGTTGGGTAGGCTGCGCGTACTTATTGCGCACTCCGGCGCATTCTTGTTGCGCCTGAAAAAAATGAATCGCATTATTAGGTATATCAAAGTCATCAAAAGTTTTTCGTAACTGTGACGCAATCTCTTCGCCTGCAACATTCGAAATAACTACACGGCGAATAGTCTGATCAGACCATGCATGTTTTAATTTTTCTGTGTCGGTGTGTGTGGCATGGCCTGAGGAATACCATTGACCTATGACGCTATCAGACTCTGCCAACGCCCATTTGATGCGCGTATTACCCGCGTCAATCAGCAACCGCATGATGGCCTCCCATCGATTGGGCGCGCACCGCAGAACGAAGAGAGACATCGCCCGCCATAATCGTTAGGCGCGTCTCTGCTGTATCAAGTATCAAGCATCCATTAGAGGTAATGCCGCGGGCTATACCTTCATGCAGTAACTGTCCACGCTCATGCAGAACAACGGGCTGATCTTGATAGGCATGCAATGCATGCCAGCGATCGACAAACGGGCTTAGCCCGTGATGATTAAATTCCAATAACATCGCACATAAGGAGTCAGTAATTTTTGCCAGCAAGTGATTTCTATCAATGGGCTGATTACTTAAACAAGCAACGGGGTACTCAAGCTCGGCATCGCGCTGCTGATTGGAGTGCACATTGAGACCCACCCCTATCACCACCCACACCTTGGCTGCATTTGCAGAGCGTGGTGATGTGGCAGTTTCTAACAGTACACCACCCAATTTCTCTCCACCCATCAGCAAATCGTTAGGCCATTTCAGTTGTATGGGCCATCCCAATAGATGCAAGGCATTAGCTATAGCAACCCCTGTTGCTAACGGCAAACCTGTCGTGCGATCTAGCGACGTTGTTAAGGGCCAGGCAAGGGAAAAACACAGACTATCTCCGGGAGCTGAATGCCATGTTCGTCCCGAGCGCCCCCGTCCGGCGGTCTGGCTCTCGGTGGTCAACAACAGGGGCTCAGTCAGGGAAGAAATACGGGCGCGCAGATCGGCATTGGTTGATTGGGTTGATGGCAAGACCTCGACCTTCACGTCGCGCGCTGCCGCACCGAAATGGCGAGTTATATGCTCTGCAATCAAAGGCGGATTCATAGAACGCATTGTATCGGTTGCCGCTGCCGCGGGTGACGACCGACGCAAACTCCAATACACTGCCACGCATGCCTGCTCTAAAAACTCGTCATTCTGCTGACTTAAAAACTGTCGCCCCTGTCATAGGCAAAGCATCTGCATCGGTACGGGTTGCTTTGGTTTTTTACTCACTGCTAGTGGTGTACGCAAGCTGCTACCCTTTTTCGGGCTGGCATGACAGCGGCCTGTTGCCGTGGTCTTATCTTACCGAGTCGCTGCCGCGCTACTGGACAGGATTTGATATTACGGTCAACGTCATAGGCTATATACCTATAGGTTTGCTGGCCGTGTTAGCGCTCTATCCTCATCTGCGCTCTGCTCCAGCCATAGCGGTGGCAAGTGCCTGTGGGATTCTGCTCGCACTGGTACTGGAATCTGTGCAAAGCTTTTTACCCTCACGCGTACCCAGTAATCTTGATCTCATCACCAATGCAATCGGTTCGCTCATAGGAGCTGCGCTAGGTGAGCTAGTGCGTCGACCGATACTCGAGCAGAGCCAATTACGCGCATT
>Ga0315909_10004653_pt1 | contig 16088 bp, 14 predicted proteins | sample LakEriMetagenome_11_FD_203527 | JGI IMG/M metagenome (GOLD analysis project Ga0315909, IMG submission 203527) | Freshwater fungal communities from buoy surface, Lake Erie, Ohio, United States - Buoy 2 MA125 | ecosystem: Environmental > Aquatic > Freshwater > Lake | place: USA: Lake Erie, Ohio...
CGAAGACCATCATCTAATATTTCATAACTTTGAATAACTGCAGCGCCTTTATATGGTGCTGGCAGCTCAAGCAACTGCTTACCACCACCTAGATCTTGCCAAGATGAGAAAAAGCCAAAGCCATGGATTGCATGGGGTGGCATAAATGTTGTTGGTAGTTGAAACTCATCTCCCTTACTGTTTGTAATCAAACCATCCTTAACTCTTCCTGCCCAGGGCGCCATCGCATACCAACCCCAACGCAAAACATCTCCAGCAAAAGGAGTAACAAACTCCATATCTCGCCATTGCAATGATGCAAGGCGGGCGCCTTGATCTAAATCAATTGCAATTGAGATTTGATCACCATCAATGTTTAACATTTAAATAATCTCATCCCTTCCTGGTGGCAGCGCGCCAGTTCTTGAAACCGTAATTGCAGCAGCCTTTGCAGCTCGTTCTAACTTTGCAATTAGTGATTGCCCAGTTAAGTTTGGTAAACCTTCTTCCACAATCGCCTCAACTAGTATTGCACCAACTGTGTCACCTGCACCTACTGTGTCCGCCACAACCACCTTTTTAGCTTCAACTGAAACCTTTTCACCTCTGCGATAACCAGATAAGCCTTTATCACCAAAGGTAATAACTACTAACTCAGGTCCCATTGAAAGCCAAGTATTTGCCACATCATCAATACTTTTGTCTGGATATAACCAGTAAATATCATCATCAGATACTTTTACAGCGGATGAAATTTGTATCCATCGCTCCACTTGTCTAACATACTCGTTTCTATCTGCAATCACCGCTGGCCTAATATTTGGATCGAAGACAATAGGTGCAACACCTTTCACAAAAGTTGCCCACTTATGTAATACCGAGGCAGCAGGCTCTATTACCGTAGCTAATGTGCCAATGTGAAGCAACGACGGTTTAATATTAAGTAAATTAGGTAGCCAATCTGGGGTGTAATCAAAGGTAGCCGTTCCCTCAATTAAAAACTCATAAGTGGCGCCGCCTTGATTGTTTAGCGACACAATTGCTAAACAGGTTGGCTTTTCTGAAAACTTAACGTAATCAAGTAAAACACCATCTTGATGTAATTGCTTAAGCGCCATCTGCCCATATATATCAGTAGAAATACCATCAATAAATTGGGTTTTAATTCCAAGCTTTGCTAACGCCTTTGCAGTATTCGCTGGCCCGCCGCCAACAACTGCTTTGTGCTCCACTCCATCTGGAATTAAATCAATTAATACTTCACCGACAACCCAAACATCACTCAATGGGTTTCACCCTTGCGTGCTAAAAACTCAGTTAATACTTCAACACCAAGTATGTGATCTTCCACTTGGGGCAGGCCGCTAATAATTAAAACACCAATGTAGCCATCACTTTTTGTAGTCAAAGGAATACCGCCACCATGAATTGCATGGGTCTCATCTAATAAATTATTTTCTTTATGCCAATCGACTCCTTGTTCCTCAGCCGATACTCTTTCAAACATTGTTGAGTGCTTTTTTAAATTAACAACTCTTGCCTTTCTATCAATCCACCAATCATGTTCAGGTACTGCGCCAGGAAGAGATGCGTGATAAATAACCCAATCACCAATTCGAACCTCAACAGTGGTAGGTAGTGTGCGATCTGCACCAAGGGATGTAGTAATCTGGCCAATCTCAATTGCATCGACATTTGTAAGTGATGGCAGAACCAACATTGCCTCTTCGGCTAATAAACCAGCACTACTAAAGCCGCCTGTTGTTTTGCTCTGTGCCATAGGGCCAACCTTACGGCGTGAAGCAAAAAAATAAAATAATTTGGATTTTAGTTGGATTTAGACAGGGTATGATGCGACATCAATCAAGAATTATCATTAACAGCCAATGCACAATATTGGTCCGTATAATGATTTTCTGATTAATTTGGGGCCTTTAGCTCAGTCGGTAGAGCAACAGACTTTTAATCTGTGGGTCGTCGGTTCGATCCCGACAGGGCCCACTTTAGTAATTAAATCTTTCTTAATTTCTAAGCTAAACTATCCTAAGTAAACGAATTAGATAACTATATTCAAATGCAAACCAGAATTATTTAGACAAGTATACATTTTCTTACAAATAACCTTTTTTATTAACTTAATCATCTTATAATAAAATACAACTCAACATTGCATTTTTGACATAATAATATTTTATTACGCTTAATATGGCCATATGAATGAAATATAAACTAGAACTGCGTAGTTTACGTTAAAATACTGGCATAATAATTTCTCGAGGTGTGAAACTTCTTTACCCTGAACTAAATTTCCACTGTATAAAACTTTCATCAAATTAAAGACATCTTTTTTACCAATGTTAGGCTCTGTAACTGGAATTACAAATTTACTCACTCATGTATTGTATTCTAAAGTCAGTATAAAAGCGGAATTTTAAGATAGATTTATAGCTATTGCGAATTCTGGGTGTTTCTCTCCTAATCAGTTGGTTGTAAGAATAAGTCAACTACTACCCAAAAAGTATTCTCATCTTGGCTCAATCACATCAATTCTATAAATATATCTTAGATCGAAACCAACTTAAATCAATTAGGAGTTATGCTTAGCCTATCCTAGAGAGTACGGTGAATATGTATAAGTATTTTGTATCAAGCACAGCAATCGTGGAGGATTCCGTAACTATTGGTAATGGAGCTAAGGTTTGGCATTTCGCCCATGTACGAAGCGATGTTAATCTAGGAACTAATGTAATTATTGGCGATAATGTTTATATTGGACCTCGCATAAGTGTTGGCGATAACTCAAAAATACAGAATAACTCTTTAATTTATGAACCGGCACAAATTGGTAATGGAGTATTTATTGGGCCTGGAGTTATTTTTACAAATGACCATAACCCTCGTGCGATAAATCCAAATGAAATGCAAAAAAGTTCTTTAGATTGGAATAAGGCTGGAGTGGTAGTGAGGCAAGGTGCATCAATTGGCGCTGGCGCTATTTGTGTTGGACCGATTGAAATTGGCAAATGGGCAATGATTGGTGCTGGAGCCGTGGTAGTAAAAGATGTTCCAAATTATGCACTTGTGATGGGAGTTCCTGCTAGACAGACGGGTTGGGTAGGAAAAGATGGAGTTAAGCTATATGAACAAAGTTCAAAAGTATTCAGGTGTCCAGTTTCCAACAAACTTTACCATTTAGAAGGTTCAAATTTGGTTGAGGTAGTGTAATGAAAAAATCTCAAATTCCAATTGCAAAGCCAATAATCGGACGCGATGTTCGGAAAGCAGTAAATAGGGTTTTGCGTTCGTTAACTTTGACTCAAGGCCCAGAAGTTCTTGCTTTTGAAAATGAATTTTCATTATTTGTGAACGAATATGAATGTGTTGCAGTAAATTCCGGAACCTCGGCTCTACACCTTGCACTTCTAAGTCTTGGAATTGGTGCTGGCGATGAAGTTATCGTTCCATCATTCACATTCGCAGCTACTGCCAATTCGGTAGCCTTAACAGGAGCCACTCCTGTCTTTGTTGACATAGATTTAGCCACTTATAACATTGATCCGACTTTGATCGAAGCAGCGATTACTCCACGCACCAAAGCAATCCAGGCAGTTCACCTATATGGATTACCCGCAGATATGATTATGATTAATAAGATTGCAAGAAAACACAATCTACTAGTGATTGAAGATGCAGCACAGGCACACTCTGCCTCAATTAACGGCCAACCAGTAGGCACCTTTGGTGACGCAGCAGCATTTTCTTTTTACCCAACAAAAAATATGACATCTGGTGAGGGTGGAATGATAGTTTTTAAAGAAAAAGCTCACGCGCGGCTAGCTAGATTATACAGAAATCAAGGCATGGAGAAGCGATATCAAAATGAGTTAGTAGGATTCAATTTACGCATGACAGACATTCACGCAGCTATCGGTAGAGCTCAACTTAAGCACCTTTTAAAGTGGAGTAAAAAACGGCAAGATAATGCGATGGCATTATCTAAGCAACTAGAAAATGTAGCAACGCCAATTGTTCCTATTGGTTTTTCGCACGTCTTTCATCAATACACAATTAGAGTTTCAAAAAACCGTGATATTTTTGCAGAGAAATTAACTCAATCTGGAATCGGAAATAGTGTTTACTACCCAACGCCTGTCCATAAACTCCCTGCGTTCAGTAGCTCTTTATCATTACCTCAAACACAAATAGCTACAGAGAGCGTGCTTTCACTTCCTGTTCATCCGTCATTATCAAAGGGTGATTTAAAGAGAATTGTCTCAACTGTTAACGAATTAACTAAGGTTTTTAATGGCTAATCTTCGCGCTGGAATTATTGGATTAGGAATGATGGGGGCCAATCATGCACGCGTGCTCTCGAATTTAGAGGGAGTAGACCTTGTGGCTGTTGCTGACCCGCAGGGTGATGCAAAAAAAATATTGCCAAATTTTAATGTGCTCAATAGCGTGGACGATGTTGTCAAACTTGGAGTTGATTATTGTGTAATTTCGGCGCCAACTTCTTTTCATGAAGAAATAGCACTGCAGTTGATCGGCAGCGGTATCCATTTTTTAGTTGAAAAACCAGTAGCGAATACTTATGCCTCTGCACTTAAAATTAGAGATGCTGCAAAAGCAGCAAAAGTAATAGGAGCAGTTGGGCATATTGAAAGATTCAACTCTGCACTCCAGGAGGCTCGCAAAAGAGTATTGGCAGGTGACTTAGGCACCATTTATCAAGTTGCTACTAGACGTCAAGGCCCTTTCCCATCTCGTATATCGGATGTCGGAGTGGTTAAGGATTTAGCAACCCATGACATTGACCTTACTTCTTGGCTTACGGGAAAAAAATATTTGCAGGTAAGTGCTAATGCTGCATTTCGTTCAGGTAGAAAACACGAAGATCTAATATCGATCTCAGGCTTATTAGAGGACTCCATAGTCGTGAATCACCTTGTTAATTGGTTAAGCCCGTTAAAAGAGCGCAAGATTATTATCACTGGTGAAAAGGGTACCTTTGTCGCAGACACACTTCGAGCAGATTTAACCTATTACGAAAATGGAAAAATTGAGATCTCGCAAGCAGATTTAGCTCATTTCCGTGGTGTCACCCAAGGCGATGTGCACATTCTTGCTTTTGAAAAGCCAGAACCACTCGTTGTAGAGCACCGAAATTTTCGTGATGCTGTATTAGGAAAGCAATCAAATATAGTGTCACTAGAAGAGGGAACAAATACAGTTCAAATTGCTGAAGCGATTATTGAAAGCTACACCTCAAAGAGTTTGATAAAGCTATGAAAATTGCCGTAATTGGTATGGGAAAAATTGGTTTACCACTTGCTGTGCAGTATGCCAAGAAAGGAAATTCTGTTATTGGAGTTGATATTAATCCAAAAACTGTCGAATCAATTAATCAAGGCTTAGAACCTTTCCCAGAAGAGGCGCACCTTAAAGAGTATTTAAGAGATGTGGTGAGTAAACAGATGCTAATAGCAACCCTTGATTACTCAGAGGCAATAAATCCCGCGGATGTAGTAATTGTCGTTGTTCCACTTTTTGTAAATGAAAAGGCAGAGCCAGATTTTGAAGAAATGGACAAAGCGACGGCCTTGATTGGTGCAAGTATAAAAAAAGGATCCTTAATTTGTTATGAAACTACATTACCAATTGGAACAACTAGGACTCGATTTGTTCCTTCACTTGAGAAAATATCTGGGATGAAAGTAGGAATAGACTTTAATGTTGTCTTTTCACCGGAACGAGTTTTCACTGGTCGAATTTTTGAGGATTTAAGAAAGTACCCAAAAATAGTTGGTGGCATAACTCAGGTTTGTGCGGAAAAAGGAGTGGAGTTTTACTCAAAAGTGCTCGATTTTGATGTTAGGGATGACTTAGCTAAACCCAACGGAGTTTGGAGGGTAGAAAGTACGGAGAGTGCAGAATTTGTGAAACTTGCAGAAACTACCTATCGAGACGTAAATATAGCTCTAGCTAATCAATTCGCTATTTATGCAGATAAGATTAAAGTCAACATATATGAAATTATAGAATCAGCAAATTCTCAGTATTTTTCTCACATACACCAACCTGGGATATCTGTTGGTGGGCATTGCATTCCAGTTTATCCGCAATTTTATTTATGGAGTGATACTTCTGCAACTATTGTTAAAGAAGCTAGAACCACTAATACACATATGCCTAGATACGCAGTTGATAGCATGAGGAATTTCTTAGGTGATTTAAGTGGGAAGAACATTCTAGTTCTAGGTCTTAGCTACCGTGCTAATGTAAAGGAATCTGCATTTTCTGGCTGTTTTGAACTTAATAAAGAATTAAAGAAGCATGGAGCAAAAACTGAGGTAACTGATCCATTTTTTTCCGATAAAGAAATTGAGTATTTAGGATTAAATCATTATTCTGGGAAAAATACTGAGGTAGATGGAATCATTATTCATACAAATCATATAGAGTTTACTTCAATTTTAAAAACACCATTTCCTAATTGTAAAGTTATTATCGATGGTAGAAATTTCTTGAAAAATGCTGATGCGATTAATTCTATTCCTGTTTTTAGTCTTGGTGGCGGAACTCATTAAGTAATAAATTTTTCACAGACAAGTATAAATTTAAAAGAGTTTAATCTACTTGGTTTTATACTTTCAAAGATCTTATTAAAACTAAATGCTACACGTTGACTCAGCAGAAACTTTAATGGAATAACGATCCAGTAGTAGGAACCAAAGTAAAAACAACTGCTTGACTCAAATCTTTTGGAAAATCCTTGGATTCGATCAAAATTCGGCACCCTCTTCAGCGTGGATTTTGTTCGGTTTCCTCGGTAGTAATGAATTCTTCGATTAAGCCTATATATATAGTTATGATTAAGGCTATCCATAATTAACAAATTTCCACCAGGTTTTAGCAGCCTATATATTTCTTTGTTTACTGCCCCAGGGCTTCCGTAGCTTAAAACATTACAACAAACAATGAAATCAAAACTACAATCCTTTATCGGGATTGATTCCATATTTGAAACAATAGTTTCGATACCGCCACTAAGTTTTGCTCGCAGGACTGCAAGTGAAACTTCAGATATATCCTGCGCTGTAACATATGCCCCAGTATCAAATATAACCTTTGTATGGCTGCCGGTACCTGCACCAATCTCAAGAACCCTTGCTCCAGGCTTGATTAAATCACAAATCAACGCATACCATTTGTCGTATATCGGAGCAATAAAATCAGAGTGATTAACCTGTAACGGTTGCTGATTTCTAATTGCCTTCAACTCTTCTTCAGCTCGATTATCATAACGTTGCTTTTCTTTTTCAAAATCATCAATTGAACTTTCGAACCAAAACTTATTTCTAATCATTTTTTTTTGTGAGAATCTCTAAATTATTAATGATTTTTTCATAAACAATTTGTCCAGAAAAATCTTTAGCATAGGCTTTAACGGCGTTCTCGCCTAATTGTTTGAAAAAATCTGGGCTTGATTCCAATTTTCTTAATGCCATTTTCAAAGTTGAAACATCAGAATAAATCAAACCAATATTTTTTTCAAGTATAAATTGTGAAGCAGAACCTGTAACACTCGAGAGTAAAGGCTTACCATGTTGCATTGCGTCAAAAAATTTATTTGGCAAAGATTGCGAGAACTCTAAGCTACTTTTATATGGTGCTATAAAAATATTAGTTCGATCTGCAAGTACTTTTGACTGGATACTAGTGATCCTTCCAAGCATGATGATGTTTTTGATATTCTGAGTTTTCTCCTCTAAATCTTGAAAACATGGACCATCTCCAGCAATTACAAATTCAGTGTTGCTATTTTTGAAGGATTCAATTACACAATCCCAATCAAATGCGGAAGTTAGGCTTCCAACAAAAGAACATCTATTCTGCTTACTATCAGCCACACCTTTTTTATCTAACCATTCTTGAGCATTAGTAATTTCAGTATTAGAGTAATATGGTCCAATAGTTGTTAGGTAATTAACTGAATCATAAATATTTGGTTTTCTACGAGCAATTTTTACACTTTGATCTAAAAAGTCTTGCGAGATAGAACTTATACTTGTCGCAGTTTTGAAGGTTGAATTCATTAGGTGATAGTAAGGACTTAATAGTAATTTTCCAACGCCTCTAGCTTGACTGGGTAAGGCTCGCAGTAAAACATCTGGCCACATATCTTTTACATCTAGAACCATTGGAATACTATTTTTCTTTAAAAACCTAGACATAATCCAGGCTACCTCAATTGGTGGGTATCCAATGAATGCGATATCAGGTAATTCCATTTTCTTAAGTGCAAAGTGCAGGCAAAATGCAAGTTGAGCATGGTCAACTAATCGCTTTATGCCCTGATTTTTTTTATATCCAATGCTATTAATTAACTTAATTTGCAAGTTAGTATTATAATTTATAGTTCTTGATTTTTTATAGCGGTGGCTTTTTGTAAAGTGATCAAAGTTTGCAGACCACAGTGTTACTTGATGCCCTTTACTTACTAAAGAATTTGATAAATTAATTGCCCGCATGGCTCTGGCACCGTTATTATCAGTTTGTAAAGGTTCACCAGTTTGTAAAATCCAAACTTTCATATCAACCTTTTACGAATTACCCGGATTAATTTCATCATTTTCGCGAAGTTACTATTTTATTTGACCCAGGAGGTGGCTTAGGAAAAAGTTTTTTCTTACGTTCCGCCGTAGATATCAAGTCACGTGGTGCTTTTAAATTCTTAAGAACAGAAGCATTTATTCTAAGTGCCGATGATCGAGAAACGATCGATAAAACAGTTATCACTAAAATAATTATGTCGATATGGATCTTAGTATTTTTGATATAAAACAATCCAAGAGCACTTTTCCCTGGCCTAATTAATTGATTATAGGCAATATCTGGATTAGCTTTACCAGACAAAATTTCGCCCTCATCGGAAAAAACTATAGATGCAAAGTCAGTAATGCCAGGTTTTATCGATAGCAATTCTTTTTCAGTATTGGTATAAATATCAGTTTCAGATTTAACATTTGGGCGGGGCCCGACTAAGCTCATGTCTCCTTTTAAAACATTCCACAGTTGTGTTATTTCATCAAGTTTATACCTTCGAATAAAGTGACCAATCGGGGTTATTCTGCTGTCATTTACTGCCGTTGAATCACCTCCTTTTTTATCTGCATTTATTTCCATAGTTCTTAATTTTACAATTTTAAATGGTTTTTCATTTTTACCGACTCGAGCTGAAATATAGAAAGGAGATCTAAAATCATGTCTCCAAATTAAAAAAATTACAATAATTAATGGCAAACAAAAAACTATTAAACCGAACAGCGAAAAGAAAACATCCATCAAGCGTTTGAAAACGACTGTTAATATTCTCATGTAATATCCTACTATCTTCGGTAGAAGTTCTTAATAGTTTCGCAAACGTAGTAAATATCTTCATCACTGACAAACATATTGATTGGTAACATTAAACATCTTTCAAAAAATCTCTCTGTTTTAGGTAACTTAATATTGAAACCAAGTACCTCCCACTGGTGTACAGCTTTACCACCCCATTGGATGATTGTTCCTATTCCGTGATTGCTTAACTCTTGTCGCAAATGATCTCTATTGTTTGCCTGAAGTTCATAGTTTTGATAGACATCAAAATTATCAGCATTTGCGATTGGACCAGGAGGTAAAGTTAATTCTTCCAATCCCTTCAGTTCATCGTTATAAATACTAGCTATCTCTCTTCTTCTTTTAATTACTAAATCATGTTTTTGGAAGTTTTTGCTTAAAATAGCTGCCTGCAAGTTATCTAATCTGCTATTCCTTCCCCATGATTTAACCTCACCTTGGGTGTCTCTACCATGATCATGGAGCTGAAATACTTTTTGATAAATATCATTACGGTTAGTCACGACTCCACCGCCATCCCCGAGACTTCCCAGTACTTTTGCGGGGTAGAAACTAAAACTTGCGGCATCACCAAATGTTCCAGCACTTTTACCTTTAAATTTGGAGCCAAGAGCCTGGGCTGCATCTTCAATTACTACTAATTTTTTATCATTAGCTATCTGCATTATCGTTTGCATATTACAAGTCCTACCGTTTAATTGAGTAGGAGAAATACCAACTGTATTTGCGTTTATTGAACTTTCAAGTGCACCCACGTCAATCAGTCCATCATCACCAATATCAACTGGAACAGGTGTACCACCTGCTGTGATGATTGCAGAAGCAGTTGCCAGCATCGTGTGGGAACTAATTATTACTTGATCACCTTTTTTTAAGCCAATGGCTAGCCAACATAGTTCAAGTCCGTCAGTAGCATTTCCAACACCGACTGCGAATTTTGATCCAGTGTATTGTGCTAATTTATTTTCAAACTCAATTAAGTCACGTTGCATAATGTAAGCGCCACGTTTACCAACATCTTCTAAAACCGCTTGTATTTCTTCCTTGTTGTCCAGAAATAGGCGAGGGTAATCAAAAAACGGGACTTTTCTGTCTGCACTCATTTGCTGGTGATTTTAGTCGCTAAAGGTTGCAAGTGAAACTTTCACCACATCTTCTGGTGTTGGGTAGTAGATTTTCTCAAGTGCTGGGGATGATGGGGCTGGCGCAAAAGGCAATGTCACTCTTCTAGGGCTTGATTTAAGGAGTTTAGGACTAATACTCTCAGTAACAGTTGCAATTATTTCACCTGCAAAACCGGCTGGAGACCATCCCCCATCTACAGCTACGAGTCTTCCAGTTTTCGCAACAGATTCAATTATCGCCTTAGGGAATATAGGGCTTATAACTCGCATGTCAATTACCTCGGCTTCAATTCCTTGTGCGCTAAGAATTTTTGATGCTTCTAAAGCAAGATGAGTTGAGTAACCTGCCGAAACAAGTGTTAGATCGTCACCGCTTTTGATAATTTTTGGTCCTTGTGTTTTTAGATCCAACTCACTAACTGGTTCTAACTCTTCTTCATTTGCATATAACCACCGATCATCGATGTATATCACGGGATCACCAGATAAGACTGATGCAATTAATAAATCTCTGGCATCAGATACAGAATATGGCATTACAACGCGTAGCCCAGGGATATGAGCGAACCATGCGTGCAACGCCTGTGAATGTTGTGAACCTTGTTCACCACCACGATTAATGATGGCCCTGATAGTTACACCTGCATGCGCCTGACCACCCATCATAGAGGACCATTTTGCAGCTTGATTTACAATCGCATCCATTGCGTAAAGCATAAAATCCATACGAGGGTGAACCATTATTGGTTTCATACCAGCCAATGCGGCACCCACTGCAGCTCCCGTGCATGCTGATTCTGCAACTGGCGTATCGATAATTCTTTCAATTCCAAATTCTTTATCTAAGTCGGTCATTGAATTTCCAACGTACCAAGGGCTCCAAAGTCCTTGACCAATAACAAATACTTCTGGATATTTTTTAAGCAGGTAAACAGATGCTTCTCTAATTGCATTTCCGTAATTGCTACTGGTTTTTTTGGTCATATCAGTTTTTATAAACAAAGTTAAGTAAAGATTTAGATTCAGCCCCGGAATCATCAAATGCTAAACTCCAAGCTAAATCAATTTTATTATTTATGTCAGTTTTTATCTTATGAAGTTCATCTTTATTCAAGAAATTTACTGATAACAATGCACTTTCAAGTCGAACTATAGGATCTTTCAATTTCCAAAGTTTCAAATCACTCGGTGATCTATTGATTCCAACATCTGTATCTTCTTGCCAATCAACGTGGCCATAGTGACGATAGGTAATTGCTTCCATAAATACTGGCATCTTTTCATTTCTTGCAATATCGATCAATCGAGATGCTGTATTTTCTACATCTATAATATTGTTTCCATCTAACGTTTCAGTTTCAATGTCATTTGCTTTTGAAAACCGTGCAACCGAATTGCTCGGCTGCCTTTGTGAAATATGCATATGGCTGGAGAATAAATTGTTTTCACACACGAAAAGGACTGGAACTCGAAGTTGTCGTGCTAAATTTAATGACTCATGAACTACGCCTTCTTCTATTGCGCCATCCCCAAAATAGGCAACAGATATATCGTTCTTATTTTGCATTTTTAAAGCTAAAGCTGCTCCGACTGCCAATGGCACAGTTCCGGCAACTATTGGAACAGCACCATAAATTCCATTTGGTCCGTCCCATAGATGCATAGAGCCACCCATACCTTTTGTGAGCCCAGTTGATTTGCCTAGCAGCTCTGCAAACAGCCTGTATGGGTCGGATCCCATTGCCAAAAGGTGGGCATGTGATCTGTGTCCACTAAATATTTTATCCGATTTACGAAGATACTTTGAAATTCCGACTGCAATTGCTTCTTGGCCTGCGCCTAAATGCACTGGACCGCCAATATGACCCATTTTACGCATGTTTGCAATTTTCTGTTCTATAAATCTAATTTGAATCATTGAATAAAGTTGATCAATTAACTCCTGCTGCGCTCTAATTTCTAAATTGAGACTTAGATTATCATTAAAACTAAACCCTCCATCACCAGAGCCATCCATAATGTTGTCAAATTTCATTTCAATGTTTCATTATATGCTGGAACCTTTGTATGACGAATATTTCTGTTCTCACCGTAGTAAACAATTTCATTTCTTCCTACTAATATTTCATTTAGCTTTTCACCTGGCCTTAAGCCAGTGTACTTTATTTCTATTTCCTTACCAGAATCAGCGATCATTTTTTTAGCAACATCATTAATTTTTACAGGATCACCCATATCAAGTATTAAAGTTTCGCCACATTTACCCACCAAAACTGATTTTAAAACTAAATAAACAGCTTCCACAATTGTCATAAAATACCTAGTAACTTCTTTGTGGGTTACAGTTAATGGGCCACCATTTTTTATCTGTTGGCGAAAAGTATTTAAAAATGAGCCATTACTCCCAACAACATTTCCAAACCTAACTGAAATATATTTTTTATCAATCACATCAATTCCAGCAATAATTCTTTCGCATATGTACTTACTTTTACCTAATTGACTTATAGGTTCGGCAGCTTTATCAGTTGATATATTAATAAAATATTTAACATTATTTTCTAAGCAGCAATTAATTAAATTTTTTGTAGCAAGCACGTTTGTTTTATGTGCTTCACCCGGAAAATTTTCTAACAAAACTAAGTGCTTGAGTGCAGCAGCGTGGAAAACAACATCGGGCTTTAATTCACTAATTACTTTTGAGACAGTTTCAGAGTCTCGAATATCGCATAATATTATGTTATTATTGATAAATAACCCGTCATTGTTAATACTTAAGCATAAATCTAGCAGAGAATTTTCATTCCGATCAAGTAAAAATAAATTTGAAGCATTTATACTTGCAATTTGCCTTGCAATTTCGGAACCGATCGAACCACCTGCGCCGGTGATTAAAATTCTTTTACCATTCAAGAAATCAACTAAGTCAGCATTGTCATAATCAATTTGCTGGCGCCCGAGAATATCTTCAATTGAAAGCTCAGATATATCTGACAATTTTAAATTCTTTCTCATTATTTCAAGTGCATTTGGAATAATTCTTATTGATATTTTTAGATCTTTGCATTTTTGTTCCAAGCTAATCAAAGCAGCCGAACTAATGCTTGCAATTGCCACTACTAAGATTTCTGGATTTTCACTAATTACAACTTCCTCAAGATTATCAATAGTTCCTAACACTTTTCGCCCACGGAACATAAAATTACTCTTATTTTTATCATCATCTAGAAAACCAATTGGGTGATAAATATCTGATTGATACAACATTTGGTCTACAACTTGTTGAGCAGTTATTCCGGAACCATATACTAATGTCCTTATTCCAGTTGTATTTCTAAATATTTTCCTATTTAGCCTGCCACTTATTATAATTCTAAAAATAATTTGTAAGATAAGTGAAATTATTCCGCATAAAATTGAGGTTAATCTAGGTAAATTTGGAAAGTCAAAACCAATTCTAATAGCAAAAATAGTTAAAGTAGTAAATAATATGGATAGACTTATTCTTAAAGTTTCTTCAAACGAAGCTTTCATTAGTTGTATTTTGTATACGGCAAAAAATATATTAAATAAAAAGTAAACAATTGAACCTAAAATTCCTAAAAATAAAACTTCGTTATATTTATCTTTTAGAATTAAACCATCGTATCTTATGAGGCTAGCAATAATTGATGAAAGTAACCACAATGTGGATTCAATACCTATGCGAACTATTTTTCGAAAATTTAGAATTGGTAAGAAATTGTTTTTAATTAAATCATTCTTTATTTTCACACTTAAATCATATACCATCGAATAACTACCTCTGATGGCTCTTACTGGCATAGATCCCGTGTTAACTTATTGGTTTTAGGTATGAATATGAGATAGTTTTCCATATGAAGTACACAATCTGCCACTTATCTACTGGTCATAATGCTGATGATGTTCGAATTTTTTTTAAAGAATGTATATCACTTTCAAAAGTCAAAAATTATAAAGTAATTATATGTGCTCCCGGAAGTATCCCTCCAGGTAGTGGTGTTATCCATTTTAAAATTTCAAATCCGGTATCATCAAGATTAATTAGATTTATTAATTCACAATTAATTTTTTTAAAGTTAATTTTTAAAATTAAAGCAGATGTTTGGCATATACATGATCCCGAGCTACTCCCGGTTGCAGTTATATTAACTTACATGAAACGACGAGTGATCTGGGATTCTCATGAAGATTATTATTTGCAATTTAAATCAAATATTAATTACAGAAAATATATACCTAATTATTTACGGCCTATTTTTAGGTATACAGTTTATTTCTTATTGAATCGTATCGATCAAAAAGCAGCTGGTATAATTGGTCCTTCAGTCAGCATTATTGAAAAATACTCAAACCCAAATGTAAAATTAGTTGGAAACGAAGCACTTTTAAAAGATTTTAGCTCATGCGCACCGAAGTTTAAAAACAATACTGTTTTATTTATTGGGCAATTAGATTCGAGCCATTGTTATAGGGAAATTGTAGACGCAGTCTTTAATATTCCAGAACTTAAACTCGTTGTAGCGACTAAGGTATTTAATAAAAGAGAAATTGATTATTCATCACTCATATTAAATCATCGTTTTCAATATTTAGGCTGGCTAGATAGGGAAAATCTTTCAGCTGCTATTTCAGATTCATCTGTAGGTTTAGTCACATACAACTACAATTTAAATCATTCAGATAATCAGCCAAACAAATTTTATGAATTTTGTGCTGCTGGCTTACCAATTCTAGCGACACCAACTTTATTTAACAATAATTTAATTAAAAATTCCAAGGCTGGAGTATTAACAAGTGGCTATGAAAGTAAATCAATCAAGATAGCGTTATTAGAATTACTTTCATCAGAAAAATACTGGCTAAATTGCTCTGAGTCTGGAAGAGATTGGGCGAAAATAAATGGAAGCTGGGCAGAATCGGAGTCGTCGCTCTTAAAACTTTATGCAAAAGTACTAGAAAATAATTAGGAAATAATTATATTATAAAGAATCTTTAAATTGCGTTATTGTAAACAAACAAATTAGCGTAAGGTATATTTAGTTTAATACTTAAATCCCTTAAATTTATAAAATAGTTTAATCTAAATTTTAATGTAAAAGATGATTGTTGAATAACTAAAAAATTGCTTTCCTGGTAAACAACGAATATTAGGTGTATAACTACTCAAATCCATTTTTAAGAAACAGTTTTAATCTAGTGAATTTACCCATTCAGCAAATTGTGGTACCGATTTTTGAAGATCAGTATAGTTTCCAGAACCGATTATTCTGCAATCATCCATAAAATATATTTTTTTAATATTTTTTATTGTATTTATCCGGTGCGCAATAATAATAATTGTTACATCACCCTCTAATGATTTTAAGGATTGTGTGATTAGATTTTCAGAGCTATAGTCAAGTGAACTCGTTCCCTCATCGATAACCAATAATTTTGGTTTCAAATATAATGCTCGAGCAATTGCTATCCTTTGTTTTTCACCACCACTTAAAATACCGTTCAAGTTGCCGAGTTCAGTATTCAGTCCTTTAGGTAGTCTTTTTATTAAATTATCTA
>Ga0315909_10004655_pt1 | contig 16081 bp, 16 predicted proteins | sample LakEriMetagenome_11_FD_203527 | JGI IMG/M metagenome (GOLD analysis project Ga0315909, IMG submission 203527) | Freshwater fungal communities from buoy surface, Lake Erie, Ohio, United States - Buoy 2 MA125 | ecosystem: Environmental > Aquatic > Freshwater > Lake | place: USA: Lake Erie, Ohio...
GATCCCGAGGTTCCGCTAGATCCCGAAGTTCCTGAGCTGCCTGATGTTCCTGAAGATCCTGAAGTTCCTCGTGTTCCTGACGATCCGCTAGAACCTGAACTTCCTGATGATCCTGAAGTTCCACTGGAACCCGACGATCCTGAAGTTCCTGACGAACCAGAAGATCCTGAAGTTCCGCTGGATCCTGAGGTTCCGCTGGATCCTGAAGTTCCCGATGAACCCGATGTTCCTGATGAACCCGAGCTGCCCGATGTTCCTGATGAACCCGAGCTGCCTGATGTTCCGCTAGATCCTGAAGTTCCTGAGCTACCTGAAGTTCCTGAGCTGCCTGACGTTCCTGACGAGCCTGAAGTTCCGCTTGATCCTGACGAGCCCGAAGTTCCTGACGAACCGCTGGTTCCTGACGAGCCTGAAGTTCCGCTTGATCCTGACGAGCCCGAAGTTCCCGACGAACCGCTGGTTCCTGACGATCCTGAAGATCCGCTTGTTCCTGAAGAACCGCTTGTACCACTAGATCCTGAAGTTCCACGCGTTCCTGATGATCCACTAGATCCACTGGATCCTGATGATCCCGAGGTTCCGCTAGTGCCATCAACACCTGAGATGCCTGAAGTTCCACTAGTTCCTGATGTTCCTGATGATCCCGAGCTGCCCGAAGTTCCTGAAGAACCAGATGTTCCTGAGCTACCTGACGTTCCCGAGCTACCTGACGTTCCTGAAGATCCAGATGTGCCTGAAGATCCACTGGATCCTGACGAACCCGAAGAACCTGAAGTTCCACTAGATCCACTTGTGCCAGATGAGCCTGAAGTTCCAGAGCTGCCTGAAGTTCCGCTGGATCCCGAAGAACCCGAAGTTCCTGAAGATCCTGAAGTTCCACTAGATCCTGAAGTTCCTGAGCTGCCCGAAGTTCCTGAGCTGCCCGAAGATCCGCTCGTTCCGCTAGATCCTGAAGTTCCTGAGCTGCCTGAAGTTCCAGAAGTTCCGTTAACACCCGAAATACCTGATGATCCACTAGATCCCGACGTTCCACTCGATCCCGAAGATCCGCTGGTTCCACTAGATCCTGAAGAACCCGATGTTCCGCTAGATCCTGAAGTTCCTGAAGATCCTGAAGTGCCTGAAGATCCTGAAGTGCCTCTTGTTCCTGAAGATCCGCTACTTCCTGACGATCCTGAGCTACCTGATGTACCTGATGTACCATCAACACCTGAAATACCTGATGTGCCCGAAGTTCCCGAAGTTCCTGAACTGCCCGAAGAACCACTAGTTCCTGAAGAACCGGAAGATCCGCTTGTTCCCGAACTGCCTGAACTACCCGAAGAACCGCTACTGCCTGAAGTTCCTGAAGAACCAGAGCTGCCCGATGTTCCGCTTGATCCTGATGTTCCAGAACTACCCGAAGTGCCTGACGATCCTGAGGTTCCGCTAGATCCCGAAGAACCTGATGAACCCGAGCTACCTGAAGTTCCTGAGCTGCCCGAAGAACCACTAGTACCTGAGCTGCCCGATGTTCCCGAAGAACCTGAGCTGCCTGATGTACCTGAGCTACCTGAGCTACCTGATGTTCCCGAAGATCCGCTTGTGCCTGAAGATCCTGAAGATCCTGAAGTTCCACTGGATCCCGAAGAACCCGAAGTTCCCGAGCTACCTGATGTACCGCTAGATCCCGATGTTCCTGAGCTGCCCGACGTTCCTGAAGACCCGCTTGTGCCGCTAGATCCTGATGTACCTCTTGTTCCAGATGATCCACTAGATCCTGAACTTCCCGAAGATCCTGAAGTTCCTGATGTGCCATCCACGCCAGATATACCTGATGTTCCTGAAGATCCAGATGTGCCTGAAGAACCCGATGTACCTGACGATCCACTGGTTCCTGAAGATCCCGAAGATCCGCTGGTTCCTGAAGAACCTGAAGAACCAGATGTACCTGACGATCCACTTGTGCCTGAAGATCCACTTGTGCCTGAAGATCCTGATGTACCCGAAGTTCCCGAGCTTCCTGACGATCCACTGGTTCCTGAAGATCCACTAGATCCACTAGTGCCCGAAGACCCACTGCTACCCGATGTTCCTGAGCTACCTGAAGAACCAGACGTACCTGAGCTGCCGGACGTACCCGAAGAACCTGATGTTCCTGAGCTGCCTGAAGAACCAGATGTACCTGAGCTGCCGGATGTACCTGACGAGCCGGAAGTACCCGAAGAACCGCTTGTACCTGATGATCCGCTAGATCCCGAAGTTCCCGACGATCCACTAGATCCTGACGTTCCGCTAGATCCTGACGTTCCGCTAGATCCTGACGTTCCTGAGCTGCCCGATGTTCCCGAAGAACCCGAAGTTCCTCGTGTTCCTGACGATCCGCTAGAACCTGAACTTCCTGAACTTCCTGATGTTCCGCTAGTACCATCAACACCTGAGATGCCCGATGTTCCTGATGAACCCGAAGTTCCAGATGAACCCGAGCTGCCTGATGTCCCAGATGAACCCGAAGTTCCAGATGAACCCGAGCTGCCTGATGTTCCTGATGAACCAGAGCTGCCCGATGTTCCTGATGAACCCGAAGTTCCAGATGAACCCGAGCTGCCTGATGTTCCAGATGAACCCGAAGTTCCAGATGAACCCGAGCTGCCTGATGTTCCGCTAGATCCTGAAGTTCCCGAGCTGCCCGAAGTTCCTGATGAACCCGAGCTGCCTGATGTTCCACTAGAGCCTGAAGATCCTGAAGTTCCACTAGATCCCGAAGTTCCTGAGCTGCCTGATGTTCCCGATGAACCCGAGCTGCCTGATGTTCCTGATGAACCCGAGCTGCCTGACGTTCCTGATGAACCCGAGCTGCCTGACGTTCCTGATGAACCCGAGCTGCCTGACGTTCCTGACGAGCCTGAAGTTCCTGACGAACCGCTGGTTCCTGATGAACCCGAGCTTCCTGAAGTACCTCTCGTCCCTGATGATCCTGACGATCCGCTAGATCCTGACGATCCCGAGGTTCCACTAGTACCATCAACACCTGAGATGCCCGAAGTACCCGACGAGCCTGAAGTTCCTGACGAACCAGAAGTTCCACTAGAACCAGATGTTCCTGAGCTTCCCGAAGATCCCGACGTTCCTGAGCTGCCCGATGTACCCGAAGAACCTGCTGTTCCAGACGATCCACTAGATCCTGAACTTCCTGAACTTCCTGAAGTTCCTGACGAACCAGAAGATCCTGAAGTTCCGCTGGATCCTGAAGTTCCGCTGGAACCCGAAGATCCGCTGGATCCTGAAGAACCGGATGTTCCACTTGAACCGGATGTTCCACTAGAACCCGAAGTTCCCGCACTGCCAGAAGAACCCGAAGTTCCTGAACTACCCGAAGTTCCTGAAGTTCCATTGACACCTGATATGCCTGATGATCCGCTTGAGCCCGAAGTTCCACTGGAACCCGACGAACCAGAAGTTCCTGAAGATCCTGCAGTTCCGCTGGATCCTGAAGTTCCGCTGGATCCTGAAGTTCCGCTGGATCCTGAAGTTCCGCTGGATCCCGAAGATCCGGATGTTCCAGACGATCCACTGGATCCTGATGATCCTGATGAACCTGATGTTCCCGACGTTCCATCTACACCTGAGATACCTGATGTTCCCGACGTTCCACTTGTGCCCGAAGATCCACTAGATCCACTTGTGCCCGAAGATCCGCTTGAGCCTGAAGTTCCGCTGGATCCTGACGTTCCTGAGCTACCTGACGTTCCTGAAGATCCAGATGTGCCTGAAGATCCACTGGATCCCGACGAACCCGAAGAACCTGAAGTTCCACTAGATCCACTTGTGCCCGAAGATCCGCTTGTGCCTGAAGATCCGCTGGATCCTGACGATCCAGAAGTTCCTGAAGATCCGCTTGTTCCCGAGCTGCCTGAAGTTCCAGAAGATCCTGAAGATCCACTTGTTCCTGAGCTTCCTGAAGATCCACTTGTTCCTGAGCTTCCTGAAGATCCACTTGTTCCTGAACTTCCTGAAGATCCTGAAGTTCCGCTAGAGCCAGACGTACCTGATGTACCATCTACACCAGAGATACCTGAAGTTCCGCTAGAGCCAGATGTTCCTGAAGAACCTGATGTTCCGCTAGAGCCAGATGTTCCTGAAGAACCTGAAGAACCTGATGTGCCCGAACTGCCTGATGTGCCCGAACTGCCTGATGTGCCCGAACTGCCTGATGTGCCACTAGAACCAGAAGTTCCACTGGTTCCTGAAGAACCCGAAGAACCCGAAGAACCGGATGATCCGCTTGTGCCCGAGGATCCCGAAGAACCCGAAGTTCCCGAGCTACCTGATGTGCCACTAGAACCAGAAGTTCCGCTGGTTCCTGAAGAACCCGAAGAACCCGATGATCCTGAAGAACCACTCGTGCCCGAGGATCCCGAGGATCCCGAAGAACCACTTGTGCCACTAGATCCGCTTGAGCCAGATGATCCGCTAGAACCACTGGTTCCTGAAGTTCCATCGACCCCTGAAATACCGCTAGTTCCTGAAGACCCGCTTGTGCCGCTAGATCCTGAACTCCCCGATGTACCTGATGATCCCGAAGAACCTGACGTTCCTGAGCTACCTGACGTGCCCGAAGATCCTGACGTGCCCGAAGATCCTGACGTGCCCGAAGATCCTGAGGTGCCTGATGATCCTGAGCTGCCCGATGATCCCGATGATCCTGAACTTCCTGAGCTGCCCGATGATCCTGATGATCCTGAAGTTCCCGAGCTACCTGAGGTTCCGCTGGATCCTGAAGTGCCTGAGCTACCTGACGATCCTGAAGTTCCCGAGCTACCCGATGATCCAGAGCTGCCCGAAGATCCTGACGTGCCCGAACTGCCTGATGTTCCACTAGAACCAGAAGTTCCTGATGATCCGCTTGTGCCGCTAGATCCTGACGATCCTGATGTGCCTGAAGTTCCATCAACACCTGATATTCCTGACGTGCCCGAAGATCCTGAAGTGCCTGATGATCCTGAGCTGCCTGAAGTCCCTGATGATCCTGAGCTACCTGAGGTTCCGCTGGATCCTGAAGTTCCTGAGCTACCTGAGGTTCCGCTGGATCCTGAAGAGCCAGACGTACCTGACGATCCTGACGATCCCGATGTGCCCGAGCTTCCTGAAGTACCGCTGGATCCTGATGAACCACTGGATCCTGATGAACCACTTGTTCCTGAGCTGCCTGAAGATCCGCTTGTTCCTGAGCTGCCTGATGATCCTGATGATCCTGAGCTACCTGAAGATCCGCTAGAACCTGATGATCCACTAGAACCTGACGTTCCGCTAGATCCGCTTGTTCCTGAGCTACCCGAGGTACCCGAGCTTCCACTAGATCCGCTGGATCCCGAAGATCCCGATGTTCCGCTAGATCCCGATGTTCCGCTAGATCCCGATGTTCCACTGGAACCGTCGGTTCCACTTATACCGCTGATGCCAGAAGAACCGCTACTGCCCGAAGTTCCTGCGGATCCTGATGAACCCGAGCTACCTGATGTTCCACTAGATCCTGAAGTTCCACTAGATCCTGAAGTTCCTGAGCTGCCCGAAGTTCCTGATGAACCCGAGCTGCCTGATGAACCTGAAGTTCCTGAAGAACCGCTAGAACCAGATGTTCCTGAGCTACCTGACGTTCCTGAGCTACCTGACGTTCCTGAAGATCCAGATGTGCCTGAAGATCCACTAGAGCCAGAAGTTCCAGAGCTCCCTGATGTTCCCGAAGAGCCAGACGTTCCTGATGAACCAGAAGTTCCACTAGAACCAGACGTTCCTGATGAACCAGAAGTTCCACTAGATCCACTTGTTCCCGAGCTTCCCGAAGATCCTGACGTTCCTGAGCTGCCTGATGTTCCTGATGAACCCGAGCTACCTGATGTTCCCGAAGATCCGCTTGTGCCTGAAGATCCTGAAGATCCTGAAGTTCCGTCTATTCCTGAGCTACCAGAAGTTCCTGAAGATCCGCTTGTGCCTGAAGATCCGCTTGTGCCTGAAGATCCTGAAGAACCAGATGTGCCTGATGATCCGCTTGACCCACTTGACCCACTTGACCCGCTTGTGCCTGAAGATCCTGAAGTTCCGTCTGTTCCGGAGCTGCCCGAAGTTCCGCTAGATCCTGAAGATCCCGAAGTTCCGTCTGTTCCACTAGAACCGCTTGTGCCCGAAGATCCTGAAGTTCCGTCTGTTCCACTAGAACCGCTTGTGCCCGAAGATCCTGAAGTTCCGTCTGTTCCTGAGCTTCCTGACGTTCCCGAAGATCCTGACGTTCCGTCTGTTCCGGAAGATCCGCTTGTGCCACTAGATCCTGAAGTTCCGTCTGTTCCGGAAGATCCGCTTGTGCCACTAGATCCTGAAGTTCCGTCTGTTCCTGAGCTTCCCGAAGTTCCTGATGATCCACTTGTGCCTGAAGATCCCGAGCTCCCTGATGTCCCATCAGTTCCTGAGCTGCCTGAAGTTCCTGAAGATCCAGATGTTCCGTCTGTTCCCGAGCTGCCCGATGTTCCTGAGCTGCCCGATGTTCCTGAAGATCCAGATGTCCCATCTATTCCTGAAGATCCAGATGTCCCCGAAGATCCCGATGTCCCCGAAGATCCCGAGCTCCCTGATGTACCATCGGTTCCTGAAGTTCCGTCTGTGCCTGATGTTCCGTTTGTGCCCGAGGTTCCGTCTGTGCCAGAAGTTCCGCTAGAACCAGATGTTCCTGAAGATCCAGATGTCCCATCTATTCCTGAGCTTCCCGAAGTTCCTGAAGACCCAGATGTCCCTGAAGATCCCGAGCTCCCTGATGTACCATCGGTTCCTGAAGTTCCGTTTGTGCCCGAGGTTCCGTCGGTTCCTGAAGTTCCGTCGGTTCCTGAAGTTCCGTCGGTTCCTGAAGTTCCTGAAGAACCAGATGATCCGCTTGATCCTGATACAACCCACAGGTCCCACGAAGGATTTATGTCTGGTGTTGATCCTCCTGGTAAAATTGTTCCAATCGCTGCATATACATCACCGTTGTAGACTACAACGTCATTTAGCGCGTATGGGTTTGCTATGTTCCATGTTCCTTGCCAAATAAAACCATAACCGCTAGTTCCCGATGATCCAGAAGTTCCAGAACCCGAGGTTCCTGAAGTTCCTGAAGATCCTGAAGATCCTGAAGTACTTACGCCCCCACCTCCTCCGCCTCCGGTGCTTGACACTGATATCATGTCTCCGTTGGAGACGGACGAAGTCAATGTAGAGCTGTAATGATTTCGTACTACTTGATAGACCCCGTGGGTTAAGCGATCTATAACTATTTGATCAGATGCGTAAGATGTGTCAGTTGTGTAATATGATACGCTTTGTCTTAAAGTCTCCAGTATAGTGGGAACATCTTGTGCGGCTATGCCAAACGTCTTCCATATCTGGCTAACGCTAAAAGGTCTTAATTTGTTTTGCGCAGACGCACCTGTGTAATTAGGCGGTACGATAACCGCAGCAAGAACAAGTTCACCGTCTGGTATAATTATTGGTTGGTATATCGCAACGTCAGCAGCGTCTCCTAGACCATATATGTTGTCCCCACCCACTGTACAGTTTTCTGAAACTGTTATTGTGGATCCTGAAACGTTGGTAACTTCTGTCCCAAAGTCAAAACCATACCCGTATACCAAATCTCCAACTGCCGGCGTAGATCCTCCGATCAATGTAAGAGCGTTTGATCCTGTAGAGCCAGACGCAAAAAACGCAATATCTTGTCCTAAAAGATTTATCGCAATCGCAAAAGCAACATCATTGGCGGTAGAAGCAAACGATGTGCTTATCTGAATATGCGTGGTGGTCACTACCAAGACGGTTGCCTGCGAAGCAATTCCACTTCCGACGATGATGTCTCCCGCGTTTATTCCACTTACAGCGCCTGTTCCTCCAGAGAATGTTATTATGTCGGATCCGTTGGTAACGTTTCCTTTGAATGTGATGGGTCTTCCTGGACGACTTGCGGTTCCTTGATGGTAATTTATCTGTCCCGAGTATTCTGTTGCATTAGCGGGCATACCAGTGACCCCGGTAGCAGGAACGGGGTAATTGCTGGATATTGTAATTACATCGATTCTTGATTGAGTCGTGCTAGGATTCGGCGAAATTTGGATATCGCCGCTGGCTTCAGATTGCTTGTGCCAGTAAGTTCTTCCGTTGATTCTTGCAGAGCCTGATTCAACAGTTAGCCAAAGAGGTCCTCCCGAAAGTGAAGCAGATTCTCTAACAAGTAAGCCGTTAAGAATTGCGTCATCGGTATTTAGTTCGATGATTTCTGCACCGTCCTGTGTGAACAAGCGACCTTTGTCAAGATCGACGATTTCTTCGCCCTTGTAGATGGTCTTTTCATCGAAAGCGGTGGGATCGTCTATGTGGTTTAAACCAGGTTCAACGCTGCGAGGTCTATACCAGGTCGCAGTGTCGGAAAGAAAATACTTACTTATTCTCCTAACGAAGGAGGTTATCAAATTTGTTTCAGTAGCCACCTTAAGATATACCTATGTTATTTTTGATCTCGTCTCGAATGACTGCTGCGTATTCATAGTCTTCGCGCTCTACTGCATTTCTTAGTCTTTCTTCAAGGCTATGTGCAGATTTTTTGTCTTCTTCAAAAACAAAATCAGCGAGCCTGAAAATGACTCGTATGTCTCCAAGCGATCCGTCTTCACGGTCCCAGAACACGATCCAACTTCCATAAGAAATGTAGTTGATTTCTTGGTCAAGCATGTGCGAAAGTATTGATCTGAAATCATCTTTCAAATCAGCAACAGACGGTGTCCTTTGGACGGTCTCTTTATCTTCTTGGTATTCCCAACGGATACCCAGCTTTCGGTAATAAGATTTGATTTTTCTCCAATCGATGGAATGAATAACCTTCTCTATGTATTGCGCTCTGTTTTTCATCAGACCTACTTCTGCCATTTTTTCTATATATCATGGCGAGATCCTATGATAAACTAAACCGTCTTAAGAGTAGATATGATACCGTGTATCTCAGTATCTTGCGCAGTCCCTGACATTTCAAGAACTTCGGCCACGCCGATCCAGTAGACCGCGCCTTCAACAAGTGCGTTTCCTGTGAAGTTTATGATTGATCCTCCTGTGGTTTTGATCTTAATTGTAGACACTTCAGGATTCCACTTAAAGATGTGCATACCGATAACGGGTCTTCGCCCGTCCATCTTAACCACATGAGCTCCTTTGACCGCGAAAAAGTTTTCGGAAAGAGGATAGTAATTTGTTGCAAAGAATGACATTTTATACTCCGATTAAGATCCTCATAGGTATGTCGAATGTATGAGGATTTTTTAAGTAAATTGTTTCTATGAAAAGACGATCTGAGTCGTAAACATCTTGTCCTCCTGTAAAGAGATTCATCTCACCACCGGTTCTCCAAGTGACGTTGCTTGGACTCCAAACATGATTAAGATAAGTCTGTGTGTTGTTGCCAATCTCGGTGTCGGTAGTCACAGCATATCCTTGGACAGATTGAATCAACGCTCTTTTGGTTGAAGCGGTACTCATGTTGACCAGGTCACCCGTGTTGAAGTGGTATCCTATGTGATCCGTGCTCTGTTGATTCCAGACGTAAGAGGTGTCTTCACCGTCTATCAAAATCGGCGAAGATGGATTTTTAGAGTTTTCGTAGTCAGAAGCAAGGGCGTATTGAAAATACTTTTTGTTTGAAAGCATCGCTCCCGATGAATCTGTACATCCGCAAGAATCGGTATTTACTCTGGAAAACTCCGGAATGATAAGCATGACTTTGGCTCTTCCGTCTGGGTACTTGCGATACATCTGAACCAAGTTGCCTGGGTGGATGTAAGGATGCGGTTCTGACCCGCCAAAGCCGTCAAGATCAAAGTAAAACACATGACGATACTTTATGCCTTTTGTGTTGGCTGTTACGGTAAAGTTTCCGTTTGCGATGTCGGCAGTATCGAAATTCATAAGACCGTAGATCGTAGAATTTCCACTAACAGCCGTTAGCAAAGATTGCGCGAACGTTCCAGATACAGTGAATTCGATTGAGCTTAAGAGATTCAGCTCAGAATCGTATAGTTCGTATTTGTGTTTGGTTCCTTCGTTGAGGATGTCGGGCGTTGTGACAAGATCAACTGAGAATTGGTATTCTTCTTGCAAATCGCCGTACTCAGCAATTCCGCTAATGTCAACCTTTAAAGTAGATCCTGCTTTAAGAACCAACCTCTTGTCGTCATAACGGTTTACTGGTATGCAGATACCTTTAGTCGGTATCGCAATCTCGGTAGCCGCTCCTTTTATGATCCCAAACGACATAGGATCTATCAGCCTAAAACAGCGGATAGAATAGTCAGGCGGGCAAATGATTTTAGGTATGACGGACATTTCTGTTTATGTAATTTTAGTCCAAAACTCCTGGCATGATTTGAGGATGCATTCTAGCTTTGGTTATAGTTTTTTTTTCTCATCAGAAGGTTCATCGGATATTTGATTCTCTTCTATTCTATTTATCTCTTCAACAGAAGGAGCCTCTTCAACTATAAGTTCTTCTTGTGCTTGAGCGCTCGCCTCTTCTTCGATGAAGTTTTCAAAATCTACCAATGAAGCTGTTTCCATGTCCTCATCACTTGCGTATTCTTCAGTGTACCCAGAATTCGCTAATGCAGTAGGTTCTTCGGCAAGTTCTTCGGGCGTAGGATCCGCTGGAAGTTTGCCTTCCTTTTTGAGTTCTTCTAACTTTGCCCAAATTTTTTCAGCTTCTTTTTGTAGAGGCGCTGTTTCTACCGCCGCAACTTCTAATGCAGGTTCTTCTTCAACCTCAGAGGCAGGTAATTCTTCGGAAGGTTTGATGTAATCAACCAAAGACTTGATGAATCCTAAAGCGACCAACGGAAGTATGGCTCCGCTTATGATTGATAGAATCCGCTTTTGGTAGATAGGTTCTTCATCAACGAGGCCGAACAGCTCTATCCAACTTTGATAGTCTTGTAGATTAGTGAAAGCATAGTATGTGTTGCCCATCATCTGCATTGCGGTCAGTAGAATGAACAAAAACCAGATAAGAGTTTTATTCATCTTATCCAGTGCAATGAGTGAGGCCAAACTGGCAGCAGCACCTATCTCGAATGCGATCGCGAGAGATACAGCGAGCCAGTTTGGATTTGAGAGTCTAAAGAAGTCAATTACGTGGATGGTCGAGATGATGCTCACCACCAAGTAAAGCGATACAAAGGTTGATATGATGAAACCTTTTACAAGGCTGGGTCTCATTTTTCTTCAAGTCTTTTTATCTCGTTGTCGATTTCCGACTGGCGCTGAACGTCGAGCATCTTCCTGTCAGTCGACTGGATCATTCTCTTTTCGGCTTTGAGTCCTTCGATCGTCAACTCTTTCTTTGTCACAGCACTTGCTTCCAAAGAATCGATCTTAACGGTCAACGCATCGATTCTTTTATTGACCGACTTGTTTGGGTTGCCACAAGTGTTTACAAAGATGACCAACAATAGGAAGAAGAAAACCTTCCTATAATGTTTGTCTAAGAATTCGTTGAACTTGTTCATATTGGTTTAGTTTTTTTCGATTTCTTCGCCGAGTTCTTTTTCAATCTCAGCTAACAATTCGTCTTCGCCTTCAAACCCTACTCGGTTAAGAACTGCGTCTTGCAAAGTTCCTAAGTCTCTTTCCATTTGGTTGATTTCTTCGCGATCTGCTTTAGAAACGTTAAGAGCTTCTGAGATTGGACGAAGCAAGTTGTTCACATAGGATGCGGCCTTTGAAAGTCCTTTTCCTTCTTCTTTAGTCAAGAAATAGTAAATTGCCTCAATTGTGATAGCTGTTAATGTTAGCTCTTTTGCTTCAGTATCTTTTACACTTAATGCTTTGACTTGCTCATCAAGAACACGAGCAGATTCCAAGATGCCCAAGCTCTCGGTAAATTTCCACTGTGCATCGTTTTTAACGAACTGATTAAGAGCCTTTGCTGTGATTAGACCCCCATTCACAGGATATCTTTTTGCAGCTACCTCTTCGCGCTTAGCGTTAAGTTTTTTCTCCAAGAACTCAGCAAGTGCTTTTCTCTTTTCTTGCTTTTCGTTTGTAGACGATACTACTTCTAATTTTGCTTCTTTTGTTGCCATGTTGTTTTGTGTTTATCGAGTTTATATATCTTCTTTTGAAAAATAGGTTACAGGAAATAATAAAGTGCCCATGATGCCACTCCTGAGATGACAAAGAACACTGCGACCTTCCATGTAGTGATAACACGGAAGATTGGGTAATAGACCAACAGATAAGAATCCGAAAGCTTGGATGGATCCTCAGAGTCTGGAATCTGTTCTACCGATACTGAAACAAATTCACTAAGGCCAATCTTGTCCATGTAGCGATGGATTGGCAGCATCTTATTTTGCGCTTTGATTCTAAGCATGCTTGGATCGTCACCCTTGTCTTCTTCTGACGGATTGATCACTGTGTAAGCCCTGTTCACCCAGTCAACTCTCAAGCCAAGCTTGTTGAAGTCGACAGTTTTCATTTGTTTACGAAGGATACTTCTGACCATGAAGTAGCCTTTAATGTCGTACCAAAGAAGTATCAATGTTCTCATCATATTGATTGTTGGTATTTTTTAACGAGCTCTGGATCTTTCTTTAAGAGACTGACCCGAACAAGCTCGCGTGCTTTGCGAATTCTTGTCCTAACCGTGTTGTGTTTCCAGCCTAGTTCTTCGGCAATGTCTTCGTACTTTTTCTTTTGAATCTCACGAAGAGTCAAGACAGTGCGATAGATCTCTGGAAGATCTTGGATAGCGATGACAGCTTGATCGTATAAAGAATCAATAGGATCCTCTTCATGTTCGAACGTTTGTTCATAAGAGGAATGTTTCTCCATGTTGATACCTTTTTCTTCCATCGCTTCGTACGAATACGTTTTCTTGCGACCTCTGTGGAAAAGCAAAGCTTCATTGCGGGCGATGCGATAGACCCAAGTACTGAAGTTCCAATACGGATCATACTGTTCGATCTTGTTCCAAACTTTAGCGAATGTGGTGGCTATCACTTCGTTGCGATCATCGTGCTGCGGCACGAGTTCTCTAAGGTAGTAAGAGATACTAGGACGAAGCCTGTTGTAAACTCTCGTAAAATCATTTTCTTGACGGGATTGATAAAAACGCAAGCCCATCTCTTGCAGCGACATTTCTTTTTGAGGTTCCTTATGCATGTAAATTTAATTTAATATAGCAAATATAACTATAAAAATCTTTAGCAGCAAACTTTTTTCTTTTAAGTTATTAACAATTTATACAACCAAAAGAATCTGTCAGATCTTTTACGTTACATCCTGCTACACCAGTTCTTTCAAAAATCTCAGTGAGGTGAGACGTATCCCGGTATTCCTCCAACCAATGAATGTTTCTGAATCCTGCATTGACCAAAACTTTGGTGCACATCTTGCAAGGAGAGTGAGATATTATGATTGCGTAGTTCTCTGGATCGTTCTCCCGAAACTTGGCAATTAAATTGATCTCAGCATGTATCATTCCACTTTCACCAGGTATCAAGCTTTCTTCCTCGGTTCCGGTGTTTTCATTGATCGGTGCGTTGGAATAACTTCCGTTGTAGCCAAAGGAGGCTATCTTGGAAAAATCTTTCCTAACAGCGATAGCGCCGACTTTCAGTCTTGATGCAACTGAAAGTGCGGCGATCTCTTTAGTGATTTCAGAAAAGACGTTAATCTTCTGCTGGAACCTCTGCTGGTTGTTCTTGTCCTGTGTTAACTTCTGTGACATTCTGTTTAATTGTCGCGAAAAACTCGGCAACTTCTCCGTAAGGAAATTCTGAAAGAAGCGCTACAAAAGAATTAAGTTCTTCTTCTGTGTAAGTGAAACCTTCGCGGTTTACCAAGTTCATGTAAGGGAAAACTGCTCCAAACTTCTTAGCTTGTAGAATTTCGGTTAGTCTTTCCTTAAATTCGGCTGTTACTTCAAATACTTTTTGTGACATTTTGACTTTTTGTTATTTTAGTTTTATATTAAGACTGGTGAATTTAGTTCTCGGCTCTGTGAAAAAACATCAATAAAAAACTGAAAGCTGTTCTCACGTTTTTGGTCGATCCTGATGTCCCAATCTTGTCGGAAGATAAAGTCTCGGAAGTCTTTTTCATCGGTTCCGTATCTGCGCAAAACTTCTTTAGGATCATCACCACGTTTTGCTGCTCGGTCAAGACGGACCGCTGTCTCTGTGTCCAAGTAGACCACCAAAAGGTTTTCTCTGCCGAAAGAATCGATCAAAGCCTGTAGACCTCTTGGGGTAACGATTAAGATGTCGCTGTTGCGATACTCAGATTTTGGCAGGCCGTAGTACCAACCGTTGAAAACATCGTGTTCTACGAACTGGTCATCGCTGAGTTCTCTAAGAAATGTGTTTTCGTCTAAGAAATGATAATGAACTCCGTCGATTTCGCCCGGTCTCATAGGTCGAGAAGTACATGTGACGGCTACCTTTAACCCTCTTTCTTTTAGCAGTAGAGAGAACTGCGTTTTTCCTGAGCAAGATTTTCCAATTAGGACGATTTTCATTTTTCTGTTTTCTTAAAGATGGATATGAATGTTAGTAATGTTAGGTAGATCACAAAAGATTCCCACAGGCCGAACGGCTTGTATTGTGTCCTTTCAAGAATGTAGTACTGTGACCCGAAGAATGCTAAGTAGCGAAGAGTGAATAGAATCAAATAGTAAAGGCTATTCCTTTCGTTGGTCTCTTCTTGGGAAGGAGGATCGATAGACGCATCTTCCTTGAGCTGATTGATCTTCTTACGCAGAAAATCTGTCTTTTGCTTGTCGATCATATAAGTTTAATCTTATATTCACTAAGCGTGAATTAGTTCTAATCTTCTAATGAACCCAGCAGCGCGGATTAGGTAATATATTTCGGGGAGGAGCAAGTCATTCTAGTGTCTTGCTAATACATACTAGTGTTCTTCCAGATCTTTGTTGGTACTGCGAATAAACGGCTTAAAGAATTTCTTTTGGTCTTTGAAAGCTTTCTGAAACATGTAGAATCCTTTGTCACCTTCGGCGGGCTGCACTAAGTACTTAGGAGGAGAGTAGCTGCTGGTGAGACCGTCCTCGAATTCTTCGAACTTTTTGGTCTTATTCTTGGTCATGACTTCTTCCTTCTATTTTTGTCTTCTTGGCAATGTCTCTTGCTTCGGACAGATCTTTCTGTTTCTTAAGAATGTCCGCTCTTTCAATCTCAAGCTTTTTGAGTTTGATGTCGAGCTCAAGGATCTGTGATTCATATGAATCTTTCTCGCGAACAGCCTTCTTTCTTTTCTCGGTCAGTTCTTCAAGTTCAGCAATCAGCTGAGCGGACGAAGGTTCTTTCTCTACTACATCTTTTTCTTTGTCTTCTGCGACAGAGTATTTAGAACTTTCCCAATCAGCGAATTTTACAAATTTGCTCATGTTTGACATTATTTTTCTAATCTATATATTACTTAACATCGCCGGTTACAATAATGTCTCCGTTCACTTGGATTCTTGGTGTGTTTATGATGCCACCCTTGCCATCAGCGGTTTTAGTATCTCCTCCGCCACCGCCTAATAGAGAATCAAGCATGTTGCCTATCTTTTCAAGAGGATTGCTAGAAGTGTCTCCTCCGCTGGCAGCAATGTCTTTGACTATCTGAGCGCGTTCTTTTTCAATCGCAATCTTGTCCTTTTCATATACGATCAGTGCTTCGAGAGCTTGCTTAAGTTTGCCAACATCTACTTTTGATATCTTATCTGTGACATCTCCATAGATCTTAAAATTCATAGCGTCTTGCTTATTGAACTGCTTCCAGTTTTTGGTAAACACGCCCATGTCTTTAGAGAATGTTCCAAAAGCTTTGGTGAATCGCTCGAACGGAGAAACCACTCTGGACAGTCTTTCTATAACACTTGTAAGGTTGGAGAAAGAAGTGATTTGTGCGGGCTGAATTACTTGCAGCCCTGGTTGGATTGCGATAAGTCCCTCGCTGATTTCCGTGAAGATGTCGGCTAACTTAGATTCTTTGCTGCCAAATAGCCCAAACAGCCCTCCTCTTGATTTTTGAT
>Ga0315909_10004659_pt1 | contig 16061 bp, 32 predicted proteins | sample LakEriMetagenome_11_FD_203527 | JGI IMG/M metagenome (GOLD analysis project Ga0315909, IMG submission 203527) | Freshwater fungal communities from buoy surface, Lake Erie, Ohio, United States - Buoy 2 MA125 | ecosystem: Environmental > Aquatic > Freshwater > Lake | place: USA: Lake Erie, Ohio...
GTTACGTTGTGGCCAGCAATCTCAAACATCTTATTGATGAGGTCTTCACTTGCCTTGTTCCACTTCTCCTGTTTGGTTAGTCTCTTTGCCATAATGTGTATTATAATGCACAAAACTGTAACATTTTGTATAGTTAATCGGACATTATCCGAATTAGTGTATTTTATTGCACATATTTATACTCATAGTATAAATTGAAGCGCATTCTTAAACTTGCCAAAACTGTGTTTTTATGGCACATTTGGCGAAGTTGGCTCAAGGATAATCTCCCAGTAAGTTGTGTGGTCTTTGAACCCAACAACCTTGCGGTCGATTCCTGCGACCACAAGTGGGTAGTCAACAGTAATGTAAGGGCCACCGCTTGGGTCTACCATAATGACTTCGTCTGAGTCTCTGTCGTATCCCATTCGGCAATACTTAAAAGACCCACGCCAGTCTACGTTGCCCCGCTCATTGAGCGAGAAGGTATACTTTTCACCGTATCGGTTGACGTATTCTTTAATCTGTTCCATAGGTATCTCAGGTTGTCTGTCTGGGTTGTGGCTACAACTTAGTTTGTGGTAGCCTTCTCCTCCGCAGGATTTGCATTTCATAGACTGATTTTAAGGTTGTAACTGATTTATTGGATATGAAAAAGGACTCCGTTAATCAGGGCGGTAGCTCGCCGCTTGCTGAAACCTAATGCGCCATAAGCGGGCGGAGTTCTCATTTCTCATTTGGTGTTAAAGGTTTCGTTGTAGTATTCCTCAGCGATGCCTCTGTTTGGGTCCCAGCCCTGACAGCGCATACCCTCGTGGAATGCTTCTATAATTACAGCCTTCTCTTTCTTGAGCATTGACTTTGCAATATCGTAGCATTCTTGGAATGCCAAGTATGCCACGTTCGCATCTAATGTATCGGGTAGTGAGTCCGCTTTTTTTGCGAACTCATCCATCAACTCTTGAATCGGTGTCTTCATTTCTTTTTTGATTTAGGGTCATCCTTTCCATCAAGGAAGTCCTGCATCAGGTAGAAGTCATCTCCCTCATTGTCTTGTTCGGTGCCGTTCTTAATCATATCAACGATTAGCAACAGCTCGGTCATTGTTAACTCGATTTTCATTTTTTATTTGTACATTTAACATTAAATTAACATACTATGAAGAAACTTTTCTTGGCTTTCGTAGCGTTTCTTGCTACATCTTGCGCATCAGTAACTCCAAACAGCTTCAGTACTTCGACGAGCTGTGTCGTGGATGGATGTGCAAATTCAGTAATTCACCACCACGTTTTTTTTGAGTAGGCTTCTTGTCTGATCCAGATAGTCGTGGCATATTGACTACGATCCATCGGTAGAAGTCGTTAAACTCCATCTCTACCAGTCGCTTTTCGATTTCTTTGATTGGTGTCATTGGTTACTCTTCGTCGGTGTCGTCTAAATAGTCTTGATACTCTGGGTATCCCTCGCCCGTATTGCCGTTACGCATAATGATCATCATACGCTCAACGGCTTTACGTTCCTCATCGTCTGTTTCCATTGCGTGGTTTGAGCAAGGTGTTTTCTGGTTGTCTACGTTCTCTTGGCTGTCGCCAGGATCGTCCCAGAACAGGAACTTCATATCGCTTCCTGCTTCCTTATTGTCTGCTTTCATAGCCTACGATTTTGCTTGAGTTAATCTTTACAATTACTATTGTCTTTTCTCCCTTGTAGTTCGATCCGTAGATACGGTCTCTTAGGCTGTCCATAGTCTTAACATCATTCACCATTATCTCCCTTGCTGTTTCGTACTTGGTGACAACCCATTCCTCCTTCTTAAGCTTCTGCTTACCCTTTGTGTAGGATATCAGTACCTGAAGGTAGAAAATCGGACGAGGCATTGATGCGGATCTTGTGGATTAGTGATTCGGCAACCTTCTTTGCGCTGATCACGCCAGTCGGTAGCTCGTCTTGAACTTTAGCTGTTGGTATGGTGACGCAGTTGTCTCCGTCCTTGTCCCATATAAACAGCACAACAAACTCTTGTCGTGTAGAGAACGGAACGAACTTAATATCTGACCCCACAAGCTTGGCTTGCGTAATCATAAATGTAACGTCCGGTCCCTTGTCACTCTTGACAGAGAAGGAGGAGGTGGGGGGAGAAGAAATCTCCCTCCCCCACTCCATCGACAGCAGATATGCAATCGAGGTTTCAAACATTAGAACGGCAAATCATCGCCAGCAGACGGAGCTGCTTGACGGCTGGTGTACGAGTTCTTCTGGTATCCACCCTTGTTGCCTCCGTTGCTCTTCTTGTACTCTTCTGCCTCTGCAGGATTGTACACATCAAGGAACGGTATTCCCTCTCGGAGAATTACAACTGTGGCGTAGACGTTGCCCTTATCGGTAACGAACTCCTTCATTGCCTCGAGCTGGTCCAATTTGAAGGATAGCTTGATGCGTTGCTTCACCTTGCCACCGTCTGGGTACTCGGGTGCTGAAACGTACGCGTACTTGGGGCGATCTTGTTGTTGTGACATAGAATTGAAATTAAAGTTCTCCGTAGATTATGTAAGTGTCGAGATCTTCGCCGTTGATGAAGTAGTCCGTATAAACACGAACAGCATTCTCAACGAGACGCTTACCTTCGAGGTAGAAGGCTTCAGAGACGGAGAAGACCCCGATGTCTTTGCTACCTTTATCAACCACAATGAACTTGAAGTTCTTGTAGTCAATTCCAAACAGCGTAGAGTAGATGTACACCTGAGCGGGATAACCATACTTTCGTGCGCTGTAGTTAAAACCGCCGATCTCGGAGGTTGTCTTCAAATCGTAAACTGCAACACCTCGGTGGAGGATATCAGCCTTCGCTCGGTGGGGCAGTCCCTCGACGTCGCCAATGGCGGGCATCTCGAACTCTGCTCCCTTGAGCATATTCTTTACTACCTCGTTACGAAGTAGTGCGTCAACGACATACATTGACGAGTCGTACTCGCTCATAGTGAGCAAGGTCTGTCCTTTCTTCAAGTGTTGTTTTGCTTCCTTATACGTCTTAGTAGACTTAGTAGCAACATCAACAGTGACGAAAAGAGTATCAACTTTATCTGGCTCAAGAACTGCGGTGTGGATTAACTTACCGACGGCAAGCGCAGACGTTTCGAGCTGATGGCCACGCAAAGACTTTGCGTACTCCTTCGGGCTTGCGTTTAACAGCTTGTCAGAAGAAGATGATAGTGAAGCACTACCAAGGTAGCCATAGTAGAAGTCGTCATCTAACATAGCTCCTAACAGCGTAGTCATATCCCACGATGTGCCGTCAAGTAAGATTATTTCGTTCATTATTCCTTGATGAATTTGCTTAACGCATTACGCTGCGCCTCAGAGAACTGAGCGCCTACAGCCGCCATAATCTCGTCGTACTTTTCTTTGGTGCCAACCTCTTTCATACGATCGATAGCCTTCTGAAACATATCGTCCTTCGGCTTGGCAACTGACGCTGGCTTCGCCGTAGGCATCGAAGCCGGAGCGTCCTTGCCGTGAGTGTTCGTAGCATCAGCATCTTTGGTGTCGTCAATCAACAGTAGTCCATTCAAGCTGTACTTACGGGCATACGAAGATGAAGCTCCGAATGATTGTGCGATGTCCATACCCTTGCGGTTCGGATCAATACCTGCACAAGCTGTTGATGAGATACTGTGTTCGCCATCAGAGATTGTAACAGTTGACTTGACAACCAGCATAGCAGTGTCAAATCCAGAGTCAACGATCTCGTCGGAGATAGTCATAATCAGTCCGTTCTCTGCGAGCAGAGGCTTGACTGCCTCGAGGATGTCCTCTTGGTTACGGTAAGAATACTTACCGAACGAATTGTACTGAGACTTTGGAGCCTTCAGTCGCGACTGTACGTTAATCAGTCGCTGTTGGAACGTTAGTTCTGTCATAGTGAATTGAATTGTTATACAAATATAACAGCAATCTAATTGATATGCAACTATTTGCTGTTTTCTTTTACGTGTTTTTTAAGCAGATACTCAATCTCCATAAGTCGGTTCTTCGAGTCGTTGAGTAAGTCTTCGTGATACCAAACAGCTTTGTAAAGTATCTCTTGCTGCTTAAGTAAGTACATAAGTGGCGCTTCTTTCATAGCTGTTTCCTTTCAACATACCTGCTCCACATCTTTGCGGCAACAGCAATACGTTGTAGTCGGAACGGATAGTCGGCACGGATACGAGCCATTGCTATCCTCATAAATTGATCTCTCATTTGAATTGTTGATTGGTTTTGATTGAATACAATACGCCGCTTAAACAGCGTAACGAGCGCGGAGTTTGCTTTGCTTGTCTTACGTTGCATTGTGCGTAGCGTTCTGCTTCGGCGGGCTTGAGGCCCTCTCGCAGAATCGCAACGCTTCGTAAGTCTGTTGCCGTCGTCCTGTCGTTAGTTTGTTCGTATGCTGACGTCGTTTGCTCTGCTTTCGCAATGCGAAGTTACAGCCCAGACGGGACACAATCAAGTGCTGTGTCCACATCTGAACCAAAACTTACTAACAATTGACTATTTTTATTGATGCTTTGTCACAGGTGTTGCTGCAACTGATCCTAGAGTCAATCATTGTGTAGTAATCTGGTGAGTTATCTGGGTCATACTTAAGTCTGTAAACAGCAAACCTAATAGAGTCATCATCATCCAGCCATAAGTTCAAGTCATAGAAGTGATCTCCGTGACCAACAGTCATCCAATCATCTTCCCATTCTGGCTTAAACACAACAGTCTTCATTGTGTCCTCATCAATACAGAACGTAATCTCAAAGGAACAATTTAGGTAATCTTCAATAGACATTTTCATCTTCATACTATTTCATAATGCTTAGTAGTAATAGAATTACTATGTTACCAAATATAGTCAATCGTAGAAACCAAATACCAGCATCAATCATACGATCGTTCTGGCGCCTGATCTCTTTGTCAATCTCTGGGCCACTCATACATTCTGCTGTATAAATTCAAGTATCTCTTCCTTCATACGCAACGTGGCTACCATCTTTGGTAGGTTGTATGATGCACCACTACCCATCGTATCGTGGGCGCTGATGACGTCAATACGGAACTCACCAGATGGCTTGATGACTACGTTGGCATTTACATATGCTGTCTTCTTGGTAAGGCCGTGGGTGTACGGCTTACGGAACGATGCTTCTACTAATTTATTTGGACGTGTTAACATTGAAAGAGTATAATTTAAGGTGACGGATTTGTGATTGGCTGAAGTGATCGACAGCATTCATAACGTGTTGCTTGACAGCGTGAGCATCATCAAGTAACTCTGAGGCAAAGTACGCATACAGCTTAGCCTTGACGGTAAGCTGAGATGGTGTGTACTGCTTGCGTAGGTGAGCGTACAGCTTACTCTTCTGTTCAAGTAGTTCTCCTACTATTTTCATAGGAGTATACTCAAGGTTCTGTACTATGATACGCATCAGATCACGACGCCATATCAGGGTATCTACATCATTAACAGCTGAGATGATACGGAACTCAACTCGGTTGTCAAAGATGCGTATTGCCTGATACTTGTCGCGGTCATCTTTCATATCTTCATTCTTCTTGACCTTGCAGTAGTCGCGACCGATGCGCCCAACGTACAAGCTGTAGATAAGTGGAACCCAAGGACTGAGCTTGTCAAAGAATGTACGACCAGAGTATTGGTTACAGCCAAGATGGATGTGTCCACCACAGGCACGAGAATAACTTGCGTCAATAAGATACATAAGGTCAGCGCTGTTCTTGATGTCATTGTCAATCTTGTCGCTCATCAAGTCATACGTAGGACTAACCAACTCGTAACCGCTGTCGTCATCCAATGAACCATCGCGCTCTTTAGCCCAGCCGGTATCATCATACAACTCATTGGCACATACTAAACGTAACGCATCCTCATCTTCCTTCTCTACCTCGAATCCAATGGTGAATCCGCTGGTGAAGGGCTCAGCGTCAACACGTTCTGTGTCGTGGTATCCAAGTCGGTAGGTTATTTCCCTTTGGTCGTAGTCAAATGAGAAATGTCCGTTATGAATAACTGGAGTCATACCATTGAAGTCCATACCAACCCAAGAATCAGCAACATCTTTAAGTATGAGTGTGTTATCATAATCGTGTACGCGTCTGTGGAATATGGAGTATAATTTTGGAAGAGTGAAGTAATCCATAAAGTCTGTGTGTATTGTACCATCTGACTCAAGCCCAGTGATTACTACCTTAGACGACGTGCTTTGTATGTAGCATCGTGAAGTATTGCTGTAAACGAATTCACAGTAACCATCAGACCATCTTGACCTGAACCTATAACGCTTCATCGGAGGAGTCAACTCTACTTCCTCTTTCGTTGCGTAAGATTCAATCATTGCGTTAAACGTACCAGTCTTTAGCGTTAGCGGATCAACACCTTGTATCTTGATGCCGTCATCACTCTTTGCAAAGAATTTATTGTCTTCACATATAACTAACTCACTTGCTGGTATTGGACCATCAATGCCATTGACAATAAAAGAAACATCATATGGATTTCTACCGTCAAAGTCAGAAGCTTCTATCAGTCTACACAAAGAGATATCAGTAAGAGTTGACTCGTCTATACCGATATCATTAGACGTATTGCAATACTTAAGTAGTAGGTTGATGTGTCTGTGCCAAAGATTTGAAGACAGCATACCAGTGATTGTGCCATCAGTCAATTCACTGCCGTCCCAGTTCACAAAGTTTCTACGATATGAGCCGCTGATTTTACCAGCAACGATAGTGTTTAGCTTGATAGGAATGTCACCTTGAGATAGCAAATCACGTATGTTGGCCCTCTCGCTTGCTCCTAAAAGATTTTCTTCAGTTAAATTAATAATCATAATACAATAGAATTAAACATTAGTACATATAGGTTGTCCTCTTACCAGTCAAGGTAGGAGCTACTGGTTTCATAATCATACCAAGTTCCTCACGTTCCTCTCGGTCCATAAGTTCCTGAACTACGTCAGTCTCTGCATCAATGATGTACCGACTACAAGAAACACAGCACGCCTCCTCGTCTACAAATACTTCAGTAGAGCAAGTTGGGCAGTGGTATGTTTTGTCATCAAAGAAAGGAACATTACGTTCTAATGGCTTGTACGCATACTTACCGAAGCCAGACCAGTCATCTTCAAAGTCATCTTGGTATGCTCGATTAGACTTGAATGAATCGTTCCACTCCTTCTCCTCAAGCAAGTCAAGGTCGTTGTAGTACGATTGAGTCTTGGTAGCTGTTGTCTTTGTACCAGCAACGGAACCGAAGTAGGTAGTACGCGTCTTGTATGCGTCATTGCTGAACCAGTTGCCGTTAGACCAGTGGCCAAGCTGAGCATTGAAGATACGATAGTCACCAGTGTTGTCCATAAACACAACCTTATTGGAAGCATCAAGCTTGTCAAGGATTGCATTACTGATAAAGTCAATGTCAAGGAACTTGACGTCGGAAGTCATAGACTTTGGTAACGTAGCAAGTTCTTCAGCAAACTCTGCAGTATCGCTGACATCACGTGTGCCGTAGCCATAGATGATACCATTATGGATAAGACCTACGTTGTCACTGACAAGGAATGGATGCAGATACGCTGGGTCAAGTCCGTGGGTTGCGATACGGAAGTGAATAAGCACTGGATTGTTGGACGCTTTGGACAGCTTATATACTCGGTCGTACTCGTTGACAAACTTGTCAAAGTCACGGCCAGCCACATTGAATCCGTCGTGGTTTGGTTGCTTGAACACAGCAAGGTTGCCGTTGTCAATATACAACATACCAGCGCCGTCATCATTGGATATCCAGCAGTTAGACAGTTCTTTACGGGTTAGTTTTTTACCGTTGTTAAGGATTGCAATACACATAATAAAATAGAATTAGAAATTAAAAGAAACAATTAGAGATTGTTGACGAATTGCTTGGCTGATTGCTTCGCTTCTTCGTCGGCAAAGTGGATGTACTTGCCGTAGTCACGGCCGTTCATACGCTCTGCAATTGCCGCCGCATACGCGCAAACAAGACGTATCTTGTCTGAGTTGTATACTTTGAGCAAGTGATTGTGAAGGGCAGCATTGGGATTCATAGCTTGGTTAATCCACCACATTACGCCCTTCTTTGGGTTCTTTGCCATAATACGCAACAAGTCGCGACGCCATAGCAAATTGGTTACATTCTTGACACCACTGAAGATGCGGAACTCAATGTAGCCGTACTGAACATTGACAGCAGAATACTTATGGTTGCCTTGCTTTAGTGTCTTGTTGTCGCGAACTCTTGACCAAGTACCACGCAAACGATGGCGATACATCGAAAAGAGTATCGGAAAGAATCCGTTGTACAAGTCAAACGCTTCAGCGCCAGTCTTGCCCCTGATAGAGAAGCCCATATGACCACCACAACGAACAGAAACATCGGCGTTGATATGGTCTTTGAGTATCTGTTGAGATACGTGGGTATCAAACATATCGCCGAACAAGTCGTACATAGGACTGACTAACTCGTAGCCAGTGCGGTCATCAAGCGAGCCGTCGCTTTCTCTGGCCCAGCCAGTATTGTCAACGTCACACAGATCGTAAGAGTCCAGAGGATCTTCATCTTCTTTCTCTACCTCTACACCAAAACGAAACTTTGCGTCACCTGAAAAGTTCTCACGAGGCCCGTCGTGGTAGTCGTGCCTTGCGCCACTTGACTCTGGATACGAGTAATACTCATCGTCGCTTTCGTGATAGAAGAACGTGTCTCCTTGTTCATCTTGGTGACGAAGGTCTCCAGTGTCGTTAACGTATCGCAATTCATCTCGGTTATATAAATAGCCGCAATAGTCGTAGTCGTAGTCGTTATCCAGAACATTGTCTTGGTGCATTGTCTCACCATCTTCTGCTCTTACAACATAGTCACGAGGTACCCAGCCATCAAGACTTGTGAGAACAGCATCCTCACGAGGGATTAGCTCGCCATCTTCTGTCTCTACCATATCTTCAGTATCTTCTGAATCTTCTGGTTCTGGACTTTCTACTTTAGTACAGCAGTCGAAAGAGAATAGCCATTGGAAACCTCGAATACGTATACCAATTGGTTCTACTTTCTTAACCACTTGCGTGGTTCCGTCAAATCGGTCCATTTGACCCTCAGGATTCCAAACAACTTGTGGGTTCTCTGGCTTTGTGATAAGTACGCGGTCGCCTACCTTAAACAATGAATTAGACATAACATAAATGAATTGATGATTGATTTAAATGGTGAACAAATCTACCACTTTCGTGTGGTTTGGACAACGACCCATACCAAGTCGGAAACGCAGTTTTGCTCTGGCTTCTTTCTCAGTTTTGGCTTGAACAGCAAACAAAGGGCCGCGCACGTGTGGGTATTCCACAGATGCAATGTAGAAAGTTGATACTTTCGTTTTCATAACTAATAAACAGAATTAAATAAATGCGTACACTTAAGGTAGTCCGCTTCACCTTTACTATTGCATAAATGCATTGTACTGGTCATCTGTGATTTCTTTGTATGACGTTACGTCCATACATTCATCATCTACAACCCCAATGTACTTTCTGTCCCCATCATTTAAGATGCACACAGAAGACACAGAATCAATCTTTAGTATGTCTACCCCTCTGCTGTTGAATAGGTCATACCTAACATCATAAACTGCTTTACGCAATTTGCCAAGCACTTTCATTTTGTCAATGTCATCTTCTGTAAGTTCATTGGTTCTCTTCTCGCCTCTTGTCTCTTTACCAATAAGGTCAAGTTCAATAAGGTCTTGCTCCATTTGAGATATTGTTTTCATAATTACATATTTAGCATAAAGTCAGATTCAATGTCGTACTTGATAGCCTCATCGCCAGTGACGATAAGGTCAAGAAAGTAAATGCCGCCGCTTTGCTTATGTGCAATACGGCAAGCAGTACGGCCCAACATTTTGTTGAGTTCGCTGCAAATGTCTCTTGCGTTCTGGCTTCCCTTTACGCTGGTCCAGTAGTTATACGTTACTTGATTCATAGCAATTTAGTTTTTGGTTTTTATTTAGCGACCCATATTTCTGTTACTTTACGTTCCACTATCTCAAAGTATTCAGCGGGCCACAAGTACGGATAGTCGTCGTGGCTTTTATCAATGCTCTTAACTATGATTTGGTGCTGTGGGGTTAGCAGTTTGTTAATTTCTAACGCCTCTTTTATGAAGGGGAACAAATCCACCCCGTAGCAGTCCATTTGAACTTTGAATATTTTATTTTCTATGCAGTCAAAATATCCACCGCCGCCACAAGGCAGATTTACCCACTCGCTCCAAGTACCATCGTACTCGTTCAGCGTTCTCGTAATGTATTCTTCTTTGATGCGAACGTGTTCGCCTATCCAAGATTTAATTGTTTTCATCTTTCTCAATCTTTAGTTGGTTACGTATTTCGTTCGCCATTATTTCGGCATAGTCGGCACCAAACAAAGAAATTTTGTTGCCTTCTGTTTTGCTTTGGCGCTCTTGGTTAAAGGCATCAACCCATAAGGTCAATGCTCCGTCCAGTATATACTTCTGGATCTCATTTAGTTTCTTGCTCATTTTGCAATTGATTTAGTAATTCAGTTAAACGATTCACTTCATTTTGCAACGCCTCAATGCGCCGCGCTTGGTAGACCATTAAGTCTTTGTACATTTCAGTAGACATAGGAAACGGCAGTATTTGGTACTTTGATTCCAGCAGAAGCATTTTTAGAATGCTCAAATATCCATAGTGGACTATCCTCGGCCATTTTGTTAATGGCTTGGGCAATGATATCACCTACTTCCGTTTGTGATATTCCGTAGTTTTGGCCTTTGATTTTAGACCAGTTTGCTACAAACTTTTGTTTGTAGTGGTGATATGACAAATGCGTAACCGCGCCGCCGTATTGTGATGGCGTCGCGATTATATTTCCGCATTCATCAAGGGACAAAGCAAGTTCGGCAAACAATTGCGCCGCGCTCATTTGTTCCAAACGAAATAAACTATACATAAAAAAGTAAACAGCAAATAAAAAGGCCAGACGTTAACGCTTGGCCTTTGATTAAACAATAAAAAGAAACAATAAGCACACAAGGCCAAAAGGCCAAACGTACTAAACAAGTAAAGCCCCAAACTTTTGGCGCATAACCTTTTTAATAGTTCGCGCCGTTAGTTCGGGGCTTTCCGTTTATAGTGTGGAACTCACTGCCGTAGACCTTGCGGCCTACCTTCGCGCCTCGCGCAATTAGTTAACGGATCCCTACAAAGCCAGTCCGCGCCGCTTCGCTTCGCGCTTGGCTAATTTCTGGGCCTTATTTCGGGCCTTCTTGTCAATACGCCCAAAGGTGGCCGCTTCAACCGCGTTCACGGCCTTTCGCGTTCTTTGCTTCCGTCTGGATGCAGCAAGGCCGCGCGGGTTAAATTCCCGCGCGACCTTTTCGCCCACCGAACTATAACGCGCCTCGCCTTCGGCTTGGTGCGTATAGTGTGCGGGGATTATTGTTCCGTGAATCATACGGCGGCGGAATCTTCAACCACAACCGAAGCCACGGCCTTTTTACGCATCGTCGCTAAATACTTGGCGCGTTCGTCCTTTAAGGACTGATACGCCGCGCACATTTCCTCGTTTATTTCCTCGACGGACGTGAGTATGTGCAGACGGCCTAAAAGAGCGTCAAACAATTCTAACGGACTAAAACTATTCATTGTCAACCGCTGGAAATTGCCGCCCAATTCAAACGGCACATTGAACTCCTCACTGATATGGAGTACAACCGCCGCGCCGCCGCTTACATTGTACATTCTTCGCTTGGTGGCCCACTGCTGGTGTAGCATCTGGTACATTTTGGCTACACCTATTCCTAAATCATTGCAAGAAATAACGCGCGACAAGGTTTTGGCCTTGCCCTTTTCCTGGTACAAACTAAACTTAAAAGACATAAAATCAGACATTTAAAGATTAAACAAGCCCCGCCAACCGCGGCGGAACGCCAGCAAGTTACAAACAAGAAACCAGACAACCAAAAAAAAATAGCGCACAAGTAAGCATAGCCCGAAGGTAACCCGCGGGAATTTTGGCGGAATGTGGGGGATAGTGGGGGGAATTGTTCCCGTCTGGGATCAGAAACGACCAAACAAAAGCACCACAAAAATCCATATATCGGAACCAGAAACACACACACGGAACCAAAAACGCCAAAAGTTTGGAACCAAACGCCGCCAAACGTAGGGCCATACCTTGCCGATTCCGTTTCCGCCGCACAAGGAAAACGCGCGTATATGTATATAATCCCGCCCCCATTTATTTCTGACACCAATTTGCGGGCTTACCCCCCGATACTTATTTCTGAACCTTCAGTGGGGAGAGGGTTCACTATGTTCGTCATTTGGTACAGGAGAGAGGGATTCACTATGTTCATCATTTTGCTGTTGATTTCTCAAACTGAAACTAAAAAACAGCTAATCGTGTGGCGTCACGACAGAATGCAGTATCCCCTAAAGCTTTCGAGCGGTTTCTGTTGCGAGCTTGCTTTCGTTTGTCCGGGTCGCTGGTCGCTTAGGCTAGCTCCCCTGACTGTAAACGCTCTCGGCTTAAGTACGCCTTCGAGCTATGAACGGACGTTGCGTAGATGAGCAACGTTAACGTATGTGTGAACTGTCGTCTGACTCGCTTCAGAGCGATGCACAAAGCTAAGGTCTACAGACGAGAAAGTCAAGTGGTAGTTGCAAAGATAGTTAGTTCTGTGTCAGTTACTTAACTAAACTCCTACCAATTTAGTAGGTGTTTATTCTGCTTAAAACAGGGTAGATAGGTGAAACAGCTATCAAAAACAGCTATTATTGCTGTTACTATCTTTGCGCTATGAAGTTAAGTAAGTACGTATCGTTGGCTGAGGTAACACGGAGTGATACTGCCAAGCGCAAGGGGATTGACAATGGTCCAACAGCTGAACATTTGGAGAACCTGAAGGTTATTTCGGAGGAAGTGTTCGACAAGGTACGTGAGTACTTTGGTGTTCCTATCTTCATCTCTAGCGGGTACCGCTCTGCTGCTTTGAACAAGGCTATCGGTGGTAGTGCTACTTCGGACCATAACCTAGGAAAGGCTCTTGACTTGGATCAAGACGGTCACGGCAATGGTGTAACGAATGCTGACGTGTTTAACTACATCAAGTCTAACCTTGACTTCGATCAGTTGATATGGGAGTTTGGGACAGATAAGAATCCTGACTGGGTACACGTAGGATACCGCAAGGGAGCCAACCGTAAGCAGATCTTGAAGGCTGTTCGTGAGGGTGGCAAGACAAAATATGTAGCGTTTAAATAGATAACTTTGCACTTATGAAACCAAAGATGACCGTTTACCAGATGGGTGGCAAGATGCCAATCGATCCCAAGAAGAAGCTTTCTCCAGCTGACCAGAAGTTTAACGCTGCTGCTCGCTCACGTGAGGCAGAGAACCTTACCGAGATGCGTAACGCATTGAAGGCCGAAGGTCCCGAGGAGCTTGCTAAGTTCGACAAGGAGCTTAAGGCTAAGGGCTTCAAGGTTGTCAAGCGCCCTGTCAAGAAGATGATGGGTGGCGGCAAGATGAACGTTGACGGATACTACGAAAAGGGCGGTAAGCTAAAGTCTTACCTTGCCAAGCTGAAAAAGTAAACAGCTATGAAGATCAAGAAGTACAACGAAGGAGGCGAAATGGAGATGGGTCAGATGGCTATGGTCAAGGCTCCGTCTCTTGAAGAAGCTGTTGCTCAGATCAAGGCTGCTGTAAAGGCAGGCAAGATGATGCCCACCCACTACAAGATCAAAGCCTGCTACTACGAAGAGGATGAGGAATGAGGTATTGATGGGGTACGTGTTCCACTACAATCCGTACAAGGATATGTGGGCAGCAATACCTCGTGAGTACTACCTTGACTACTTCAACGGAGAGTACGATCGTGTTACGTTTCACGAGAGCGTCAACTCTCTTGTCAAATACATCAGTAAGGAATGGCAAAGTCAGTCAAAAAGCGAGTAGTAAACAGCAAAGGAATCAAGCGTGTAAGCAAGGACCGCGTTGCTGTTGGCGTTTGTAACCTTGACATTGTAAGCAAACTTGCTTATGAAAACTAAGAAATACTATGACGAGAATCCTAAGGCGTACGAAAAGAAGAAGAAGTACGACAAGGAGTACCACTCCACTGAGGAGCGGAAGAAGTATCGTGCGTTTTTGAATAAGAAGAACCGTCAGGCAGGTAAGTACGGCAACGGAGATGGTCTAGACTACGACCACGAAGAGAAGCGATTTATTTCTGCTGTCCGTAACAGAACAAAGAAATGAAAGCTAAGAAGAAACAAACCCACGTAATGGTACCAGCCCCTGAGGGCCACCACTGGATGCTGGAGAAAGGTCGTTACTACCTGATGCCAGACAAGGACGGTAAGTTTACTCCCCACGCCGGGGCTTCGAAGGAGGCAAAATTCCGCCTATACCCCTCCCATCAAGCTTAGCACGCTCAATAATCTTCTTACCAAGCGGGGTATCCTCGTGGCCTTTTAGCTTACGTCCCAATACCTTTGTTGGTATACCCTCTGCCCTATCTTTTATTTCTGTATTAACAGCCCTGTAGTCATACTCTAGGTCTACCTTCGTCTGACCAGTAGTGATTGCTATCCACTCCTCAACCAGTCTTCTGCCTTCTTGCGTTAGTGCGTAACGTTTGCGGTAGTTCCACCTGTTCTCCTCCCTGAACCACATAGATGTATCCTTGTGGATGTCGATGTCGTCCTTGGAGAAGTAGTCAAACAGAAAACCTTTCTTGCGGAGTTTAACAGTTAACCAGTCCTTGGTTTGATTGTAGGATTTGGACAGCTGTTTAGCCATCCACTCTATGGTGAAGAACTCCAGATCGTATGCAAACAGAAGAAACTCTATCTGGATTGGGATCATCCCATACTTTGCCTTGATGTATTTATTCGCGTGCCACGTATACTTGTATGTGGGATCACTACGATCGTCTCGGTAGGCGAAGTCCCTGAACTTCAGGTCTACCTTTTTCTTGAACTTTTTAGCCAATGAAGTAAATTGTATCTTTGTAGCAAAAGTAAAGAATATGGCAACACTTAGTGGACAGAAGGTTAAGGACGCATTCGCTTCACTGCTGAAGCTTTCGTCAAACACCGCCACAACTACGCTGAAGAATGTTGAATCTGGAGACGGAGTAGCAACAGCATTACAGGTCGGAACCACGAAGGTTGGTGTAAACGGAGTATTGGAGTTCCCAACTGTTCCTGCCACTGGATCTACCGAGCTTGATGCTCTGTTCTTGAACGCATCAAACCAAGTAATAAAGCGTACGCTTAATGCCGCAGCGTTTTCTGGTGGTGCTGTAACAACAGCAACGCTACCGTTGGCCATCACAAGCTCTACTGTTCGCCTTGACAACCCTTCATCTATCTCCGACATTGGCGCAGTAGCTAACGGAGACCGATTCCTTATCTGGGACGTGTCTACGTCTTCTTGGCGTCGTATTGACTACTCTGTGCTTAAGGCACTGATCAATCCAGGAGGTTACCAGTCAGCGCCAGAGTTGGTTGCAAGAACTACTGCAATAATTCCGTTGACATCAACAGCTCAGTATCTTGAGTTTGAGCCAGTAGGGACAACAGCAGTAGACTCAAATCAGGTTGGTGATGCTGCTACATTCTACCAGCTTTCAACCACATATGGTGGGAACAATGACTCCATTACGTTCTTAAGGGATGGTGGTATATATCAGATTACACTTTGTGCTCCAGTGGTAACAAGTGGGGGCGCGGGATGTGTTATCCAGTTTAAGTTTTCCGTAAATGGAACTATTGTAAACACTAGCGACACCACTCTTGGAACTGGAACAGACCACTTCATTACTCAATCGACTTTTGCCAACCTTAACGCTGGAGACATTATAGCCGTTACAGCTATAGAAACAGGAAGTGGAACCGTAGAGGTAGAACAGGGGGCTATCCTTCACGTTCGCAAGCTCTAATGGAAAAAGCTGATGCACGAGTAGAGTTGTTCATTTTTGCAAGGAACAGCTTCGAGGA
>Ga0315909_10004661_pt1 | contig 16059 bp, 7 predicted proteins | sample LakEriMetagenome_11_FD_203527 | JGI IMG/M metagenome (GOLD analysis project Ga0315909, IMG submission 203527) | Freshwater fungal communities from buoy surface, Lake Erie, Ohio, United States - Buoy 2 MA125 | ecosystem: Environmental > Aquatic > Freshwater > Lake | place: USA: Lake Erie, Ohio...
CTCTTTGTGTTAACCCAGGTATTTCAACACCACCTTTATCCCATAAATATACACGTATTGCTTGATCATAAGTAAAGTCTTTACTTGGTATTTGTTTTTCAAGTTTAGATTTCACTTTAGGGAACACCTTCATAAGCTGTGTGTACTCACGGCGTATAGCATTTTTTGTACGCATTATTTGGTTTACTCCAAAAGTATAAGGTTCTACAAGATGTTTCATAAAAAACTCTTTATGTTCTTCTCCTTTTTTACCTTTACCCATTAAATCATAAAGTAAACCTGTAAAGTCTTCTGCTCCAGGTGGAATAAATAATCTGTATTTACCTTTGCTAGCTCCTCGACGCTTACCAACTATTGCTGAAAACTCTTTATAAGCTTCAACACCCGTAGTTTCTTCAATTATTTGATTGAATTTTTCATCTATTAAAGCGCTTTCTTTTATTCTTGCCTCGTTATTTACAACTTCTTCTAAAAATTCTTTTATTTTAGATGGATTTTCTAAATCTAAAGCATTATCTATTTCATTACCGCTTTTTAATTTAGGGAACAAACGCATTGTAACGTCTAAGCCGCTTGGTGTTAAGCGTAATACATAATCTAACTTAGCATCAAATAATGGTGCATTTTCTAAAATAGATTTTTTATTTAAAGCGAATATGCCTACGCCAGCACCTATGTGCATGTAATCAACTCCAGTGCTGTCGTATAATTCAACAACAATATCCCCGCTACCCTCTTCTATTATAGCTTTATAACCAGCTTGTCTTATAGTATTAAGGAATGAATTTCTATTATCTTTGCTTTTAAATTTAAAGCCACTTTTTGTTTTTTCAATCTTAATACCTTTTTTGACCATATAATCATAAGTAGCATTAATTAATTTTATAATACCACTATTTTTGTCAAGTATATTATTTATTGTGGATAAATTTTTGGTGCTTTTACTGGTACTTACTTCTTTGCCTTTATTAAAAACATCATACAAAGTCATGCTGCTAAGCTGAGCATTTTTATTTAGCTTTAACTCTATTATGTATTTTTTATCGTTTACTTCTAAAGTTATATCACCTTTCTTTTTATCAAATATAGCGCTTTTTATTTTACCTTTAAAAAACTGTTTAATTGTTTTTTCTATGGCTATTTCATATTTAACCCCTTTATTAGCGGTTTTTATTGCTTGATCCCGCATAATCAAATGTATGTTTTCTAAAAATAGCCTGTCTATAAATTCATTAACAACAAACTCATCAATACCATCTTCAATAGCTTTTTGTCTTTTCTCAAAAAATTCATCAGAAAACAATCCACCTGTCTCAGATGTAGCAGCTTTGAATATGTCATACAACGTGTTTTTGTATTTATCAGACTCAAATCTTTCTGCATAAAACGCATCAAATACAGGTTGTAATTGCATCGATTCTTTTATTAACCCTCTGTCTAAGTCTTTTGCTATTTCAACTAATGTATTATCAGATACAATTTTACCTAATAATTCAGCTCTTTCTGCAAACATTTTAGATAATGGTCCTTCTTCTTTTACATCTTGTTGGAATATTTCTAAAGCTGTCTCACTAGCTAATTGTCTTGCAACAGCATCTTCTGGATTCTGTTTTTTCTTTGTACGTAATCCACCGTCTTGAAAATGGTAGTCAACAAACTCTTTTGTTGTTAATACGTCATTTATTTTTTTATTTCTACGTATAAATTCAGGGCCAGACGTTAATCCACGGCCAGCGGCATTGTCACGATCGATTTTTAAATCATTACCTTTTTCATCAACCCATCTGTACTCAATTGTACCATTTGCTTTTTTAATAAGACTTGGGGCAACCCATTCTCCATTAACTCTTTTTTCAATACCTTTTCTAAAAATAGGATGCTTTGCTAAATAAGTTGTAGTATAATTAGCTAATAACACTTCTTTTTTATCCGTCAAGAATTGTGCATAGCCGCCAGAATAGTTGTTTATAAGCTTTTTAAAGGACTTATACATATCTTCTTGCATTTCCATACGTAATGTCTCAACAAATGGCGTAATGGTTCTATTTTTGCTTATTTCTTCATCGTATCTTTTTAAAGCAAAAGACAAATTGCGTTGCATTTTTTCATTAAATGTTTCAATAAGTGGTTTACCATCTATCTCAACATTCATATCTATAGTATCAACAAATTTAGGTGATTTAGCAGCTTCCTCTGCTGCATCAATTTCAGCTTGCTCTATTAAAGCATCAGCTTCTTCTTCTGACATAAAGTCATCATCAAATCCCATTCCGTCATCACCTTCTGTTTTATTAGAATCTATTTCAACCTTAAATCCAGCTCCGCCTTGCTCTTGTGTTGCTTCTATACCAAGCTCTTTAGCTAGCGAATTAGCTCTTAAATTCAAACGGTTACTTACAAACTGATCTAATGTTTGTTTATCAGCTTTATATTCGTTTGTAATCATTGTGGCAGCGACACCAATCAAAGCCTCTTTATATTCTTGTCTTGATAACATTTCTTTGTTATCAGCAGGGATTGGATCGTATAGTCTTTTTGTTATTGTTTCTATAATACCGCCAAGCTCTTGCCCTAATGCTGATGAAGTTAATGACGATGTGTAATTACCCGAAGCGGTTTTTGCTAATGTTTCATTAACCATTTTTCTAGCATCACCGTCATACTTATCCAATAATGTTTGAAGATTCATTGACTCTTTTATTCCAATAGCCGGTATATTGTCTTTTGTTATTAATATACCTTTTGCTTTACCGGTTAAAACAGCTCTGCCTTCTTCTGTTAATTGGTTTTTATTATACCCATTTGAATAATTAACAACAAAATTAAATACATCTTGGGCATCGTCAAAAATAACATTGCCTTCAGCATCTAAACGTACATCCATTGCTTTATCTATAACTATTTCTTTAGTTTCAAGGCCTTCAACTAAAAGAGTTAAGACTTCTTCTCTAGCTTCATTTTTAGCTTGTGCTCTTTTCTTTTTAAGAATAGCTATAGCTTTATTGTATTCTTTTGAGTCAATTTTGCCAGAAGCAAAACTTCCTTTTAATTTTTCTAATATATTTTCTGTATCTTTAAGAACTCTTTCCGCTTTTAATTTATACGCATTTGTTCTTTTATAAAAGTCAGTTTGTTTAAAATCTTTTTCTCCAGAATAATTTTCTTCTACAAATGTATATAATGCATCACCTAAATTTTCCATATTAGATGACAAACTTTTAGCTACTCGGTGTAAAACTTCGTGTTTTGCAGTTGTAAATTTTTTGTCTTTTAAAATAGCATCATTGTTTAGGACTATATTATTACCATTATTGTAAAATTGTCCATAAGCTCTAACTTTTTCACTTATTAAAGCTTTACGATACAACGCCACTTCGTCTTTACTAAGAGTCTTATCATTAATTTTATTTTCTATTAATTTGTCAATAGCATTAATAGTTTTTTCATTATTTGGATTAGATTCATAATCTTTTATAAGCTCTTCAGTTGACAAAGATTTTATTGTACTACCGCTTTCTAGCATATCATTAGCAGCCTTTATAACATCTTCACCTTTCTTAGCTTCTTCAATAGCTTTTTGTCTTGCTCCGTAACTTAATATTTTATTTAAAATGCCATCTCCAACTGCTTTTCTATGTATTTGCTCTGTTCTGTAAGCGTTGTTTAGTTTGCTTTCATATATTGCATTTTCGGCTTTAAATTTTTCATTTAAAACATCAATAGTCTTTTGTTTTTCTATAGGATCTAATGAAGTGCTATTTTGCACAACTAAAGCCTCTTTTCTTATTTCATTTAAAGTTTTACTTCTTTTATATATATCTAATATATCACTTGAAGAATTAGCTGTAAACAAAGCTGTTGTTTTGTTTATTATATCATTAGATTTTTGGTTTATGGTTTCTATTCTTGTGTCTATTGCTCTTTTTTCTTCTTTTGTAAGACTATTGTAATCAACATTTTCCATTAACGACAAAATCTCTTCAGAATTTTTTTGCAATTCTAATATGTTAGATTTTGGCATAAACGGTTTAAATGCTGCTATAGCAACATGCGGAGCAGTTCCAAAAACAGTAGATATTGCTGCGGTACTTTTTAATACTTCTAATGAATTATCAAGTACGTCAACGTCTTTATTAAGTATTAGTTTATCACCATAATTTTGTATCATATTATTAAATAACTCAGCCGGAACTTCTTCAGCAAAGTTTTGTGCGGTATTTTGTACTAATCTAGAGCCTATAGCTTTATAGCTATTATCAAGACCTTTTTTAAATACTTCTAATTCTTCTTTCGATGCCTTGTTTAAAACAGCATTTTTAGCTCTACCGACCATTCTACCAAAAGCTAGTTCGGTACCTGCCTCAGAAGCTCCTGCCCATATTGGCGCTACAAATAATTGAGCTGGATTGTAGTCAGGTAATTTTAAGTTGCCATCTTTATCGTAATATCCATATTTTTCTTCCTCAAGCATTCCGCTATATTCCTGGCCTAAAGTTGTTGCTCCAGCAAAACCAGCAACCATTGAAGCTCCTTCGGTTGCTAATGCAACTAGGGTGTTTGGCGCTTGTGTTAATAACTCACTACCAACAAACTCCCCTAGAGATTCTAAATCACTTACTTCTCTGTTAGCAGGGATCATATCGCTAAAAAATTCAGCGTTACTTTTTACTACTTCAGCTACATTATTGCCAAAATAATTTTCTTTACCAGTAAATAAATAGACAAATGGGTCCATAACAAATGCTCCTGCTCCAGCTATTCCTCCACCAGCTATATTAAATGCATTCCATGTTTTTAATCCCGTTCTACCCCACCAACTCCATTCTTTATTAAACAACTCTACTTCGTCTTTTAATGAAATTGATTTATCAGCTAGGCTGTCGTATTCAGCCTGTAAACCTCCCAACATATTTAAAGACTTCTCTGTTCTGTCTTTTATTTTTGTTAGCTCTTGTATTTTTTCATTTTCGGCATCAACCTCTTCTTGCGTCGTAAATTTATAATCTTTTGGCTTTAAACTTTCTTGTATTTTTGAAAAACGAGCATAATCATCATCAATAGATTGTTTTATATAGTCTGCTTTTGTAACTGACTTAGCTGTTTGAATATCATTAATTGCTTTGTCATTAAGCTTATATTTTTTTAAAACTTCAGACACGTTATCATCAAACCCGTCTAAATATTCCATAAAGTCATATTGCTTAGAATAGATTTTTTCTTTTCTTCTTTTTGACTTCCAAATATTTTCAGCTTCTGCGTCTACGGCTGTATCAGTAATTTCAATACCGCTTCTGAGCAACTTGTCAGCCGCTTTTTTTCTTTCTGCAGCTAATTCACTTTTATCAAGTCCAACGAATTCATTATCTAAATCAATCTCTTCTTCATCATTAAGTGCGTTAGACTCATCCATTAATTTTTTTAAATCAGTTAGCGTTTTATCACTACGAATTTCTGCATCATATAACCTTCTAATAGAAGCTTTATCCTCTACTTTTTTCTTAGCAGTTTCTTCTAATGATTTTAACTTTTGAGTTGTTTTGTATTCTGGAGTAAATAAAAAATCTTTATCAGCTGTCTCTGCTGTAGCAACAGGGTAAGCGGCTTTTTGGGCAGCCGACATAAACTCTTTGCCATATTTATCAAGCCCCCTTTGTTTTTCTTTAACTGCGTTACCCTCTTCTGCCTTGTTTTGGTAATATGTTTTATTAGGATCTGTACCTGGTTTATATGACTTTGCTTCGCCTTCTTTAACAAAGGCTTTATTTGTTTCCCCTAGTGGATTAAACGGATCAAAGCCCGCTTTCGCAGGCTTAGTCTCTTTATTTGTTTTCTTTCTTGGTTTTTGTCTAGTAACGTTACTTAACGCATCGAAGTTATTTTGTTCAGTCATGCTGTACTGTTATTTGATTATTTTAAATATCCTGCATATATCGCAGCTTCCTCAGGTGTTTTGAATGTTGTTAGTCTACCTTGCTCGTCCTTAATCGGGTTTCTACCGGCATCAACAACCACTATTTCAGATCCGTCAGCTCTCCATCGTAAGAATTCACCCTTTGCTCCTTTAACCGGAATAGCCACCGTACTTTTTGTTTTTAAAGCGTTAACTAAAGCTGGAGATTTTTTATCCCATATACCTGTTGTATTAGTAGCTCCTTGTGTTGCAGTTCTTGGTGTTCCGCTGCTTGTGCTTCTGCCGCCGCTCCTTGCGGCCGCTTTTCGTGCTTTTTCAGCTTCTTTTGCATTGTACCCCTCATTAGATACTTGTGCAATTCCGTTTGATAATTTATCAACCGTCAAATTAAATAGCTGTTCTGTATTTTCTGGTTTGAAGTAAGACTTATCTATGCTCTTATAATCTAATCCTGGTACTAAATTATCAGTCCATAAAGACATTAAGGTATTTCTACCGCCTTTTGCTAATTGTTCCTTTATAGAGGCTGTAATGAGTTGTTGTAATTGAGGATTCATTTGTTTTCCGGCTTGGTATACTTTATTAGACATGTCTAATATATTTTGAGCCGTGGAATAATCCTTCATTGTATAATTTATATACCCTTGTAATGGCTCCTTTTTGCCTTTATTATCAAATAGTATATTACCTGCTTGATCAATCTCTAATGGCATTTTACCTGTAAAAGCATCCGCATATTTATTACCGCCTTCTTCTAATGAATTAGCTTTTGATATTAAGCCATTTTCATAGTCTGATATAAATGATCCTTGAGCTTGAAGTAACGCTGTTTTTTGAGTAGCTAAATTACTTATCGATGCTTTAATATCATTCATTGTTTGAGAGTGCTCTGCGTATTCGTAAGAGTAAGGAGATATTTTTGAAGCTCTATTTGCGGCATCAGCATATCTTAATCTTTGGTCCATTAAAAATTTTCTAATAGCCTCTTGGTTATTTCTAGAGTTGTCAGTAGTAGTATTACCAGATTCTATTTTAGTAATAAAGTCTTGAACTTTATTTTCTTCTTGTTGTATAATATCTTTATCTTCCATTTAATAGGTATTTTATTTTTATACTGACATAAAACTTGGGAAACCACCACCGCTGCTTTCCCCCCAAGAACCACCGCTACCAATATCAGCCATACCGCTCATTCCTGCAGCAGCACCCATCATTTGTCCTACTCCGCCTAAAATAGACTGAGTAGCTTGTTGTCTGGCTTGATTTGCTGCCGCTAATCTAGATCCAGCCATACCTAATAATGCTTGTGTTTTTTCTGTTTGTTTATCTCTCGCTGTATACTCTCCAGCAATTTCTTGCTGCGTTAGTTGATTAGCCATTTGTTTTTGCATTAATTGGTTCTGTCTCTCTTGATTGCCAATTGATACACCTGCACTTTGAGCATTTGTTGATTGCTGTCCAGCCATTGCTTGGGCTAAAGCAGCAATACCAGACCCGCCAGCGGCTCCAGACATCGCATTCATAGTATTAGCCATTCCTTGATTTTGTTGCTCAGCGACGAATTCTGCTTCTTGAGTATTAACAGTTAGATCATCATATACATTTTCTATATTCTTGTACAAGTTAGACGTGTCTATATTTTCCAATGCACTTTTGTGCCTATTGAATTCTTTTTGAGCCGCTCTCTGCTCTCTTTTTCTTTTTCCGCTACCTATTATTCCGGAAGCTATGTTAGCCACTCCACTAACGCCTCCTAATATTGCTCCAAACATATTGTATATATTTTTATTAATTAATAATTACGTGTTATTTACTACTCTCAAAGACTTCAGATCCAATAGAAAACAATTCAGCTTTTGTTGTGGAATCATTCCTAAATTGGACCTCAGCATAGTATCCTTTTAATGAGCCTATACTTACTATAGGAGAACTCTGATAAAATATAAAATCGCTATTATCAGGCGGTGTAGTGCCAGGTATAAGGTCGATGTAAATGATATTAAGCTCATAATCTATATTTGTTATTGTACCGAGTTCTATAGCTGCTCCTGAAGTGGAGTCTAAATACCATGCTACATCACCTATCTGTGTAGATACCGGTAAATTTGGGTTAAATGTAATTTCTATTATTGGCATAATTTATGTTTAAGGTGTTGGCAAATTGATTACTACATCTCCTGTTGTTGTGGCTGATCCAGATATCATAAAGAATGGTAGTGTTATTTCGTTTGGATCCAGTACTAATGATATTGGGTTGCCACTACAATCCGTATAGTCAACAGATCCTCCAATTGATCCAGCTTCTGCATTAACTTCAACACACACAGGAGCAAATGGGTCCTCTTGTATGATATTGTCAAGATTCAATACAAATTCTATACTCTCAGATCCATAACTAATTATACGGAATGTTAATAGTATATCCACAGTTAGTCCATCTTCACTTAAGCTCATTGCACCACCTAGTTCGGTTATATTATCATTATTTGATCTAAATTGGAGCAAATAGCCTTCAGGCAGGGTCACAGGTTCGCTGACCGTCACATTCGTAGAATCAACAATATCAACGACGCTTATTGTAGAACTAACAGTTCCAAAGTTAATAAGCATACCTTCAGCTAAATCAGATGTATCTTCAACTTCAATATTAGTAGAGTTATCACTGCTACTAGTTAATTCAAGAGCATATACTTTCAAATTTGTAAAATCAGATTCTTCTATATCCCTAATTATTTCCAGTGCAGCTCCTGTCGCCGATGTTATATTCCAGTTTACATTTATAAACGCTTGTCCACTATATGAAATTGGTATTGAGTATGCTTCGTATGTGCTTGACACTTCAGAGTACCCTTCTAATCCAGTACCTATAGCATCAACGCTTATTGTAACCGGTAAATATTGCGTTATTATAAAAGATGAAGATTGGCCAGTTGCTGTATCGAATGTATCGGCTAGATCTCCTGTAAATACAAATTCATTTTCAGTCTGTTCCATTACAGCAGGCAAATATGCTACGTGAATGTAGCTATTAGTTTCTAATGTAAAATTGTCTAGTAACAATTCTGAAGACGTGCCATCAAATCTTTCAAGAGAAAACGTAGCTCCTGGGTTGCCATATATTGTTATAGCAACGTGAACACCAGCTGATGGAGCTGTATTCCTTGGTGACGTATATGCGGTAACCACTTGTTCTTCAACAAATATTTCTACAGCATTGTTGTATATTATAAGATCGTTCTCTCCCTCGGATGGGTTATAATCCTCCGCTGGAAACGTGTACGTTATAACACACTGTCTTTCTACATGATTGCCATTTATATCAAATAGGTCATCAAATGTAAAGTTGTAATTACTATTAGGTAAATGCATATATGGCGTTGGTAAATCTAGTTCCCATCCCGGATAAGCTTCTGCAGTAAAAGAAAATACTGTAACGGTTTCTCCAGCAATACCTTCATTATAATAATACTTATCAGGATTTGGTGTAAATACTATATTACTTTCATTTTCATTTTGAATCCAAGTGGTAACTGAAAATCTTCTTTCTACAGCGGCTCCTTGCACACATAACAATATATCAACATTGTTAGATGGCATTTCAAATCCTTCTTCAAATGTCATTATAAGATTAACGTTATTGCCGCTCTGAACAAATTCATAATCGTCTAAACCGTCAGGATAAGGTCCTATTGCCCTAGAAAAATCATTTGCATCTAATGTAAACCCAGGATTTGGTATAAGCGTAAGCGTAACCGTTTGTCTTGTGTCGTATATGTCTGTTCCTTCAGTTACAGAAAACGTGAAGTCACTTACAGTGTAATTGTTTATTGTTGGCATATTGTATTTTTTATGGTATACTACAAGTTGTATTTACTCCTACTGTCACAGTATATAATAAATTTTCAGCAACAACTTCTATTGGTGTACCTATACTTATTATATTTGTTGGATTACAATTTTTACGTTCGTCTATAGATTTTATATAGTTGAACCATTTGTTTTCTTTATTTAAGAATTCTTTAACTATACCGCTCTCCATATCGGTTGTTATGTAATTTACATACCACCCGTTTTTTGTTTGATTCATGGCTGTTGGTATAGTTTGATTTGCAACTATTTCCTCTAATGAATATAACTTTGTGTTGTATAAATACTTGTATTTTCTTGATTGTGTTCCAGTATAGTTTAGTGTTTTAAATGACTTAACAGATAATGGATTATCATTGAGTATAGCATTAAAGGATGAGTCATACTGTGTGCCATAGAAATTATTTCTAAGAGGATTTAACCCGTGCTCCCATATTCTTCCATTTTTAAACGTAAAATACGTATTGTTTAATGATATACCAAATTCAGGGATAAAAGACTTTCTAGACGTCCATCCTTCAACACCTTCTGAAAACGATACTGTTGTTTGAGTCTGAGGTTGTATAACCGTATTGCCGCAATCAATGCTAAATATTGTATTTCTGTTTGGCGAAAGTATTGCTTGCCACTGCGAAGATAGCGAAGGTAATGTTACATTATAATTACCCTTGTCTTCATCATAACTACCGTAGATATTTTTGCACAATCTTAAGTTATCAGCGAAGAAATCATTCATTCCTGCTTCAGATATAGGAGTGATGCCATCCATTGATAGTCTAATTATAGCACCTCTATTTTTATCTGAAAAATACACTCTAAAACCATAGCTAGCAAATGATTCTGGGTTTTTGCTTATACCATACTCACCTGCATAAGGTATTGCTTGACCTAACACATTATTGTTCGACGTGACATTAACATTACCATCTGCATTGTATAATGCATCTTTATTCGATAATATTTTTAAACATTTGTCTTCGCATAATGCTATTAAGTCAGAATCACGTGAATGCAACTTTTGTATTGTCCCATAAACCGGATTAAGATCTTTAGTTATAGCTTCGGCTTGGATAAATTGGTTAAGTCTATTTACTCCTGCAACAGAGTTGAATATCTGTGAAAATATTAATCCAGATCCGCGTCTTTCTTGGGCATAAGGTTCATCTAATACGGTAGACACTTTAGGGCCTTTGTCTATTGTATAAGCATTGTAGTCGTCTCGTATACGATTGGACTCAACACCATTGCCGTAAGAATAACAATTAAACCAATCTAGCACTATAGTATTACCATGAGTTGCAATATCTAAAGCGTTGGAAGCTTGGTAATAAAGATTCAAGTCTATAGCCTCTTTTGGTTCAGTCTCAAAAATAGCTGGGTTTGTTGATGATAACATTTTATTACCATCAGAAGTTATTTTCTCTAGTAGTTGTATTGAGTATTTGTCAGGAGAAAACTCTTCGCAGGCGCTAGCCGGCATAAATGTGTCTAAGATTGGTTTCTTTAGCTTAAATAACCATGACATTTTTTTATTACCCGTATCACCAACGTTTACAGTGCCTGATAAATTGAAACTGGTTTTACCTCTATATGTATGTTCTCCATAAGCTTCTTCTATAACATAAACCTCACTAAGCTCTTCTGTATAATTGTTTTTAAAACGTATACTTGCTCCAGGTATAAGTTTGCAATTAGTCATTGCGTTGTTAGTAAGCCCCATTATTTCAAATCCGTATGTACTTAGTGATTCACCACTTTGTATACCTGACCAGTTAAACCCAAACCATCTAGATCCTTGAAACGGAGTTGAGTAGTTAGTTCTAAATACTTGAGGCAACCAATATCCCATATCTCCCCCACAGGGCCCAGATTCAGTATTCCATCTACTTCTTCTGCCTCCTTCCCCCCTATCTTGCCAGTTAGGACCCCATCTGCTTGATTCGCCAACAAGGTCTCCTACGCTCCAACTCTTAAAACCAAGTTCTCCTATTATGCCGTATCTAGCGTCTTCTTCGCCAAATGAGCTAATTATATTAGTGTCAAATGCAAAGTCTCTGTTAATTTTCACAAAGAATCTACCTTCGAATTCAGGAAGCCTATCTCTTTTATCTGTGTATATTTCTATTCTAACTGTTTGTCCTACTGCTATATCGTCAAGAAAACCTGCGTCACTACCTAATGGTTCAGACAATGTAACGTTATAACTGTTACCGGCTCCCGTTCTACCTCCAGTAGCTATTCTATAGTATCCTGTTGAATTACCACTCTTAACTATTTTTACAAAGTTATCAGATGTAAATCCTCCAGCAAATTGTGGATTGTCCGTAGCTGATGGCCCATTAAAGTTTAAGAATGAATAATCTTGTCCTATTTGTGATATAAGTGATACCTCTGATAAAGCAACAGATCTTTTAAATGTTGATATAAACTCTGGTGCTTCATTTTCTATTGCTAATATCTTGTATCTATCTATACCTTCTGTTGGCACGTCGTTGTCGTGTTGCTTCTTTAATATTAAGTAAGATTCTTCGTCAACTTTGTTTCTCTCTGACGAAGGAAAAGAAAGCCATATATTACCATCCTCTGCAAAATAGAATCTATCCAATGCTAAATTATAATATTCGTTTGATGTTTCTTTTACGAATATTTTATAATGAGTAGCGAAAGAAGGTGGGTTGTTAGTAGGCTTAACAGCAAGTTTATTTACATACTTAGCTGATGCTTTATCTATTTTACAAGATGCGTTCTTACTCGTTATTACAGGAGTCTCTCTACCATAAGGATCAGCATAAACAATACCAGCTTGATAAGTTCTTATGGATTTTATTGATGGATATGGCCTTCTAACTTCTGTATTTTGTGTAGTTTCGTTACCTACGCTTATATTACCAGGATGCGTTGTTAATGATTCTGATACAATTAATGAAACCGGCTCACTAACAGTGTAGTTTTGCAAGTAGTTACCATATATAAGTCTGTTGCCAGTTATTTCTTGAGCTTTTGCAACACGCGGCACGTTATCCCAATGTCTAAGTAATTGGTTTGATTCCAACAGAGCTCCAATAACCTCGGATTTTATTTCAAATGTATTTGACGTAGCATCTGCTTTTTTTATAGTGTCAACTACGTAAACAGCATTGCTTTGTGACTCTTTGTAAAGTACATCAACCTCAATAACCTCAGATGATCCAAAAGGAATGTTCTCTATTACAAGTTTACGGATATTGTTAGTCATACCTATATTGTAACCATCCGATGAAATATACTTAAACTCGCTACCTATAAAAGCAACAGTTGTAAATGGCGAAAAGCAAGAGTATTCGCCGTCTTTATATTTCCATCTACAAGCAAATCGTGGGAATAAAAATCTAAATAAAGGATCACCTTCATTAACAATAGATTCCCATACGATTGGTGTTACGTTACCTGTATCATCAAATGATCTAGTTATATTTGATGATATAGCTTGTATTTTACCTACTATCGTATTTCCAGTAATAGATTCTATAGATACGTTTACTTGGTATTCTAGTGTTTGATCGTAGTCATCAACCATACTTCCTTTAAGTTCTATAACATCGTTAACAGCCCATGCGCTAGCAATTGTAGCTATTGTTAATGTTACTTTACCATTCCATCCAGGTATAGACGAGTCAGCGTAATGCGCTAGGTTAGTACCATTTGTAGTTAGCTCAGCCCATTCAGCGTATGTTTCTAATGATTTGTAGTCTTCTGGATTTGTTGTGTCTGGAATGTAGGTAAAGTTAGGCATACCAGTGACCATGTAAGTTATTGGTATAGGAGTTATTCCTGTACCTGGTATGTTATTTCCAAATTTACTTGCAGACATATTTAATGTGGGCGCAGTTAATGGCGATTTCTTTATAACCGTTATATCTGCTTCTATAAAATCAGCTCCACGTAACTGAGTATGAGTAGTAAAATCAACTGAACCAGCCTTAGCATCTTCAATATTTACTTTCTTCGGCTCTGTTTGATCATCTGTGAAAAATAGTATTCCTTCAATTATATTAACTCCAGTTATTAAATAATTTTCTGAGAATTTTAATATATTATTAGTATCTACAAGTACAGGTCTAACAACGTCAGTTGCTTGATCATATTCGGCTATAGCGCTAACGTTAAGCGACGATATAAACCAATATAGTTTCTCCTCTTGGTCATATCTAATACCACCAATAACTTTTGGGTTGGTTAGTGATGTTATATATTCACTTGTCCAAGCTGTTGTTAAACCAGTTACGTTATTATATGAGCTATTAGCGGTTTCTAGATTTCCTGGTATGTTTTGTATTGTACCAACCCCTGATCCTTCAGATGTTTCAACCTCAATGTTTAAAGCGTCTCTATATTCACCATTTGGAACCAAACGTTCGTCTAGGTCTTTATTCATTTTACCACCCTGGAAGGCACGAACAAGTTCTATCATACTTTAGTGTTTTATTTGTTTAGACTTACCTCTCATTACTTGAGCGATTTCCTCTATTTTAATATTTGATAATCTTATTTTAGCATTTCTTTTTGCTACAGCACGATCTCTTTTAAATCTTGCTACTAAATACTCAGGTGAGTTAGCTCTTGTTGATAGTATAGAATATGCAATATGTAAATACAAAGCTTCCTCTGCAAATTTATGCACAACCATTTCTTCGTCTTTTGCTAATCCATCGCTTACATATTTTAATACTAATACTTTTCCAACCATATTAGAACTGAAATTAATCAACCCTCTAACCTGATCAATATAAAATGTGCCATTAGCTTGTGCAGTTTCTGGATCCATGCCATATCTGCGTCCAATATTACCATCAGACATTACGTCATTAAAGTTAGCCGCCGATAATAATGAACCATTAGCTGCCGCTCCTTTAAATCTTTTCATTGATTCAGATTCGTTAGCTTCCATTATTTCGCCATTGCTATCAAATAAATATTGGTAATTGTTATCCTGTAATATTGCACTAGGATTGCTCGTCTTTCTATTAGGATATATAATATGCTCAATACCTGAGTTATCAACCCATGCTACTTTAACATAGTTTACATAGTCTTGAGGTAATACCATACTTAATGTTGGTCCTACCTCAATCTCGTAAGACTTTATTGATGGTAATACGTCGAAGCTAAATTCTTGAATCCCTCGTTGGGCATGGAAAGCTACATCCGTACGTTTTATTTTACTAATAAGTTTGTCCTCACCAACATAAGCAATAATAAAGTTATTGATTATATCTTTTAACGATATAAACTGGTAGCTACCGTAATTTTCATCTAAACTATCCCATGCTCCGTCAGGACCCAAATAGTATTGCTCGTTAGTTTCGTTTAATAATCCCATTTATTATGATTTTTCTTGTTGTGTGTTTCTTACCTCTTCTGCTACAGCTGATTGGTAAACATTATAGTCTTTAATCAATAATCCTGATAGTTCAAGTATCTTTACAACTAACTCAGTTTCCTCTGACGGGTGTAACTCAAAGTTTACAGAGTTTGTAGCGTTGTATAACGGTTCCTCAAATACAATTGTATAAGCCCATTGAACTTTTACAGGTTTCTTTATGTAGTTTAATGTAATAACATTTGTTGTTATTGCGGCGTCTCCATATACTTTTAATCCGTTTAAATCTGAGAAGTAAATAGGACGCGTATTACGAGGCTTTGTTAGCGGAGACGAGTTGATATATAAGAATTCATTTTTGTTTACTCTCTCGGCTTCTATTTGCTCTGTAGACGTAACATTGAATTGATTTGTCGTTTGATAATTAAATATAACAGTACCTACTCTATATAAATCACCTGGTAATGGGAAATATTGAGTCGTACCGTTATAAGTTAATGATGCAGTCTTTTCAAATAAGCTAATTTTCTCATTTAAGATATTTAACATATCTGAATATTCAGTATCGTTACCATGCATTCTACCAAATTGGTTAATATCATAGAAATATTGTTCGAACAAATCAAGTTGCGCTTGGTTTGCTAACAAATTAAATTCCTGAGGCGTAATATAACCTCGTTGTTCTTTGTTTAAAATAGTTAGAACTCTTTGATAAACTGTATCAATACTTACTGCCATTTATTTATAATTTATAGTTTATGGTTTCTTCTAAATAATAAATAGGCCACTTTAAGAAAAAGCAGCCTTATTTATTATATATACTTGACTATTTAAGTCTTTTTGTTAAATGATTGTAAACTTCCATTCCGTCATCTGTTTTAAAGAAAGCTGCTAAAGCAGAATAAGGATGTTCGTTAAAAGG
>Ga0315909_10004665_pt1 | contig 16050 bp, 9 predicted proteins | sample LakEriMetagenome_11_FD_203527 | JGI IMG/M metagenome (GOLD analysis project Ga0315909, IMG submission 203527) | Freshwater fungal communities from buoy surface, Lake Erie, Ohio, United States - Buoy 2 MA125 | ecosystem: Environmental > Aquatic > Freshwater > Lake | place: USA: Lake Erie, Ohio...
AATGCCGCAAGAAAAGCAGGATTCGGTATCGGTGAGGGATTAGACTACGAGGTGATTGATTAGTGGCTGAAGTTGTCAAGGGTATAGTTGATATTGAAATCAACACTGGCACTGCTGCAAAAGAATTAAAAGCATTACAACAACAAATTAATGCTTTCAATCTTGCTATTAATAAAGGCAATACTTTTCAAACAGCCGCTGCTGCAAAATATTCATCTGAATTAAAAGATGTAATCAATGCAAGTAAATTCTTTACTGCTGAAACAGTAAGAATGCAAACTGCTGCAGGAGCACTTGATTCAACACTTAAAAAAGGTCAAGCAACTCTTGGTAATTTCTTTAGTGCTAAATTCAACCGTAATAGTGCTTTATTTGCCGAAACAATGGGTCTTGCTGCAGAACGTGCAAGAACCATGCAAACTCAGTTTATTGCCACTTCTGGGTCTGCTAAAGGCATGCAAGAGGCTCTTGCTATTAGACCACTTGCAGCATTTAATTCTGAAATGGCTGTTGCAGCCCAAAGATCTCAAATTCTTAGCACAATGTTCCGTCAGGGAACTACACATTTAATTAACTTTGGTAAAAACGTTCAGTGGGCTGGTCGCCAACTTATGGTTGGTTTTACATTGCCACTTACTTCATTTGGAATAGTTGCTGGAAAAACATTTGCAGACTTAGAAAAACAAGTAGTCTCATTTAAAAAAGTTTATGGAGATATTTTTACAACTCCAGGAGAATTACAAGGAAACCTAGATGCTGTAATGGCTTTAGGAAAAGAATATACAAAATATGGAATTGCAGTAAAAGACACAATAGGCTTGGCTGCACAGGCAGCAGCCGCTGGTCGTAGAAATAAAGACTTAACAGATGCAGTAACTGAAGCAACCAGATTATCAACTCTTGGTCAAATGGATCAAAATGAAGCATTAAAAACTACAATAGCATTGCAGAGTGCTTTTAAATTATCTGGTCAAGAATTAACAAATGCAATTAACTTTTTAAATATTGTAGAAAACCAAACAGTAGTAAGCCTACAAGACTTGGCTGCAGCAATTCCTCGTGTAGCACCAGTAATTGTAGGTTTAGGTGGTGACGTAAAAGATTTATCAGTATTTTTGGCCGCTATGCAAGAAGGTGGTGTATCAGCAGAACAAGGTGCTAACGCATTAAAGTCTGGTCTTGCATCTTTGATTAATCCTTCTAGGGCAGCAAAAGAAACTTTGGGCCAACTAGGAATTAACATGGAATATATTGTTAATCAAAATAGAGGCGACCTAATGGGTACAGTTACAGCATTTAGTAGAGCATTATCAACACTTGATGATTTTACAAGACAGCAAGCATTAGAAAAAATATTTGGTAAATATCAATATGCAAGACTTGGTGCATTGTTTGATAATTTAACTCGTCAAGGATCTCAAGCACAGCAGGTGATGGATGCAGCAGGTTTCTCAGTAGAGCAAATGGCAGCATCTGCAGATAAAGAATTAAAAACAATTGAGCAATCATTTGGCGTTCAACTTACTGCCGCTATTGAAAAGTTTAAATTAGCAATTGCACCAGTTGGTCAAATGTTCTTACAAATGGCAATTCCAGTAGTAAACTTCTTTACAAAGATAGTAGAAGGATTTAATAATCTACCAGATTTTACTAAAAGATTTGCAGCATTAGCAACAATTATTACAGGTCTAGTAATTCCAGCAGGAACTATGTTTTTTGGTTTATTAATGAACTTAAGCGGTACTCTTGCAAAATTAATGCAAGGTGTTGGCATATTTACTAAAGGAACGCTTAAAGGTGGAATTCTAGGTGGTATTCAAGCAGTAAGTCAGTCAATGAAATATATGTCACTTCAAGAATTAGATTCAGCACTTGCCGCTAAACAATTAGGTACAGCAACTATGACAGTTAATGATGCATTACTTGCTCAAGTAAGTTCAGCACAAGGTGCTCGTCAAGCAATTAGTGGTTTGGCAGATACCTATGGAATATTAATTACTAGAATGGCTGAAGCAGCATCTATATCTAAATTTACACTTGGAACACCAGGTGCAGCAATGCAGATGGCACAAACAAGAAACATTAAAGGTGGATTTCCAAGACAAAAGTTTGCAAGCGGTGGAGTTGTTCCAGGAACTGGAAATAAAGATACAGTGCCAGCAATGCTTACACCAGGTGAGTTTGTTGTAAATAAAAAAGCAACTAATTCAGTTGGAACAAATTTCTTAAGAATGTTAAATGGTGGAAAAGTTCGTGGGTATAACGATGGTGGATTCTTTAGTGATTATGAAAATATGCAAAAAGAAAGTAGTGGCGTAGGTAATAAATATACAAAGATTATTTCAGGTCAATATGATGATCCAAATGTTCCATTTAGCCAACAACCATTTGAAATTGGAAATGCCCCTTCAGCATTGCTAGATGAAATGTTAAAAGAGTTAAACCTAACACATAACAAATATACAAGATTTATATCCCCTATGCCTAGATTTAAACCAGCAGCAGGAAGTTTAGCAAAAAGTTTGATTGGTGCAAGTAAAGAATATGATTTTAATAATAGATTAAGAACAGGTACAGCAACAAGAGCAGAAGTTGGTGGATTCTTTTTAGGAAATAGAAGAATTCATGGAGGATCATCAGCAATAGTCAGTCCATTCAAATATCTTCTAGATGAAGCAGGAATAACAGATCCAAAGGTTGAAAAAGAATTAGGAAGAATGGCACACAGAATATTATTACAAAAAGTAAAGGCTGGTCAAACTGTAGATGACAAAATGTTTTCTGAAATATTTAATCAGGCAGTAGATAGAGTGGGTGCAAGCGTTCCAGATAAACAAAAATTAGGATTTGCTAGAGCAGCACTTGGTCAACAAACTGGAGAATCAAGAGTAAGTGGACGAGTTGCTGGATTGCTAAAAGTTCTACCAAATAAAATTAGAAGAATTCCTGGAATGAGAAGAAGCACATATGTTTACACTGGTAGTTCAGGAAGTATTAAGTTTAGTCCAGGTCAAACTAGATCATCTGGTGGATCTGGATATCAAACAATGCCACAATATGAAGGATATAACAAAGGACATATACAAACTTTTGCCAAGGGTGGATCAGTACCATCATTATTAACTCCTGGAGAATTTGTAGTAGGAAAAGAAGCAGCCGCAAAAAATAGACCATTTTTAGAAGCACTAAATAGTGGAATGGTAAATAAGTATGCAGTTGGTGGAGATGTTATGTATGGTCCACAAACAAGACGTCAAGCAGCAATTGCATCATTTAAAGGTGGACTTGGAACTGCAGGAACGGTTGCAGCAGGTGCGTCAATACCATTAATGTTTGCTGGACAAATTATGGCACAAAGTTCAAACCAATTTGCTGCATCAATAGGAAGTTTTGTAAATTCAATGACTCCAGCACTATTTGGCTTACAAGTACTTGGCCCACTCCTTCCTAAATTAGCAAATCCAATTGGTCTTGCAATCGGTGCTACTGCAGCACTTGCTTATGGAACATATAAAGTAGTAGCACAAATTAAAAAATTAGAAGATTCTGGTGCTGCGTTAACTAGAGCCATGTATGGTTCATCAAAAACAGTTGATCAAATGGCTGCAGCATTTGGAAGACAAACAGCAACTCAACAGGTTACATCTACATTAGCACAAAGAGTAGGTGGTCAAGTTGGTCAACCAGCAGCAGAAGCCGCTAGTCAGTTTGTTGGAACAGATGCAGGAAAACAATTAATTGCAGATATTGAATTAGTTAAAAAGTCTGGCGGAGATGCTATTGCTGCATTAAAGAATCAACTAGCAAGAAGCGTTGTATCTGGTGCCATTACAGCAGAAGAAGCCAGGGGTGTGGCAATTGAAATTGGAAAAACTCTTAATGACCAACAATTAGCAGTAAATGTATCTGCTCAACTAACACAGTTAATAGGACAAAATGGTGAATTAATTAAGGGTAATGAAATAGAGATTATTGGAAAGATAACTCCTACTATAGATATGACACAAGTTGATGCAATTACAGAGCAAATGTTTGCTCAAAATACTGCTGGATTCTGGGGTGGACTAGCAAGAATATTTACTGATGATGATGTAGCAAAAAATAAGATTGCAGTTAATTTAATTGCAGAAGGAACAGTTCAGGCATTTAAAACATCAGAAGAGTCTGTTTCTAACTTTAAACTTGCAGTTCTAGATGGATCGATGAGTTTAGATGAATATAATAGAAAAACCAATGAATTAGGAAGAACCAGTCAACAAACAGCACAGGGTGGTCTTGATGCAATTGCAACCAAACTTAAAGTTACAAAAGGTGAATTAAACAATCTTGCAAATCAAAAATCATTTGTTGGAGGAAAAGCGGGCGGATCACTTGTTCCAACAGGAACCGCTAAATTGTTAGAAACAGAATTAAAGAAAACAAAGACAGCAGCACAATCAGCATTAAAGAATATGGGTCTCACAGATACTATGGTTGAACAAATTAGTAAAGGACTTTCTGCTGAAAACTTTACAACTCAAATGGAACAGTTTGGTATTCTTGCTGGTGGAGCACTCACTGATGAAATGGAAATTAAACTTGCAGCAATGTTAGGAAAAGGAAAATATTATTTTGATAATTTATTAGCAGCAAAAGGTAAAGGTGGAGGATTAGGAACAGATTTAGGACCAGGATTTGGCGGTTCTGATGGAACTGGAGAAAAATCTGCACTTCAATTATTATTAGAACGTATTGCATTAACAAAACAACAAACTGCTGCAATATCTGGATTAGTTGCTAATGGATTAAAACCAGAAGCAGCCGCTGCACTAAGTGCTGATGAAGCAACACAACTTTATAATAAATCTAAAAAAGAACAATCAAGAATTATTAAATTAATCAATGATGACTCAGTTAGACAAAGAGTATTAACAGCAGCATCATTAACTGACGATCAAAAATCAATTAATTTAAATAATCTTAAAATTCAAGGAATGAATTTAGAAATTGCACAAAATCAAAAACAAATTGATCAAGTAACTAGATTAAATGAATTAGATTCTAGACAAGTTTCTATTAGACAGCGTGCATTAGAAGTATTAGGAAAGAAAGAAAAATCAGTAAATGATTTATATGCTAATAGAACAAAGGCTCTTGATGCAGTTGCTCAAGCAAATGAAAGAGCAAATCAACAACAAAGAAATTCTATTGCACTTGCTAGTGCTTTAACCAGTGGAGATTTTGGTGCTGCCGCTACGGCCGCTGCACAGATGACATCAGACTCAGCATCAAATCAAATTCAAGATGCAAAAACAGCACTAGAAGCACAACGTCAAGCAGAACTTAATGCACTTACTACAGAAGTTAATGGTAAATTATTAACAAGGGCAGAAATAGAAGCACAAATAGATACTTATAATGAAAATATTTATCAAAGAACACAAAGCACACTTCAATATGAAGATAATATATATACTATAAAATCTAATATTGCAGCACTCGAAAGAGAAAATGATTTAATTCAACAAAGAGTTGCAACTGCACAAGTTCAAGCAGAAGCATCTATGGCTAATCAAGAAAAATACTCTAGAAGTATTAGAGACTACTATAAAGAAGTTCTTGCAATTATGGGCAAGATGGGTGGAAAAGGTGCACAAACTGCATACTATGGTGGAAAGATTAAGAAGATGGCTGTTGGAAATGTAGTTCCAGGAACTGGAATGACAGATAAGGTTCCAGCATTACTAACTCCTGGAGAGTTTGTTGTCAGAAAATCTGTTGCAGAAGCAAACATGCCACTACTAAAATCTTTGAATAGCAATGTTTTTGGTGAAGGAATGAGCATTGGATCTTCAAATATATCTCCAATTGAAGCCACAACATCTGTTTCAAATGTATCAGCACCAGTGTATAATTATAATGTAAACGTTAATGTTACAGATACAAATGCATCTCCAAATGAAATTGCAGATGTAGTAATGAATAGAATTAGAATGACAAAAGATAGAAGCGTCAGAGGAAACAGATACTAATGGCTACAAGTACTTATATTCAAAATAGATGGGCTTATACTAGACCACAGGCTATTGCATGGGCTAATAATAGTGGCAGTGTTAACGGAGGCTTGCTTGTTCCTGGGGGTACTGAATTAGAAGATTTTATTATATTATCAGATCATAATCGTGGAGAAATATCAATAGGTCAAAATAGAATTGAAAATAGAAAAAGAATGATTAATGGAACAATGCGTTCATACCATATTGCAGATAAATTAAATATATCTCTAGATTGGGAAATGCTTCCATCAAGATCACATAGTGGAGACCCAGCATACAATGCATATGGCAATGCAGCGTCTGGACTAACTGAATATACTGCTGACGGTGGTGCAGGAGGTGCAGACATAGTATCTTGGTACGAATCAAACCCTGGATCATTTTATATGTTTATGTCTTATGATAGACATGATAAGTTTAGTGGACAGGTTGATAGATTTGATCATTTGCATCAATACAATGATGTAATAGAAGTTTATTTCTCTTCATTTTCTTTTAACGTAGTAAAACGTGGTGGATCTAATCACGACTTTTGGAATATCTCATTATCTCTTGAGGAAGTATAATGTTTATAGATTCCGACTTAAACACACATCTTAAAACTAATAATACATTAAAATCAGAATCATTAGTAATTGCAGAATGGAATCTTAATGATTTTGAAAATATATTAAACTTTGGCAACTACCGATATAGGGCTAATGATGCAGCATCTTCTATATATGCTAATTTACCTAATTCATATGACCCCAATGATTTAGGAGATTATTATACAGACGCACTTGTTTCAAGCATAGAGTCAGAAACACTTGTCGATGAAAATGATGCATCATTAATTTTTACTACACCAGAAGTAGATAGACAACTTTATTATGACTTGAAACAATGCTTTAATTCTTTTAGACCTAGATCTGGAATCAACAAACCATTGTTCTTTGAAACAGGAAAATATGTAGATAATATTAAGTCTGCAAGAAGACCTAGATACTACATGGCATCTAGAAATGATTACTTTAAATATTGGAACTCATTTAGAATTGAAAATAGCATTGAAAGAGGAAGATCTGAAAGAGTAGACTCAACTGCGATTGGATACAGTATTACAGATGCATGCCCATTTGTTGTATATAAAGAGCAGGTTGCCTCTAATAGAATTGTTGTTAAACTACAAACAAATCTTGCAGAAAGTGCTGGGGTAACAATAAAAGATGTAAATAACAATGTAATTATAGATCCACTTACAGATATAACAAAGTCTAGTATTCCAAAAAGATGGTCTATTCAATATCTAGATAACAATAATAACTGGATAACTGCAATTAATTTTAATGAAGATTCTTTAAGAAGAGATGGATCAAACATTGTTAAATGGGATGGATATGTAGAATTATTCTATGGTTTAAACATACCAGATAAATATAAAGGATCATTTTATTATGTTGATAAACTAAATAGCGTAGGTGATCTTCCAACAGCACAGGCAATAAATGGTGAAGCATACTTAGTAGGGTCATCAGCAACATCTGCTGGAACGGTTCATGTTTGGAATTCTTCAACTATTGCTTGGGAATCATTTCCAGCAGAATATAAATTTCAATTGCTGGAAGATGATGATACAAAAAGAATTGGCGTTGTATCTTCATTAACTGATCCAGATTATTTTATAGATGGTGGCAGAACAGTATTTAGAGAAATAGTATTATTAAAAGGTTTAAGAGTAAAGGTAGAAACTCTTTATGGCCCAGACAATACTTTTGACCTCATTGAACTAAGTCCAAGACTTACAGCAAATATATCAGATTATGTTTTAGGTTTTGATGTGACAAAATCAATACCAAATGACACCTCTGGAATACCAGTAGGAAGCCTTGTAGCCTCAAATGGAACTATGACTTTAATGAATCATGACTTTGCATTTAGCGAACAAAATGTATTTGAAAATAATCAGGGTAGTATTATAGCCAATATATTAAATCCTAATACAAGAGTAGACTTCTATGATGTTATAAAGAATGTTAATGAGTATGATAAGTTTATACCAGTTAAAAGTATGTATATTGAAGACTTTCCAAAAGGTGGAAGTGCCTTGGTTGATATATCGGTAAATACTAGAGATTCATTCTTTAGACTAGAAACTCAATCTTGCCCACCATTATTTTTACAAAATGTTTCATTGACATATGCAGTGGCAGTATTATTAGATAATATAGGATTTAGCAATTATGTATTTAAAAATATAACAGATAAAAATGATCCAGTTATTCCATACTTTTTTGTTGAACCAGATGCAAACGTTGCTGAGGTATTACAAAGACTAGCAGTAGCAACACAGTCTGCAATGTTCTTTGATGAATATAATAACTTTGTTGTAATGTCAAAAGAATATATGCTGCCTGCTACTGGTGAAAGATCAACAGACGTTACACTATATGGTCAAAAAACAAATAACAATCTTCCTAATATTATTGAGATTAAAAGTGGAGAAACAAAAGTTATAAATGATGGAAAGATTAATTACATTACTAGATATATTCAAAGAGCACCTGCCTCATTAAAGCAAGCCACATATCTAGACGAAGATAGAACGTATGGATATCAACCAGTAGTTTTGTGGGAAGTTCCAAGCCAAACAAACAGCAAAACAATAAATGAAAAGTCAAAGACTGGATCATTTACTTTAGGTGCAGTTGCTTTGAATACAACCCTTAATAACTTAGATCCATATGTAGAAAATAATACACTAGTCAACAACATTATAGACATAGGTGAAAATGTATACTGGCTTCCAAGAATGCAGGGGTATTTATATGCAAATGGTGAAATAATTAAATATGATGCTGTTCAATATACTGTTCCATCAATAGGAAATGTTTGGGTATCTGATGAAATAGAGTATCAAAAGTATTTTAGTCAACTACCATTTAATGGAAAAATGTATCCTACAGGATTAATAAGAATTTATGCAGAGCCATATTATGAAGATAATATAAATAACTTAGGAACATATACTACTTTGTATAAGAATGGACCTGTAAAGAAAAGTGGAAGAGCACAATTTGGAACTAGCATAACCGAACATTCTGCAGGTTTAAATGATTTTTGGTCCAACAATAATAATGTTGATGGATATAAGATGGACTCTAGTTATTTATTTACAACAACGCCAACAGGGTCTATTGTTAGACCAGCCCTTGGAAATGCTTCAGAAAAACTTTGGCAAACAGGAAAAGCAAACGCAGTTCAATCAAGTCGTAATGGAATCATATCAAACTTTTTAAGAGAAACAATTCCATCAGATGACATTGTTAAAACACAAAAAACAACATCCAAAGGAACTGTTCAATCATCTGCACTAGTATTTACAGGGCCATCTACAACAGTAGATAAAAATCAAATAACACATGTTAAGAAAACATTAGATTCAGACTATAAGCACTTTGGAACTAGGATGAGAATTATAGGTAAAAAAGAAGCAAGTACTAGAATTCAAACACCTACAAATGCAACAGAGTATTATGTAGTTTCATCACAGACTGGAGACCAAACAACAACGCTTACTGGTGGATCTGGTGGCATATCTATTATGCTAGATTCAGACGGTGTAACTGGCTACTATTTTGAAATATGTTCTTTAAGTTCTGATAACTTAGAAAACTACAATACTGTAGATTCTAATACAGGAGTAGAGAGTTCAGTATTACACAACGTCCTATTTTATAAAGTAGTTAACGCAGTAAAAGACGGAAAAGAAATTGCTCTTCCTGTTAAACTTTGGGGTGGATTATCAAAGATACTAGTAGACGAAGGAAGATTTGTTGGACAAGATAGACTTTCAAATGAAGCAAATCCAACTGTATATGATATATCTATTGAATATAAAGAAATAGGATCTACAAGAAGATTCTATCTATATATCAATGGAACACAGGTTGCAACAGTGGATGATACAAATCCTCTATCACAAAAATATAATAATATGGCAGTTTTTGTGAGGGGTGGATCAAAGTGTATGTTTGAAAATGTATATGCATTAAAAAATCAATATTCTCAAGAAACAAAAAGTACCGTTATAGAGAATGTATCAAATGCCTTTGGAAAGAAGGAAATAAACTCTTCAGACGCCCTAAGAAAATATGCAGTATCTGGATTCGTTCAAGCAACATACCTATCTGGAATAGGTGCACAAAATGCACCAAAGTATGCAATGTACTACGAAGAATTTGGAACTATTTTTAGAGAATGTGCATATTTTAATGTTAAGTATGACAAGGCATATCCAGCATTTAGGGCAATGCTAAAGCCTACATTTAATAATGAAAAGACTTATACTTCTTCAGGTTTTTATGCCGATGCATATGGTGCAGAATTTTTAGTATTTAACGCAACAGATAAACTTATTACACTTGATGAAACATCTGGAAACTATCTACAAATTATAGGAATTACTTTTACTCAGAACACATCAAATACTTTGACTGCAGATAAGTTTTATCAAGATAGATCAAACTTTGCAGATCCAATAATTGTTAACAATGCAATACTTTCACCATCTAAACAAGATAAAATATATCAAGATGTAAAAATTAGTAGGTCAAAATATGGAAGAAGAGACTTTACTTTAGACTCAATATATATTCAAAGTGAAGACCAAGCAAATGGATTAATGGATTGGATACTTTCTAAAACAATAAAGCCTAGAAAGATCATACTCCTAGAGGTATTTGGAGTCCCACATATCCAACTTGGAGACATTGTCAATATAGACTATACAATGCCAAGTGATGATAAGTTTGTTGAAATAGATAAGCAGTTTGTTGTTAGTGAAATTCAATACGGAAGATCTGAACAGGGTCCATCTAGTATAATTAAGGTGGTTGAAGTATAATGGCAAAAAAAGATAAAGAAAAGTCCACAGCATCTAAGGCTATTGCTACTGCCTCGCTTACAGAAAAACAAAGAACTAGCCTTCAAAAAGATCTAAAAAAATATGCCAAGTCTGGCAATAATGTTACAAAGGCAGAACTTGCTAAGATTCAATCAAAGATAGATAAGTATACAAAAGCACTTACTGCAGAAGCAACAGTTTCAGTGCCTTCACTTCCTTCATTTCCAGACATTTCATCTACAGGAACAACATCTATAAAACTTCCAGAAAAAGACAATGTTCTTTCTCTTACAAGTAACAATGTAGACGAGGCAACAATCGTAGCAATGGTTTTTGAAAAATTAGGTGCCGTAGAGTTGACAAAGTTTACTAGAACTGACACGGTAGAAGGAATAAATCCTTACTATAATATAGTGTCTAATTTAAGTTCTATTAAGAAAGAATTTGATCCTTCAAATCTCGTTGCATCTCAAAAATCAGATACTTCTTTGTATAATGCATTTTCTATTAAACTATCTAATAAAATACCTGGAGATCAGTACCTAGCAGATAGAGCCTTGGATAATTATATTTATATAGATACTAGCGGCAACCTGGTCATTGAACTAGACAATATGACTCCAGACGAACTAGTAGAAGTAGAAATAGACACAAATGGTACAATTGTAGAGGTGAGATAATGATAACTAATGATGGTAAACAAATCGTAGCAAAGTTCATGCTTGGTCAAGCACCTACATTTGCCTCGTATATCGCAGCAGGATGCGGTCCAGAGCCACTAATTACTGGAGAGTCAGCATCTGTATCACTAACAAAAAAGTCACTAGATTTTGAGGTTTTTAGAGTTCCTATCTTATCAAAAGGTTTTATTAAAGAAAATGGGGTAGAAAAACTAGTTCTTAAAGCAGAAATGCCAAATGATCAAAGATATAAAATATCTGAAGTAGGAGTATATCCTGGTGCAAATAATGCTGTTGCTGGAAGATATGATAGTAAATTACTTATAACATTTTCAACAGCAGAAGCATGGACATATTCAGATGGTTCAAGTTCTTCGGCAGTCCCTTATCCAAACATTCCAATTGACAATGGAAATACAAGTGCAAGTATAAATGCAAGCACTGAAAAGTTTTTATTTATTAACTCAGACTCGACAATATTTAATGATCAATCAAGACAGAATAGACAAGAACCCCCAAGGTATTTAAATAGATCATTACTAGTTTCTGGTAGTTCATCATATATAGGTTCAGGATATACTGTAAATGCTGGATCACAATATTTAGAAAACTCTGCAATATCTTTTGATTTAAGTCAAAACCTTCCAGATGATGAAGTAAAACTTGCTTTTAGTTTGTTAAGTAGACAAGCAGCAACTAATACAAATCCAGACAATGTAAAGATTATTCTACAATTTATCAATAACTTATCTGGTATAAATACAGCACCACCTGCTGCAACAGCAAAAATAGATTTAACATCGGCCAATATTGGGTCAAATAGATATCAGGTTGTAACTAGGACAATATCTCAATTTGCTGCTGACCAATCATTTTCATGGGCTAATATTAACATGGTTAGGATTTATGTTTCTACACTGGTAGGTGGAGCACCATCTAACGACTACTTTGTTTTACTTGATGGAATGAGAATAGATAACGTTACAGCAATCAATCCACTATACTCATTAGTCGGGTATAACATAATTAAGACAGACGATGGACTACCAATTTTAAAGGGTGAAAATACAAATAACTATATTGAATATAGATTTGGCATAGGTGTTTCCTAATGGCCAAAGTTATTATTCCTGTAGATAAACTTCCATATCCAGGAAAAGACGGTAAACATAAAATCAGATTTAGAATTACAACAAAGGACTATAATGAAATTTCTGAATGGTCTCCGATAGTATTGTTAAATAGTTCTGGCCAGGTAGTATCAGCAAGTGCTGGATATTCATATGACGTATCAACCTCAACATCTGGAACAAAGATGATCAACATAACTTGGGAAGATATTCATTCTAGTGTTGATAAAAATAGCCATGATGTATTTGTTAAATGGAGTTATTCATCTGTGTTTCAATATATTGGGAGAGAGGCTGGAAATACAACCAGTATCATGGTTCCAGTAACGGCCTCAACTGCGGTTATTAAGGTTCAACTACCTTCCTACCCAACCCCACCAGAAGAAAGCAATCTATTTAAACTTTTTCAAACACCAGTAATAACCCTATAGTGATATAATGGAGAGAATATGGCAACGATAATTACACCAACAAGAGGTCAACCTATAGATGTTACTCTTATTTCATCTTTAGTAGAAGCAGTAAGTGATCTTCAGAACTCTCAAATAACATCTACTCAGTCTAGAGTAAATGGTGCTGCCGCAAACACTACGTCTCTAAAGTTTTATGCAGAGACTAAGTCTATTACAATCAATAACATTACAACCTCACCAGAAGAAAAATTCTTCTTTACATACCCAAATTTTACAACAACCCCTGTTGCCATAGCAGGACTAACAAATACTACAAGCACCGTTTCTGGCGGTAACGCTGCAACTGTAGTACTAACATCAGTAACAAAAGATCGCGTTGATGGAATTATCAAGTTTCCATCTGGATCAACAGGTTCTGTAACTATGCAGATTAACCTAATAGCACTCGGAATAGCCTAGATTCTGGTATAATTTTTCACTATGAATATAAAAGAAGCCTTGACATGTAGGAAGTGTTCTGCTAAAATATTTGTGGATAGAGTATTTTTAACACACGACCATCTTGAATTATACTGTTTAAGATGCGGGAAAAGAGAGATGTATCACAACCCAGAAAAGTTTGATGAAAGAATAAGATGGATAATGTCACAGGAAAGAATCAGGGCAAAAAAGAGCGGAAATCCTCTGTAGCCCCTAGTTCTATTATATTTTTTTTAAACAATGAATTAGTCAGGGTAGTACATTCTAATAGAGCAAATAACATTGTTGTAATTTATAACTATATACATAATAAAGATCAAACACTCTTATTGTCTGATTTTAAGAAGCATAGAAAAAGAGCATACAACATAACAAATACACTTAAGATATTTAAAAGATCTAGAATGCAACTTGAAAGACTTATTAAAAGTGAAACAATACCAGCCCCAACAGGTGCTACGATTGGTGGAGCAAGGGCTTGGCAAAAAATGTCCTATTATTCTGAAGATGATTTATTTAAAATAAGAGATGGGTTAGCAAGCATACATGCTGGTAGACCAAGGCGAGATGGAAGAGTTACTCCAAGAAAAGGAATTCCTACCGAAAAGGAGTTGCGTTCTTTGATTGGAGACGCTATAATGTTATATACGCAAAACAAAGATGGGGAATTCGTCCCTGTCTGGGCAGAAGAAACGTGGTGAATTATGTCTGACAAGACAACAGTATCAGCAACACTTGGCTATACATTAAACCTAGGAAATTTTCAAAGTCTAAGAGTAGATCTTGGATGTACAGATTTTCTTCGTGAAGGTGAGACAATGGACATGGCAATGCAACGTGTTTATAAATTTGTTGAAGAGCAAGTTATTGCAAAAGTAGATGAGGCTAAGAAAGAACTAGAGTAGTGCCTACAGCAAAAGAACCAAAAAAGAAAAAAGAACTTAAAGATATACTAGAAGAAAAACCAATCTGGGATGTTGATGAAATATACAGATTGTTTATCAAACGTTTAAAAGAACGTAGTATATATAGCAAGTTTGGCATAGGCAAAGCAAAGTTTTTTATTAAAGAACTGTATCAATCATATGGTGTTGAAGAGTCTAAAGAATTAGTGGAGTATTACTTTAAGACATATCATAGCCCAGATTGGGATCATTTTGTAAGAAATTCTGAAACTTTTTATAAGGCATTGCAACTTAGAAAAGAAGATGATAGAATTAGAGCGTTACTTCGTAAGCAAGCAAAAGAATGGTTGGATAGATAATGTCTGCAGAATTAGAAGCAAAAGTACTTTCTGCAGTATTAAAAGATAAGCAACTACACGTTTTACTTCAAGCAAATCCAGATACTCTTTTTAGAACACATAAAGATGTTTGGGACTTTATTAAACAATATAGTGAACAAAATTCAGTAGTTCCATCAATTCCATTAGTTATAGAAAAGTTTAGAGACTTTAGCCCAATAGGGGAAATAGGAAATACAAAGTATCATCTTGAAGAATTAAGAACTTCATATTTACAAGATAGTTTAAGCGGTGTCTTAATGTCTACTGCAAAGCAATTACAGGAAAATAAACCAAATGATGCTTTAAACAATTTGATTGGTAAGACTGCTGAGTTAAAAAAGATCACAGCAGATATTAGAGACGTAGATGCTACAGACATAGATGATGCTGTTGCACACTTTAAACATATTAAGGAGTTAAATGAAAAAGGTCATCACGGCATTAAAACAGGTCTTGCAGGTTTTGATAACTATCTTCCAGCGGGCATTACTCCTGGTCAGTTTGGCATTTTGCTTGCCTATCCTGCTATTGGTAAGTCTTGGCTCGCATTATTTATGGCTGTTCAAGCGTGGAAGAATGGAAGAAAGCCATTAGTTATTTCTCTTGAAATGACAGAGACTGAAGTTAGAAATCGTGTATATACAATTATGGGTCAAGGAATGTTTTCACATAGAAAACTAACATCTGGAGAAGTTGACGAAGACTCTTTTAATCTTTGGGGAAAACAACACCTTGAAAATATGCCATCATTTCATATTGTCTCAAACGATGGGGTAGGAGAATTATCTACTTCTGTATTAAGAGGAAAGATAGATCAATATGCACCTGATATTGTGTTTGTAGATTATATTCAATTAATGCAATCAAACGTTCCAACAGATAATGAAGTTGTAAAAATTAAAAGTATTTCTAGAGAGTTAAAGGTTCTTGCAATATCTGCACAAGTTCCAATTGTTGCAATTGCATCAGCAACTCCAGACGATGCAACAGATATGAACAGTGTTCCATCACTTGGACAAGTTGCTTGGTCTAAACAATTAGCATATGATGCTGACTGGGTTCTTGCATTAGGTCGTGCACAAGGAACTACAATTCTTGAATGTGCATTTAGAAAGAACCGTCATGGGTTCTCTGGAGAGTTT
>Ga0315909_10004667_pt1 | contig 16046 bp, 36 predicted proteins | sample LakEriMetagenome_11_FD_203527 | JGI IMG/M metagenome (GOLD analysis project Ga0315909, IMG submission 203527) | Freshwater fungal communities from buoy surface, Lake Erie, Ohio, United States - Buoy 2 MA125 | ecosystem: Environmental > Aquatic > Freshwater > Lake | place: USA: Lake Erie, Ohio...
ATTTGCCAAATTCCTCGTTGATGATAGTATACTTATCGTCAGCACTCAAGAAGATAAGCTTGCTGAAGGTGATATACTCCGAGATAAAGTATCTTGTCATCTCACAATTGATGAAGTCATGCTTGAACTTCCTGAGCATATCGTTGAACTCATAAGTGTCCGAGAAGTCTTTGTTGCCCAATCCCTTGATGACTCCGTTGTGTACGAATCCGAGGTTGTCATTCACTAAGAATGGGTGAAGGTTCTGCTCACCATTGTACCCGCTTGTAGCGATACGGAAGTGAAGAACGATGTTGCCAATGTCTTTGTTGTCACGAAGCTCATTGTACTTCTCGATGTAGTCATCGTATACGTAGGTTTTGAATACTTGTAGTTTTCCACCCTCTGACCATAATAGTCCGGAACCCATCTCGTTATTGTCCCAAGAGTTCTTGATGTGAGACTTTGGTAATCTACCGGCTTTTTTTGTATTAAGAATTGCTATGCACATATTTTTATTTATTAATGGTTAAATTTTCGAATTGCTCTGTATAGGTTATGAATCGGTCTTTGAGTGCCGATAGCTTGTCGTCTGAGTATACCTGACTCAACAGCTTAGTGAACTTGGTATCTACATTGTAGTACGCCTTCATCACATCGTCAGTCGGGTGCTGAAGAATCATCATCAACAACTTACTTCTCCACTTGAGAGTGGTAACGTTAGGTACTGCGCTGATTATCCTGAACTCAATACGGTCGTGGTGTATCTTGATAGCCTGATACTTCTCGTTCTCATTCTTCAAGTCGCTGTTGTTCTTACCTTTGCAGTAGTTCTTGTTGACTCTGCCATGGTACAATGCATAGAACAGTGGCGTATATCCCTTAACCTTGTCAAACAACTCCTCACCGCGAACTCCGTTCTCAGATAGGTGAATGTGACCACCGCATGACGTTGAGTACTTGGCATTGATATGGTCCAACAATATGTTGTTGCTCTCGATGTGCTCAAATATCTTGTCAATGTTGAACTCAAAGGAAGGACTGATAAGCTCATAACCCATGCTCTCGTCAAGGCTACCATCTTTCTCTTTACGCCACTTGTAGTCGGTTTTGTCCTCGAATTCATCAATCTCAATGCTCTCAAGGATGTCAGTGTCCTCCTTCTCTATCTCGTACCCGATTTTGTACTTGCTCTTTTTGTCAAATCTGACTGACTGATACGAGCCATTGTGATAGCCTCTTGTGTAACACTCAGAGTTGTCAGGGTATGAGTACCAACCTCTATCCTCATGGTAGTAGCAGTCGTCTTGACTTCCAATCTCACTGAGGTCCTCGATATACACCAATCCATGTCGGTCCATAGCATAGTCGTCATAGTACGCTCCATCGTAAAATGAGTACTCACCACGATTTTGAACGTATCTAAGACTGTAGTAACACTCAGATCTACCCTCGTATACTTTTACGAACTCCTCGCCTTCATCGAAATACTCCTCCATGCCTTCGCACCAACATGCGCTGTCTCTATGGCAAACTTCGCCATCGTATAGCCTTACGTACTCTTCTGATGAGTAGAACTTATCTTCCTCTGCGAAGTATTCGCGCTCAATCAATTGCTCAAAGGTTACAAGGTCTTCCTCAATACTTTGTAGTGCATTCGCTACATGTTGTCTGTTGTTTCTAAACAATTCAAACAACTGTTTTAATTCTGTTAATGTCATGATATATAGTCTTTTAAGTTTTCTAATGCAATTTTATATCCATAGTTCATAGCCATCTGCATTAGTATGATGTCCATTGAACCGTTGTTTGCCTTGGCGAAGGCCTCTAAGTGTTCTCTCGTGTCCGGAGTAGCCACTATCCCTCTGTCAAGCGCTTTCAATTCTTTCTTGATGTAATCTTGTAATTCGCTCATAATTCTGTATATAATTTATTAATAATTAATTCTTCCATTAAGTAAGAAGTGATTTCGAGATAATGTAACTCTTGGCACATGTCACGATACTCTTCACTATAATGATTATGTCGCTCTTCGAAACTTAACTTTGACATCTCATCCTCAATATTACCTGTGTTTGTAAGTAATTCTTCTGTTCTATTCTCTTTACGACTTTTAAGTTTGGATAATATGTCATCTGCCACTTCTTTGTCGGTGAAAATACCCAATGTGTACTCCTCGCTTGGCGAGTAACTGTCTTCGCATATATGCTCAAAAATTCTAAATGCTTTTGTCATGATACTAATTGCTTTATTGGTTAATAATTTATTCTCTGTAATCGTCGTATATTTCTATCCAACCATCGATGCCTTCTTGTCTTACGTTTGTCCCGAATACTATTTTGCCATCGTTCTCTTTAGTAATGGCATACAATTCCTCAAGGGTGTTCACTTCTATAAGTTCAATGGTTTTTCTAACTAACCTATGGCATCCGCCAAAAGCGTCAACATAACCGCTTATTACTTCTTTATTTGGTTCAATCCAATCTAATTCCTTAAAATGCCTTCTTTCTTCGTCTTCACACCATAGGTAGTCATTGGTTTGCTCCTCTGTATATTCTTGTGAATACGAATTTTTAATAGGTCTGTCTATTATAAATTTCATGATATTAATTGTTTGATTATACTTATGTCTATGGTTCCGTATTTCTTATGCACTTTCTCAAGTTCACGCATCGCCTTTACGAACTCCGCCTCTGATGTTGGGTTTTTGTACTGTCGTAGCCAACCCTGAATATCGGTTATCTCAGTTCTCATACTCTTGCAGCTCTTCGTTAAACGTTTCTCTCAAGTTCTCCAATTGATCGTCGCTATACAAAAAGTAGTCGTCGCACAAGTCTTTCACAATGCTGAAGTCATTTCGTCTGACTGCTCGCATCAAATGTCTGTACAGTTCCTCCTCATTTAAGAAAAGCAAACTCAATTCTTGGTCCGCATAATGCCTGATATCTCTCATAATGATAGTTTGCGTTTATAATAATTGGTTTCTAATGTTCATTAATTTGTCGTGTTCTTCCTCGTCCCAAGGATTTATCGATACTCTAGCTATTTCTACATCTACAATGTATTCGCCCCAACCTTTGTCTATTCCTGATATAGAGTCTACATTGGTTTTGTCTAAAGGTTGTTCTGATAAAATTAGTTTTGAATAGTTAGTATCGCCCGACATATTGCCTATAATAATTTCGTAAAGTGCCATGATTAATTGTCTGATTCTTTTAAGCCGTACAAAACGCATACGGCAAGGTTAATAGCTGATGGTATGAATCCCCAAAGAAAATTGGGGAATGCCTCAAAACTCCCCGGCAATGTGCCAACTAAGAAGAAAGAAAGGAACGTGAATAATGAGATGTACATCCACACCTCCCATGTTTTTTGTCTCATGACTTAAATAGTATTTTGTCTGCAGTTCGCAAACTAATTAAACGCTTTGCTTGTTGGTACTCAACCTGTTCTGATTGCATGATGTCTCGAATGCACTCTGAATAGACTTTTACTCTTCTCTCGATGCTGTCAATTACTGACTGAACATCAACTCTGTGTTTGATTCTCGGTCTCATGTTAACGTGATTTTTAAATTACCCAACTCAATAGTGTTTGCTGAACCCGAAAGCCATCCATATTCGTTTGTCTTAAGTTCAATCTTTAATTCATCGGCACAATACTTTACCAACTCACTCGACATATTGCCCTGAAGAGTTATCTCGTTTTGCCAAATTGTAATACAGTAGAATAAATCTACATTGATAAGCGATAATCTGTCTAAATTTGTTTTCATGTTAAATTTCATTTAATAATTGTTTACTATTCTCTAACTCGGTCTTGATTTGTTTTAAGTCCCTCTGACCATAAAGAACTCCGTACATTCTGGCTACACCTTTAAGCCTGATTTGTGGCTCAAGGTATTCTATTCTATACTCCAATTCCTTAATGTCTTTTTTTAAGTCATTGGCAATTTTACGTTTGGTATCTCGTCCGAACTTCTCGCACAATTCCAAATATTCTGCTTTGAATTCTAAATAGTCCATGTGATTTAATTTAATGGCTCGTTATACAATATGTGTTCGATGTCTCTGTTTGAAAAACATTCTACATCATCGGGAAGTTCTAAAGCTCTTCTTTTGTACTCTTTTTCAGTTGTACCTTGCCCAATTAAAAACCCGCCTGAAGCTACTAAGGCTATAGCTAAAATCATTCTAATTGTTTTCATTTGATTTAATTTAATAATTTGGTACAAACTATTTTCATTTTCAATCTGTCCACCGATGTAGACGATAAGTATTCATAAGACTTCATAAAATCTTTACCATACTTTTGCACAATAACTTTGTACATTTCAAAATTTCTAATTGTTTCCATTTGATTTAATTTAAGTTTAGTGCGCATTGCAGAATCGAACTGCACTTTGTCGGATAGTATTGCTACTCCACCGAATACGCTACCTATTCCACCAATTAGTTTTATGGATTTGCAACCACGCTCGACTAATCAACGCCTTTGTTTTAAGATGGAATATATATGTAAAAAAGCCATAACGATATTGTCATGGCTTGGTTTATCTGTCTTTGTACCTACAAAATAGGTATACATTTTTTATTGTCTTTTGATTTTCTAATATCCTATTCAATAACCTATAAATTTTGCGCACAAACATTGACAATCGTTTGTGTATAGGAATGCTTCGCCTTAATTGAATATTCAAGTGCCTTTGGTAATACCACGTGCCTACACCCACACCTATAAAGTTAACTTAGTGGATATGTTTACGCCACTACTTTTTTAAGGTAATGGATAAAAAGTTTTTTCAGAATTTCAAAGATGCATCGCTTTAGCACTATATCGAAACTTGCGCGCGCAAAAATAAATTTCACGTCTTAATCGCTTTGAGATGCTATCTCGTTTCGCTTTCGATTTTTTGCGCTTTGGTCTTACGCTTGCGACGGTTTTACGTCGACGTACTTAGGCGCTACATTTTGCGCTACATAAGTAAAACCAAAAAATCTATCAATATAGTATAGTTGAGAGCGTTTTATGGGTGCAACTATTCACCTAATCCATAGACGTAGGATAAAACCTACGTTTCGACGTCTTACGTCTCGTCAGTATGGCTATTTTTTCGCTACTTTGTAAAGCGCTTGCAATACATAGAAAGGAGTAACCATATTTTTTGGCGTACGTCTTACGGTAGCATCAAATTTTTTGTAGCTTGCATCGTCTTTAAGGATAGCACGACAAACGTTTGTTTGCTTTGTGCTTAGCGTTTCGCTTGCAATTAGTAATTTAATCGCTTTGTTTGTTGTACGTAATGCAACTTTAAAATTAGCATTAACTTCAAGTACTTGAGTTTTGTAGTTGTTAACTTTTACTTCGTTTGTTTTTTGTGTTTTCATGATATATAAGATTTAATGCATTACGTCGGTGTAATACGAGAGCAAATATAATGATAACAAAATGATAAAAACTAATTTATAGTAAACTTTTTTTTGTTTTTTTTGTAGGTTTTTTGAAAATACCAATAAAATCAGGGCTTCGCAAAGGAATGCAGAATTTAAAAAATTAAGGGATATTCTTACTTTTGGGGTTATAAAGCACTTTGAACGGCAAAGTAAACGTCGTTTTCGTAGTAAATTCCTACACGTTTTTTGTAGGGAAAAGTCTTACAGGTGTGCTGATTATCAGGTAGTTAGCTTTATAAGTTTTATCTTACGGAAGTGGTGCAAGACTGTAGGAAAAAAGAGACGAGCGAGTGTGGTGCAAGTACGACAAATGTAGGAGAATAGTAATGTATTTGTAGGGATAAGACTACAGCATCGGTTCAAGCCCTACAGCAAAAAGCCAAAAAATCGTAAGGAAATTCTGAATTTTAGTACCCCATACCCTCAAAAAAAAATCACTTTCCGGATCGGATCGCTCGCGTAAAATGTATATACTACCCAAACAGTGTATTTATCTAATTCATATATTTGCCTATGAAGAAACCGAGTTTAAATTTACGGAACAGTATTTACCAGAGCAAGGTATCTGGTGGGTACAATGGATTGGAGGTCAAGGGAGGTATGTTGATTAACAATCGGGTTGATGGTCAGAGTGGAATATCTTTGGCAGTTCAGGCAAAAAAATCGGCACGTATTGCTGAGAAAGTTGCGATTATCGGCATGGCAAATTCATTATCTGAGGGTAGTGAGTGTGGTTGTGATGATTAGATTGCAAATTGAAAAAGAGGGAGGAGTTAGTAGCTCCTCTTTTTTTTTGAACAAATCGACATATTCGGTTATATTTTACGACGTTTTTGCGACGACTTAATTTTTCTAACTATTTGATTATTAACTATTTATTCTTTTAATGTCGATAATGTCGAAAAAAAGAAGAGATTATAGTGATGTAAAAAAGAAGAAAGGGGTTTTTACTATATATATATATAGGGAAATAAAATCGACATTCGACATAGATTATATTTTTTAGGATGGTTTAGGAAAAATATTTTTATATTTGCGGGAACAATTTTAAATCGAATCTAATGTTAGACAATCAAGGTTATTCTCCGAAGGATTTACATTTTGGAGCTGAGGGCAGGAGTAAATTAGTAAGTGGTGTTGTAAAATTATCGAAGGCTGTAAAGAGCACATTGGGCCCTGGCGGGAACACTGTTTTGATAGAGTCGATTAATCACACCCATGGGATTACTGTAACCAAGGATGGGGTTACTGTTGCGAAGTCGATTGACTTATTTGATCCATCTGAGAATTTGGCGGTAAAGATGATGAAGGAGGCTGCTGAGCGTACCGCTAGTAGTGCGGGTGATGGTACTACGACGGCCATTGTATTGACTGAGGCTTTGGTCTTGGGAGGTGTTGAGTATATTACTGCTGAGATGAATCGTACTGAGGTGCTTCGCAGTTTGGTGGAGATATCTGACAAGGTGGTGGAGAACTTACGTTCGGGTAGCAAGAGAGTTACCAAGAGTATGTTGAGCGACATTGCATCGATATCGGCTAATAATGACCGTGAGATCGGGAGAATAATCTCTGAGGTTTACAAGGACGTTGGCAAGAGTGGTATTGTGACCGTTGAGAAGAGTCAGAGTGATGAGACTTATGCTGAGACCATTATGGGGTTGAAATTTGACAGAGGGTATTTGAGTCCGATGTTCATCAACGATCAGAAGAAGGACGAGTGTGTTTTGGAGGATGTGATGGTGCTTGTTGCGGACATGGAGATTGTGAACTTATTACAGATAGAGAGTGTTTTGAAGCCGATTATCACCGAGGGTAAGAAGCTATTAATTATATCGCCTTGTAATGTGAATGTAATAAACACGTTGGCATCGAATGTTGTCAAGGGGAGTTTGAAGGTATGCGCTGTGGCGCCACCGGCATTTGGGTACAAGCAGCATGAGTTGATGCAGGACATTGCCATTAGTGTTGGGGCGACTTACTTCAGTGAGAAAACCGGGGATGACTTGAGTATCATCAACTTTGGTGATTTGGGCCATGCTTCCAAAGTAATTGTGAGCAAGGACAAGACTGTTATCATCAAGTCTGACTTAAGGTTAGACCAGGAGAAAATAGACGAGAGAGCAAATCAGTTGATAGAGGCTCATAAGTCGTCAAATAAAAAATCAGAGAAAGACTTTTTGTTGGAGAGAATTGCTTCGTTAACCGGAGGAGTCGGTGTTATTTTTGTGGGTGGTCAGACAGACCTAGAGCAGAAAGAACTGTATGACAGAGTTGATGATGCGGTGTGTGCGGTGAGGTCTGCCCTTGAGGAAGGGATTTTACCGGGTGCGGGCAAGGCGTTATTGGAGCAGAGTGCTACTTTGTTCACTGATGCTGACAAAAGTCCTGAGTATGACGCGGCATTGAGGATAATGAGAAATGCATTGACAGCTCCATTCTTGCAGATATTGGACAATGCCGGGTTGAAGGCCTCTGAGATTTACGGAGAGGGTGTTCAGAACGGATACGGTTACAATTTAAAAACCGGAGAGCATGGTGACTTGATAAAGTTGGGTGTTATTGACCCGCTGAAAGTGACCAGGAGTGCTTTGCAGAACGCGGTGAGTGTCGCGGTGACGATATTGAGCACTAACGCAGTGATAACCATGGCAAGAAGCTATGAGCATTCTTAATAAAATACTACAAGAGTACCCTGACGATGGCTACGACAAGGCGAAGGGCTTTGACGAGGCTTTAGTTGGGGTTAGTAGCCGCAACAACCTGGTGTATTCCATAGACAAGTGCGTAAAAATACTGATGGATGAGGGGTTTTCCTACGAGGAGGCCCTTGAGCACTTTTATTCAGAGGTTGACTCGGTTTATTTTGGGAAAACTGCGCCAATATTTATTCAAACAATTTAAAATAAAATCAAATGAAAACCATTGGGAAGTATATTGCTATAAAATCTGTTGAGGAAGAGATAAAAACTGACTTTGGGCTGATATTATCGGCAGAGGACGCGAACAATTTTAGATATAAGAAGGGTATTGTCGTGGCTCCAGGCACAGATGTACCGGACATAGAGGCTGGAAGCGAAATTTACTATGACAAGAGCCACGCTTTTACTATGGTAATCAACGGTGAGCACGTAACGATTATTCGAGAGGCTGACGTCGTTGTTGTTTTATAACCTCATTCATTTCTGAGATCATGTTCCGATATACTTTGTCGGTATATGAGACATTCTTCAAGAACATTCTATTTTGAGATAAGCTAGTGGGGATTTCTTCCCCATTTAGTTTTTTATAGAGGCTGTTAATCATGCGACTTCCTTTAGTCGACAGTCTGTAGATTGGTTTCTTGTGGCCAATTGCTTTTCTAAATATCTCAATAAACCCTCTTTTTTTAAGACTAAAGAACCGGTCTCTGTCCCAGGGGAATATGGTGCTATATTCTGCAAACTTCTCGCGATCAAAGTACTTTTCTGAGTATAAGAAGAACATCATGTCCAGGTCTGCTTGTGAGACTTCGTACTTAATCTTTGCATATTGGCGTATTACTTTCCAATATTTTAGGTAATCTAATGGATTTGATTTCATTTGAAAAAATTTATTATATTTGCTACAAAGTTATTAATTAAAAATAAATAGCAATGCAAGAAAAGCCAAAGAAGAAATTAACCAAGCAGGAGCAGAATATTATTGATGCTACTCAGATGAGAAATATGAGACCTGTTCACAAAGGTCCTAATGCTTATAAAATTCCTAAAAGGCCTGACACTCCTTTAGCTCCTACTCCAAAACCTTAAAAAGAAAGAAATAATGCCAGATCAAAGACAACAGAAAAGACTCGACAGAATTTCAAAGACAAATCCTGAGAGAGCAAAGAAGGTAGAGCAAAGAATGAACAACAGAGAAGATAGATATCTTTCTGGAGGTAAGTCTAAGCTTAAGCACAATCGCCCGGATACTCCGTTGGCAACAAGTCCGGACACTGGAGATTTTTCTTTAAAAAAAGAAATAGAAAAAAGAAGAGCTGTTGCTGCGGCTGAAAAAGCTAATGAAGCGTATAGAGAAAAATCAATGAAAGAACTTCGTGATAAAAAATCACAGATGTCTCCTGAAGAAATTAAACAAGCAGCGCAACGATGAAAAAACTAATGACAAGACCTGATACTCCTTTGGCGGCTACACCTGAGCCTATGCCGGTTAGCACCGGACAAGTTGTTCAGAAGCCAATATCAAAATACCAAGCTACTGCTGATGCGGCTATTAGTCAAATCAAGAGTATGTCTTCTCAAAATGTTGTTCAACCTCAACAAGAATAGCTATGCCTATTAATCAAAAAAGACCTGACACTCCGTTGGCAATTAGTCCTGAGCCAAGATTTCAAACAGTACAAGATACTGTTAAGAAAAAACCCATGACTTATGCAGAGAAGCGTGCAGCTCAAGAAATTGTGAAAGAAAAAAATCGCGCGGCAAGAGAAGCTGTTCTTAATAGAAATGCTGCTGCAAGAGGAATGACAAGAGCAGAAGTTCAAGCTCAGCAAGAGAAGGACAAGAAAAAAGAAGACGCCAATAAAGCGGACTTGACTAATTGCACTAAAAGAACTGAGAAAAAAGGAAGTTGTGCTACAGGAAACACTGGTGGAGGACAATCAACAAAAGATAATCGATAATCATGGCAAACGATAGAAAAGACACCCCATTAGCAGCAAGCCCTGAGGCTGTATTTGCTGCAATTGAAAAAAGCTCAAAAGACAGGCTTGATAAAAAGAAACAGGCTAATAAAAACTTGAAAGAAAAAAGCCAAGCTAGACGAAGAAATAGTGGGACAGTTCAATCTGGTTCCGGAAAGCTTCAAGGATTGGCATCATTGAGAAATACATTAGGTACTCAATATCATAAAAAACCTGATAGTGAAAATTCATACACAACTAAAAATACATAAAATGAAAAAAGTAAATCCTAGCTTACCTGGGGCTTCTCGTATGCAAATGCCGAGTACAGGTACAAAGTCAACTCCAAAAATAAAAGGAGGTTCAGGAAAGGTTTCAAAAAGAGTAGTTAATTCTGCTAAAGGTAAAGGGATGCCTAGTAAAAGCCCTTATTGTGATTAATCTTAAAAATTAAAGAGATGGCTAAGAAAGAAAAAAATGTAGAGGTTGTAGAGGTTGAGGTTGTAGAAACTGAAACTACTCCAGAGGTAAATACTTCAGAGGTGACTGCACCGGGACACGCGACTAGGGCTTTTAGAAACTAGGAGTCATGCCTGATAAGTCTAAAATGAAATGCAACAAGCCGGTTGCTTCGGATAGAGCCGGCAAGAAGAAGATGGTAAAGGCTTGCGCAAATGGGCAAGAGAAACTTCTTCATTTTGGCGCCAAGGGGTATGGCAACAACTACTCTGCTGCAGCTCGTAAGAGTTTCAAAGCAAGACATAGTTGTGACACAGCCTCTGATAAATTAACGCCAAGGTATTGGGCTTGTAAAAATTTATGGGCTGGCCCTGGAGGATCAACAACAAGTAACCCAAGTAACCGTAAAGGAAAGTACTGATGAAAAAAGTAATCAAAAAAGCAAAGCAATACGAGTCTGAGAAGTCATTAGATGGAAAGATGAAATTCCTAAAAGGGAACGTTAAAAAAGCACCGGCTAAAAAGAAATAAGATGCCGAAGGATGCTTGTTACAAGAAGGTAAAAGCGCAGTACGATGTTTTTCCATCGGCAAGAGCTTCACAAGCGATTGCTAAATGCAGAAAAGGTTCTGGCGCTGTAAGAAAGACTGAAGCCGGAACATCTTTGAAGAGATGGGAAAAGGAAAAGTGGACCGACACAAAAAGTGGGAAAGCTTGCGGTGCCGGTGGTAAGAATGAGTACTGCAGACCAAAGGTTAAGGTATCCTCAAAAACACCAAAAACAATCTCTGAAATAAGCCCGACTAAATTAGCCGCGAAGAAAGCAGAGAAGTCAAGAGTAGGAATGGGTAAAAAAATATCGAAAGTATGAAATCAAAGGGATTAGGAGACACGATAGAAAAAGTTACTGCGGCAACCGGAATAAAGAAAGTTGTAGAGACAGTATCAAGAGCATCCGGAAGAGATTGTGGATGTAGCGGTAGAAAAAAAACACTAAACAACCCAGAGTTGTTGGTAAACAAAGTATTTTATAAAACAAATAACAACTAAATTATGTCAGTATTTAAAACAACATTTTCAAGAGCGTTAAGAATAATACCTTCTGATAACGCAAATATTCCTTATCCAACAGTAATACTTGAAGGAACTAACGCATCTAGTGGAGGAACACTTGTAGATACAGCTGTAGATTTTATCAAGTCAAACGTAAAGCCAGGTGACATTGTTGTTCTTAATGATGAATCAGGAACAGCAACTGTTATTAGTATTTCTGATGAAAACACTTTAAAAATAAATGCAGATATATTTTCAGTAGAAGATTTGCCATATACAATATATCAATCTTCTCCTCAAACAGGATTAGGAAATCCAGGCTGTTATCTTTATATAAATGAAACAGGAGCTGCAACAGTTATTACTATCGGAGGAGATGAAGTTGATTTTAAAGACTTGCAAGCTGGTACCATTTTACCTGTTCAAGTAATAAAATATATAGCAGGTGCTCCAGCAATAGCTCTTTGGTAAGATGGCAAAAGTAAAGCAGCAAGACAGTAATTTTGTTCCTAAGTCAAAACGCTCAGGCGTATTTGCTAAGACAAAAACGAGCACCTTAAAAACAAGTAAAAACTACGTCAAGGCCTATAGAGGGCAAGGAAGATAATGAAATACGTTAATTACACGCTAGGATCAATATTATTACTTTTTATCCCGATACATGGGCTTTTAATTGCAGTTGGTTCGGCAATTGTTTTAGACACAGTCACTGGCATATTTAAAAGCGTTAAGCTAAAAGGATGGAAAAGCGTAAGAAGTAGGAAGCTTTCAAATATAGTTTCGAAAATGGCACTATATGAAGTTTGCATCTTATTCTTATTTTTAATGGATAAGTACTTATTGAATGAATTCATTATCAGATCCTTTGGTATCACGTATATGTTCACTAAGATTTGTGCTATTCTTTTGATATTTGTTGAACTAGTTTCCATAAAAGAGAATGTTGAAGAGACATTCAATATCTCTCTTTGGGATATTCTAAAGAAAGCATTTTTAAGAGCAAAAGAAGTTAGAAAAAACATAGATGAAATTTCATAATGGATAAATTATCACTTGATAGAATCGCCTTGGCTCACCCTAAAGTTAGAGCCCAATTGTTAAAAGACTATACTGATGCCAATAATCTACTTGGTAAAGGAGCTAGATTAAGGCTTGCTTACGTTTACAGAACGCCTCAAGAGCAAGACGCTCTATTCAATAAAAGACCAAAGGTTACTAATGCAAAAGGATGGCAGTCTATTCATAATTATGGATTGGCTTTTGACATTGTTTTATTGTATGATAATGATGGCAATGGGACTTTTGAAGAGGCAAGTTGGTCGATGATTAAAGACTTTGACAAAGACAGTAAAGCTGATTGGATGGAGGTAACAAACCTTTTTAAATCAAGAGGCTGGGAATGGGGCGGTGATTGGAAGAGTTTTAAAGATGCTCCTCATTTTCAAATGGCATTTGGATTTGATTGGAAAGTTTTAAAGCAAAGAATTGATCGTGATATAACAATAACCGATAAGGGAATTGTGTATCCAAAAATATAAATCATGGATAGAATTATTTTATTAGATCTGGCAAAAAGATTTTGGAAACCTTTGTTGTTGATTGGGTTGCTAGTTATCATTTACTTTCAATTCAATAAAACAACCCGGCTAGAAGCTCAAGTAGAAGAGCAAATCAAAAGAGCAAATGAGCACAGGGTTAAAGCTAATTTCTACAAAAACATTTACAATGAATTAATGGAACAAGACAATGAGCTTTCTATTAAATACGACAGTCTTGTTATTGAGAAAAATAAAATTAAAATCATCCACAATGAAAAAATCAAATTGGTCGATAAGTATACTGTTTCTGATATGCAGTATTACTTCGATGAGCGCACAAAATAAGAAAGTTGTAATACTAGACAGTCTTCAGTCTAAAAAAATAATCACACAATTGGTTCAGGGCGATTATGCTAGGGCAGAATTGAAGATTTACAAAAAAATGGATAGTGTGTCCACTGAAAGAATAAAAGTCCTTGTAAGGTCTAATTTTAATCTTTTGAAAGCTTTTGAAGAAAAGCAGTTAGAGTTGGACAACTATAAGTTGGCTTTTGACAATCAAGAGAAAATAATAAGAAGAGAAAAAAACAAAAAGAGCTTTTATAAGATTACGTCTTTTGTGGGCCTTGGAGTTATTGGATTTTTAATTTTAAATTAATTACATTTGTAAAAATTAAATCAAATAAAATGAAAAACACAAACAAATTTACAAACGAAGAAGTTCAAAAAGTAAGTCAAGAGGAGCTTGCTAAAATTCAAGAATTAAACGCTGAGTTTAATAAAGTGAAGATGGCCATTGCCGATGTTGAATTACAGAAACAAACTCTGATTAGAGTTGTTGACGAGATTAAATCACAATTTTCTATACATGAGAAATCATTGATTGAAAAATATGGCGCCAATGCGGTTATTAATGTTCAAACCGGAGAGGTGACGCAAAAGCAAAATTAACTTTAAACAAAAACAAGATGGGCTTTATTAGCGGATATCCAAAAGATACAAATATTTCTTTATCAGATAAATTGTTAGGCACAGATGCCGATAACGCTTTACTTACAAAGAATTTTGAAATTTCAGATTTTATTGCTTTTATAAAAAGCACTGATACTTTTGTTTCAAAAACAGGAATGATATTACCTACTTATGCTGATAATGCTGCTGCTATACTTGGAGGCCTTGCTGTCAATTCAATATACAAAACAGCAACCGGAGAGGTTAGAATTGTTGTTTAAAATCAAAACCACATATAATGTCGAAGATATCCACTTACTCATTAGCTGATGAGCCTTTACAATTAAGCGATAGGTTAATAGGTACAGAGGCTCCTAGACCAATCCCATCTTCTACTCCCCTTGCGACAAAAAACTTTTCGTTAGGGGAGTTACTGCAATTATTCTCTTCAAACTTTCCTGCGGCTACTCTTCAGGCGGTTCTTAATGCCGGGAATATTGCGACTCAAAACATAGACTTAACTGGCCGTATTGATGTTACATTAATCAAGCCGGTGAATATTGAGGATATGCTTGGAAGTGAGGGTACACCTCTTCAGATATTAAGTAAAGGAGTAGGAGGTATTTGTTGGATAGACCAAACAAGCGGAGGAACTTGGGGGAGTATAACCGGTAATATCTTAGACCAAACGGATCTTATAGATTATCTATCAGATGAGTACTATCCATTATTAACAAACCCGGCAGGTTATTTGACGTTAGCGACATTGCCACCAGCAGTAATACCTACATTGCAACAGGTTGGCGATGAAGGGTATACATATTTTAAAGATTATGGCACTTATGATGTTAATTTTGACATAGGTGATATATTGACCGAGATTCGTAGAAATGAAATAGATGGAGCTGATTTATACTCTGGTCTTTTACAGATAGAAGGAATTCAGGTTTCTTTTAATCAAAATGGGCCTAACTCATCAGGAGGTCTTTTAATAGCAGGCGGGATAGTTAATATTTTTCAAAATAACAACTTGTTTCAAAGTAGTCTTAATTTTGAATCTCCTATTTCTAATTCAAATTATTTAATTCCTTCTAAGCCTGTTAGTGGAACATATACATTAGCAACAGTAGATGAAATACCAACTCTTACCTCTCAGCTTACAAATGACGTTCCTTTTTTAGTGCAAGAAGAGGTTGAAGAGTATGCAGACTTAGCTAGTTTTCCATTAACCGGAACTGTTGGAGTTATTTATGTAGCAACTAATATTGCTACTACAGGTATCCCTGAATATTATATTTGGAACGGATCAACTTATGTTTCTGATGAAGCACCATTAATTACGTTACAAGGAGCATACAATAATTCAACTAATGGATTAATTACTACAAATCTAGCAAAAGGCGCTTTTAGACTTAGGTCTTCTGTGTCTAATGGGACTCAAATATTTCAAGGATTAAGAACTGCGGATGGAAGTGTGAGCTTTTGGATAGATGGGACTGGTAATATAAGTGGTAATTTTCATTATGGATTAGGATTTGTAGGTGGATTTGGAACTGTCTTTGGAGACACTTCGTCAACTACAATATTAAGACCTATGTTTGATGGAATATCAGGTCAAGGCAGATGGGAAAGTAATCAAAGAATAAACTATTTAGCTGATTATTCAGCTTTGTATTCAAACAGAAGTTTAATAGACAAGGGATATGCAGACTTAACTTACTTAACTTCAGCATCTTTAACCGGATATGTACCATACACAGGAGCAACAGCAAATGTAATTTTAGGGGTTTATGGGCTTACTTCTGAGTATTTACAGTTAAACACCGCGCCTACTACGTATACTCCTGCTGTTGGAAGGCTAGGATGGAATGATACAGATGGAACTCTTGAGTTTAAGCTTAAGGGTAACAATGTAACACTACAAATAGGTCAGGAGCAGGTAATAAGAGTTGT
>Ga0315909_10004668_pt1 | contig 16038 bp, 6 predicted proteins | sample LakEriMetagenome_11_FD_203527 | JGI IMG/M metagenome (GOLD analysis project Ga0315909, IMG submission 203527) | Freshwater fungal communities from buoy surface, Lake Erie, Ohio, United States - Buoy 2 MA125 | ecosystem: Environmental > Aquatic > Freshwater > Lake | place: USA: Lake Erie, Ohio...
GCAGTTTGTATAGGTGCCAGTAACTGAATGCACTGCACCAACGGTGGTATCGTATCCAAATCCAGCAAATGCCTTGCAGTTAATGAATGTTCCGCTTGTTGTTGGCGGGGCAAATACTACGCCGTCGAAGTAGCCAAAACCATTCTCGGTGGTCGTACAATTCTCGAAAGTACCGTTGGCTCCGGCGAACATCACCCAAGTGGGCGAGCCTACATTGGGGCCGATGCCCTTGCAGTTGCGATACGTCCCGGTGTAGTTGTGGTCCAATCGCATGAACGGGTTCTTCGTAGCATCGCTCTTGAAGATCACGTTCTCGATCACCTCGTTGCTGTACGAGCCCTGAGGGGCAAAGCCGCTCGGCACATCGGCAGGGGTGGGGCCAGAAGCATACACAGCGTCGTTCTTGATGGTGATGTTCTTGATCATCACGTCGTTCACCGTCTTGGTGATCGTACCGCGACCGTCGGGGATGTTGTAAGTAGAGGTAATGATTATGTCCTCAGGCCCTCCCAGACCGATCAGGTCCACATACTGAGTGTCAAGGTTCAAGAACGAAGCAGAGAAGCTGTAAACACCCGGAGGGATGAGCACAGCAGCCCGGTTGTTAGGGCCAAGAGCAGAGCCACCCGGGGTCAGCGTACAAGCATTGGCATACGCTGCGGTCAGGTTGATCCCATTGCGAACAGCGGTGTTATCCTCTGCGCCATTTGCGGTGTTGATGCCCGTGCGAACGATGACGAACCCGTAGTTGTCATAGCCAACAAGGTTCAGATAAGCGTCATTGGTCTGCCCCACCTCATTGTCTTGGTGGACTTGACCGGTGATAGCACCAACCCCGTTGGGCCCGATCAGTGCTTGAATTGCTGCGATGGCTGCATCGCGTTCGTCAATGTAAGTAGCCATTAGCTGTGGTCTTGTGTGTCGTGATCGTTACAGTCGTGATCTCTCGGAAAGATGCAGTTCGTCGGGATAATGGTCCCGATCGGCGCCTGCCAAGAACAGTCTCCGTAAATGTAGAACGCGCTCACCGAAGTGAACGAGAACCCGCTTGCGTCGAACGCATACGGGGTGGTGATATCCGCCTCAGGAAGCTGAAGGGCGTTCTGCCATCCTCCCGTGGTCAGAAGCTGGATGATCACCGTCCGACCGGTGTACTGAGAGATCTGGGGGGCGGTGGTCTGGATGTCATAGAAGCCCGGACCCGTGAAGGTCATCGTGATGGGCGGGTACAGAAGACCCGGGGTAACGCCATCCAGCGTGGTCCAGTACACCCCAGCAGAGGTCTCGACTATCTGGTAATATCCGTTAATATCCGTATCCCATCCGGTTCCGTTCCAAGTCACAACTTGGTTCACTGCCCACGTAATGCCGGGGGCATTGCTAGTGACCACGAAGTAGCTGTCTCCGATCGCAGGAGGACCAGCTTCAATGGTGGCTTGGTCGCCAGTATCAACCGCATCAATGACGTTGTACGTCACGGTGGGGTCGCAAAAGCCCGGAGGAGGTGGATAGGTCGAGCCTTCGCCATCGTCAGGACAGCCACAAGAAGAGCAATAGCAATCCGCCTTCTTGAACACCTGCTTGGCGAACTCATAGGTCAGGCAACCGGAGTCATTCTCGTCCTGAGGGGTGCGGTCTGCAACGCTCTTGGCCCACAGCATATACAGCCACAAACGGCGATACTTGCCACAGTCCTTGTCTCCGTGCTTTGACCTATTGAGATACTTGCTCAGATAGTCAAGCGAACAGCAAGCATAGTTGATACGCCTTACCCCTATGTCCGTGTATTGGCTCATCAGTAATTCGCTCCGGTCACCTCGTTATAGTTGAACGTAGGGGCTGCGTTGTGGTTCCAAGACAAAATGGTCCCGGGGCCGATCATCTGCTCTTCGTTGATGAAAGGCTGAAGACCTTCGTATGTAGCTGTGATGTTCGTATACGTGGTCCCCTCGTTGGGGTCACGGGCAGTTTGACCGTTCCTCCAGTAGAAGCTATTGGAGATGTTGGTGGGGGTTGGAAAGCTGTTACTCAGCACCCACTTCTTTTGCCCATACCAATCATGCAGCCAGTGGACGTATCCGTTGACGTATGCGTTGTTGATGACCACGCTGGAATTATCCGTGGGCGTAGTGCCGCCATTGTTATGGAAGTCGTCCACCACCGAGATCAGGGCGTCTGCAAGGCCACGTGCCATGTAGAACGTGCCCCCGTTCACAGTGAGGCGGAACCGACCGGTAAGACGAGCGAACCGCTGTCCTTTGCCGATAACCTCGGGGGCATAGGCCCCTGACATGGGGTTGGAGCCATCGCTCACATAGTCTTCTCGTGCAGCCCATCCCTCAACCTTGGGACTGGTAAAGGTGATTGTGCCCCCGGGGTTCCAGTCTTGGAAGCATGGCCAGAACGAAACACCGTTGGGAGAGCACAGGGTCTCACCCTGACGGAACACGTAGATGGACCACGGGTTGAAGTCCCCGCTGAAGCTGAGTTCAATGTCCGAGTAAGCACACCCACGGATACCGATCCCGCCCACCTTGTTGTGGAACGCAGTGAAGTCCCTCACCCGGGCAGGGGCAGGGGCTCCGCTGATGATCAGTCCGAAGTCATTGAAGTTCTCGCATCGGACATTGAACACCCCGCTGTTCTCCCCGGGCCACCAGTACATGATGCCAGCCTCACGGAACGAAGAATCGTTGAACGCATTGGGGTCCGTTGTTCCGGACATACAGAGGTTCTCAATGCGAAAGGCATGAGACCACTGAAATCCGCCCGGTAGAGCAACAGGAAGAGTTGCGGTTCCGTCCTCCCCGGGATATGCGTAACTGGTAAAGCCCAAGTAGGTATCATCCTGCCCGGAACCATAGACGCTCTTCCAGTTGGTGTGCGTCATACACAGCTCGGTCCCTCCTTGGCTATAGTTGAAGAACGGGCCATCTCCGCTTACGGTCGCATACCCAACACGCAATTCCGAATTGTACCAGAACTTACCGCTCGGTATCCTGATCGAATAACCAGTATAAGTAAATGGCGGGATCTGAGTCATATACCCCACCTCATTGATGCAAGCGGTGAAATACGTGAGCCCAAGGATTTCGGAATCAGACCACCCAAGGCCGTTCAGCACACCGTAATACGCAGGGAACGTGGTCTGGAAATCGACAATGGTCATGCCAAGGTCGGCCCCGCAGAAATCCTTTACGTTAAGGTCTGTGAAGGGCTTTTGTCCAAGCCCGAACATCTGCTGAAGGTCGTAGGTGTATGCCCCCATTACTGGACTGCGGTAATGTTAATGCTGTTTGCCGAGTTCAGAAGAGTAGCAGCAAGAAGACCTGCGGACGCGCTCACCTCAACACGGATCTGGCCGGTGAACCCGACAATGGCGGATGTGTCAATGGTCGCGCTGGTGCGGATGGTCTGGAGGTCGTTGGCCGTGTTGGTCGTGTACGCATAGGCCAGCGAACCAGCAAGCTCATTCCATCCAAAGCCGGTCTGGAATTGGATGCGAAGAGCCTGCTGAGAACGGCTTGCCCCGGTGTCGATGGTGGCGCTTGCTTCGATGTTGAATATCTGGGCGCCCACAAGGGTTATCGTACCGCTGGGGTTGAGCGTGGCGATGGGGCTTGCCATTTGGGTGGTGTCCCAAGTCACCACCTGCCAGTTGGCTGCGATTGAACCACCCGTGGGGATGGTCACAGGGGCCACTCCGCCGTAAGTACCGCGATAGGCCCGCAGAGTCCCACCACCACCGCCGAAGCTGAACAAAGCGTTCCACGCATCGGGGACCGGGGCGGGCCAGTTGTACATCACCCGGTTGGTCGTATCGACCATGTAGTCGTTCACATTCGCGCCCACCAGCGAGGGGATGGGCGGTACGCCGGGGAAGTTGAAGATTCGCGTGCCGGTGAGTCCATCGTTACCAGCAGGGCCTTGGGCTCCGGTTGCGCCATTGGCAGCAGCCGGTCCCTGAATGCCTTGGATACCCTGTACCCCGGGCTCGCCAGCGGGGCTAAGGCCCAAGTTGGCAGGAAGAACAGTTCCAAAAGGAGCAAAAGTCCCGGGAGGCGTCGGGATCAAGACCATATTCACAAAGCCCGGTCCAGTATATCCCGGGGTTACGGGGGCAATCCCGACCACCCGATAATACCCACCGCCGCCCACAAACACTACTTGACCAACTTCGATCCACCCGACCTCAAGGACAGGAAGAGCGCCTCCATTAACAGAAGAAAAATAGTTGTTCGGCTGAGTGAACGAGCTGGTTATGAACGTGAACGCATTGACGCCATTGACACCGTTCGCTCCCGTGGTGCCTTGAGCGCCGGTAGCCCCGGCAGGGATGCCAAGGTCAAGGGTCAGGTTCGGACTGGTGCCGGTGATGGTGGCGGTGGCCGGACTACCCTCGGGGAGGGTAGTGACGTTCACATCGATATCGGGGGCAGGCCCGGGAATACCCTGCAAGCCACGAGGGCCACGAGGGATCTCAAGGGACTTGCAACCACAGGGGGACGAGCCACAATCACACATCAGCTACAGCAGTTAGGTACACGTTGATACAGTTGCGAGATGATAGCTTGTGCTTTGTCAGGGTCGCAGATACCACCGCATTCCACAGTGGTCAGCATAACAAAAAGTTCCAGAGGGTCTTCGCACCCGCTCTTGCACTCACAGGTCGGGTCATAGTCCAGCAGCTTATTGTCCAGCTTCTCCTTGATATCGTTGGTGAAGATGCACTGAACGTCCACGATGTACGTGAGGCCGTCCTTTACGCCGGTTGCGGTGAAGTTCCACACCCCGCTCTTGATCACGCTCACCCCCATCATTGCCGCAGTGATGTCCCACGTATAGTGGTCTTCAGCGTCGGGAGCGGGGTTGGGAAGCGTAAGGAGATTGTACGTGTAGTTCGGCGTGGACGTGATGTCGCTCCCGGGATACCACACAGACAGGGTGTACGTATCGAAGTCAAATGGGTCCAAAACGCCATTGAACCCACCGTATCCGGTAGGGTTGGTGCTGGCATTGTACAAGCCAGTCGTATCAACGAACTGGAACAGGTTGCACCCCTCGCAGACGGATGCCTTCAGTTCGAGCGCCATGCCACAAAGATAGTTGTATTTCCCTGAAGTTCAGTCAGTTAGTCAAAAATGAACCTTGCCCTTGTGCGAACATCGGGGCCAATTCCAGTTTTCGGCAGGGGGCCTCGAGACATAATCTCTTTGGCTTTTTTGTTTGACTCCTCTTGATGCAGTTTTATGTCATCAATTATACTATTGATAACTGCTTGTTTTTTGTTTTTATCTATCAGGTTTGCAACAATTCCAATGTTATTTTTTACTTCTTCTTTTGCATTTTTGAGTATGTCATTAAACTTGGCTGTCACATACTCGCCCGGGTCTTCAAGCTTGCCCTCAACAGGCTTCATTCTAAGTTCAGCGTCAGCAACAATTTGGTCATACTCATTAAGCACCGCATACCTGAACTTGGCCTTGATATAGTCAGAAGCAAGCTTCGCCTCGTCGCCTGTCAGTTGAATGCTTTTCTCGTACTCGGACATGACCTTTTTCTCCTCCGCAGGGATAGGATACAGCTCTCCTCGAATGATGCGAGCCCTGTCCACATACTCCATCCTAAAGCTTCTCGTGCTTGGGACACTAGTGTTGATATATCGATATGCCAAGTTCCATTCAGGAGACTGCTGGCTCTTCTTCTTTTCCCCGTCCACGAACGTGAACCAATTGGATACAGGGTTGATGGTCTGCACAGGAATACCGAACTGGTCCGTGGCTGTATCGGACAGGACTTGATCAATGCCGTACAAACTCATTATAGCGTTCGTTGCAGCCCCGCCAAGTCCCTCCCTCATCTCAAGACCGGTCCTTGGAATATCCATCACATCTTCCGCTGTGATGATGGCATCGCGCACTGCGGCGGGTTGTGCTACGGTAGAAATAGGGCGGAACAAGAGATCTCCGGCGGCTTTCATCTTGTCATACTGCGCAGTTGTCCAAGTCCTGCCAATGGTGTTGAATGAAAATTCGCCAAGAGACATCATGTACTCATTGACATACTGGAACGGGCCAGCGGGAGCTGCTTTTTTGAGCCCCTTTGGATCAAAGTAAGTTCCCTTGGCATCATCCGCCATCCTTCCAATGATCGCACTCGTGAACGCAAAATGAGGGAGAAGCCTTGTGCTGGTCCAGTTACTCCAATCATCCCCGGGCTCATCCTTTGTTTTGAACCCAAAATTCACCCGACCTTCTTCAAACTCCTGAGCCTTTGGAGCAGCCCCGGTTCCACTTGCCGTCAGGTCAATGGTCCTGTTCGGATCAAGTTTATACCAGCCCACTTTTGGTATGTATACAAACCCGGTCTTATCCTCAGGCTCGTCATCATACCAGTCAAACATCTCCATGACCAGATACGCAAAAATCGAACTGGCAAGGACATTGGCGCCAATCCTTGTTGCGGCAATTCTTGCGGTTGTATTGCTTGGGTCTTTTATCGCATCACTTAGCTTGCCCTTATACTTTCCGCCAAGCCCCCATCCGTTCTCACCCTTTCTGTACCCCCACATCGCAAGGCCAGCGCCAACAAGCGGGATTCCAGACTGTGATGCATTTGTGGCCGCCGCAGTTATGCGAAGGAACATGAACACAGTTGTTGAGAATATCGACTTCAGGAAGATGGCGCTGGCCGTATCCTTCTTTGAAATCGCCAAAGCCGACTTCGACCTGTCCCAAATGTAGCCCACCAGCCCATCGGGCGAGTCCATCATGAGCCAGTGCCTTGACAGCTTGTCAAAGTCAACGCCAAGCTGTCCGGCATTCATCTCTCTCATTATCTCACTGGCACGCCTGCGGGCATAGTTGATGGGAATTGTGATTCCCTTGGCCTTGAGTTCTTCAATTTCTTTTAGGGCCTGATCCGCCGCCGCTTTTCTGTTCCTCTCGGAGTACCCGCTCATCTCGTCGATCTTGGCCCAACGAGATGGGCTTATTGCAGGAATAAGATATTCAAGGACGCTCATGTCGCCCTTCTTTTTCTTCAGACCAAGTTCAGCTTGGGCCTTTTGATAGTCCATCATACCCTGCTGGTATGCAGAAAGGCTATGGGTCATCACAGGGTCTATGAACCGCATGATGTACGTGAGCTTCGTGGTCAAATACACAATTGACCCGGTGAGCGCAATGGACGCCTTTGCTTTTCCTGACAGGGTCTTGTCATTTTTAACCCTGTTCAACTGCCTCAAGAACCCGTCAATAATATGGACGGATGCAAGGTCTGCGCCTCCTTTTGCAAGGTCACCCGACCAAGAGATACCAAGGTTGTCATAGGCCCTTTGGTCAAATGCACCCTTTGAAAGAGCGGTCTTCATCTCTCTGACCGCCCTCCAAATTCCGTATAACTGAGACCCAAGCGCGGTCTTTGGATTGGTCAGCACATTTGCTATCGCAAAGCTTGTAGACTCTGTAACACCGGTGATGATACTTCCAACGGTTGCCGTTAGCTGTGTCCCAAAGCTCGACAGTGCAGATGCATACAGAAGACCATGGAACAAAACAGATACCCTGTAAGCATCCCACTTGTTTTGGGATGCGGCCTCCAAGTAGTTATTGAACCGCTCAAGATACTTTCTGGATATCTCGGAGTGCTGGTTTGACTCAAAGTACTTGAGGGCAGATGCCATGTGCTGGATCAATCTGCGATCCATGCTGATCATCACAGGGATGCCGAACGCCTCTGCAAACGCAGCAGCAAAATCCGGGTCATCCAACTTCCCAGATGCGGCCAGCGCAAAAAGCTTATTCTTAAGCTTTTCTTTTTGGGCTTGTGTTGCCTTGGAAAGCGCCTTGTTGAGATCCTTTAGGTCGGCCACTTTCTCCCTAAGCTTCTTTATCTGTTCGCGAAGCTGTTGGTTTTGAGAAGAAAGCTTTGCATTTGACTTCTTGAGCCTGTCTATCAGCTTCTGCCTTTTCTCAATGTCATAACGTAGGTCTGCTACTTGCTTTGCATAGTTCTTCCTGTTCTTCGCCTCGGACAGATACATACTGGTCGCGACCGACAGCTTGCTGTTCAGTTCCTTGAGATCTTGCTCAAGCTTGCTTATGATCTCTTCGTATTTATCCTTCTGCTCTGCAAGCTGTTCTGCGGTGACCATATCCGGAACATCAAGTTCCGTTGACCTGCCGGACAAAACCCTGTCGGCGTGGTCATCCATGGCCACGTCATTCACATCGTCTGCCAGATTGCTCAACTCACTGAGCTCTGGCATCTGCTCAAGAAGCTTCTTTATTTCCTCCTTCTGCTCGTTAATAATGTCAATGAGCGGCCTGCCGGTCTCGGGGTCTTTCTGTGTTTCAAGGCCAACCATCATGTCAAACTCCACCTCCCTAGCGGATACCAAGAAGTGGAACGTCTTATCTGCCTTGTAGTACTCACCCTGCGCCGCGTTCTCCTGACCGGTCACCCTTCCCCTTTGGGCAACTTCAATGACAATTCGCCCAGCTATCTCTTGAATTTCTTTCTTTGACTTCTTTGAAAGCTTCTTGGAGTCCGACATCCCATTGATAAGGCTGTGGGCCCTCAAAGAGAACCACCTCTTTACTACTGGGTGCTGAATGTTGTCAATGACAGAAACAAACCTTTTTGCGAACTCAACAGCAGGAAGGGTCACATTCGCCGGGTTTATCAACTCCTGTGCGTAAATGTCCTCCGCCTCATCTATCGCCCTCCTGAAATCCTCCTTGTCAATGATTCCAAACTTTTCAATGACCTTCCTTTCAAACTCTCGGTTTGCAATAGACTCGGCTCTCAGCCTCCGGGCTGCAATTGTCAGGTATTCCTTGGTTTCTTCGTTCGCTTGACTCATTATCCTTTCGTCGTCAGAGAACTTCTGCTCCCTGAACTTTGGAATGTTCAAGCCGAACTCTCCGTTATTGTCTGTCGCAGACTTAAGCTGCTCAGAACCATATACGGCCAAGTTCTTCTGTCCGCCCTCGGCAACGTAGAAACCATCGTGTCCAAGCTTCCTGATGGCGTCCTGAGCTTGAGGCGCCTCGATGGCTGGCCAGTTGCCCTCCTCAAGAAGCTCCCTGAACAACTTCTTGTCAAAGCTCTGGGTGCTCTTGTCGCCCATCTCAATGCTTCTACTCTCATACTCGCCAGCGTTCTTGAAGTCGCGCATGGTGTTGACCACCGACTCTACGTGCTGGGGATTTTGATAGTCGAAGGGGTTCTTTGTATTGGCGTACAAACGCAGAACAACAGGCTTCCCGGGTATTTGGTCCCTGATAAAGTTATTAAAGGCGGGCGGAAGCTTGCCGGGTGATGTGTTGTTCAGGGTGTTGTCTTTGGCCCTGTTAATGAGCCTTACAGTGTTGTCGTATCCATCCTTCTCGGTAAGGTCTAGATAGTCGGCATCAAGTACACCGCTGTCGCTGAGCTTGTTCATCTGGTCGATGACAGAGTAGTACTCCGAGTGAAGCTCGCTGTCCTTTACGCCAAATGAAATTCCTCCGTGTTCTTTCCTTATCTGTCCGGCAAGCTCCCGGGCCTTCTTGTCAAGCTTTTGGTACTTTGTGTATCCAGTGTAAATGTCCTTGGCATACTTGATGGCACCGTCATACATTGACAGCAGTGTCTGCTTGTCAAAAAACTTATCCGGATGAGCGGCCATCCAGTCAAAGGACATATTGGAAAACCCGCCAGCAAACTCTTCATTACGGGTCAGGAACACAGCGTTCGCCTGCTTGGGCTTGAATTCTTCAAACCTTTCGGCGGTGCCATGCATCCAAACAATCGGCTTACCATCTTCAAGCTGATTGGATTCGGAGTACCACCTCCAAAACTTCTTTACGCCCTGCTCATTGTCAAATATTTGGACCCCCTCATTGTTCGTGGTGGGAACGGTCTTCCCATCCACAACAACGGTGTTTGGAAGCTTCTGTTCCTTATAAACAGGGCGTCTTTCTGTTTTTGAAACCTCTGGAAGTTTACCTTGTATCTCGGATACAATAGGGGCTTTTGTTTCTACGGCCTTGTAATAACTTCCAGATTTCCTGATTCCCTCAAATTCCGGGTGATCTTTGAGCGCCGGATAATACTCATCAACCCTTGCAAAATACTCAGTAATGCCAACGGGCTCTCCTTTTACAACATAAGGATAGCTTTGGTGATGAGGTGCATCAATATAGTAAACTCCATTTTTCTTGTCTTCTAGATTTTTGTCTGTTGTATAGACAATAATCCTTTCCTTATCAGTGTATTCTGGTTTTGCAATTTTTAAAACAGCTACAATATCTTGGTCGTTTGCCTGTTTGATAAATTCTTCTTGAATATGTTCTACAATTTCTGTTTTATCTGGTACATTATTTTCTGCCAAAAACCTAAACCAGTCTTTCATCTTGTGTCGATTTTCGACAGGAAGATAATTGACTTTTAAAAGACCATCGTCGCTTGTACCCCAAAGCTTGCCTCGTTCTGCAAATGTTAAATTATCTACAGCATTTTCAAAGTCTTCAATGGACTTGAATTCACCATTATTACTAGAAAGCAACTTAACCCCCTGATCAAACTGACCAAGGCGTTGATTCAATTTTTCTAAAAGCTGTTGTTTTTGTTCTTTTGTTTTGAATGGGGCCTTAATTTCAGCCATAGCAACCATCATGAAATCCTTGTTGCCAAGGCTTCCGGTTGCTTTGTTCATTCTGTAAACAAGGCAATAGTTTTTCCCATCAGCTCCTTTTACGAGCGCCCTTGCTTTTGCTTGAGTAGTGCTGGCCCAAACAATTCCAGCCTTTCTTATCCCGTCAATATATGAATACAGAACACCGCCCTTCAGCCCCTTTACAACAACTCCTGTTTTTGGATTGGTGTAATTTCCGACCTTTGTATGATCGGACATCGTAATGCTTGCTTTTGTCCCAGAAAGCTTTTTGGGGTCAATTATTAGTACGTCAGTAAGTGATGACGCCTTGCCGCTTGGCTTTCTTTTTGTTTTGGCGGGAGCATTCTGAATCAAGCCACCGATAGGCAACGGACCGGGTTCTGTAAGAAGACCCTGAACGTCTTCTACAAGAAGACTTATGCCCTCATTGGTTATTCCAAGATTCCTAAGAACGACCTCGTACTCCGCCGTGTGAGTGTTCACCTCATTGGCCACGGCATCCCAAATAGCATGGTGGGCGATGTACGCAGCAATATCCTCGGAGTACCCAAGCTTAAGACCAACTTCCTTAATTCGCTCAAGCAGAATTGCCTGAAGCTCAGGGCTGCTTTCAGCCTTTTCCCTAAACTCCTTTTGAGCATTGGAGAGCTTCATAACGCCTGCAATCCAAGCATTGTACTCCCTTGCGTCAACAACACCTCGACTAGCTACGCCAAGGAACTGATTGAAAAATCCAGTCTTTCCAGTTCCAATCCCATACAAGGTATCCATTGCTCCCTTGTACAACTGATCAAAGTCTGAGCCTTTGTTTGTGTTGAAGAGGTCGGTCATTTGTTTAATGCCACCGCTCTTCAGCGTCTTCATTATGTCCTCCGTCTTGGAGTTTTCGTATCCAAGGCCAATAAAGCTGGTAAAATCTCTTACCTGCTTTTCTGTTGCAGTATTGCTATCAATGGCATCAAGAAGCTTTTTGCCCTTTTCCGTAGATAGATACGCGGCTGCAATCCCTTCGGGACGTAGCCACTCAACACCCTTCTTGTTTTCAATAAAGGCAGAACTCAGCTTCTTGCCATGCTTCTTGGACCACTCCTCATACTTGGTCCCTGCACTACCAACCGAGGCCACGGTAATCAGATACGCGCTTGCGGCCCCTCTTGTGGTAACCTTTCCATTTTTCAAGACCTCCCTTGCCTTGAGAATGGATTCAATCACCTTGTCCAAATACTGCCTGTTGTTGGCCAGTGCAGCAGCCCAAGAATCGGATGTGATGAAACCAGTATCGTCATAAACCGCAAGGATTTTCTGTTCCTTTGCGGTAATATCAGCAGGCGATGAGATTGTCTCTGTAGTGGCAGGTAGAGTTACTTCTGCTTGCTCCCCGCCCGCTTGGGCAGCTTCAGTCCCTTCGACGCCCGGTCGAACTCCTCCACCCCCTTCTTTCCGAGGGCCTTCTGTCCTGCTGGGCTGTGCGCCCATTTCCGCTGTTGTTGGCTCTTGTACGGCATCTTTCTTTGGTTTTTGTGTTACTTGTTCTTTTGCTGCCTGTGCAAGCGCCTGATTGAAAGCCTCGCCGGTCGCAACAGAACCGGCCATCGCCTCAAAGAACTCCTGCACGGCACCGATGTCCTTCTTTTCAATTTTCTGACCAAGCCTTCCGCCGGTGATCTGTGACAGGAACTTGTTGATCAGGTCAACGATTTTGTCAATGACCGTCTTCTCCCCCTGCGTTAAGCTGCCCTTGGCAATAGTGCGCGAGATGATACCGCTCATCTCGGCCAAAAACTCTTCTGGACGGATTTCCTCGTCCTTGTACTTTTGAATGAAGTTCTTGAGATAGGCGAGATCTGATTCGCTTATGACCTTGGACATTTCGTCCACAAAAGCTGCGAAAAGCTTTGGGTCTTCGCCAAACGCTTCGGCAAGGTACAAGTGAGCCACTTCGTGGGCCACGGTAAGCATACTCGCAGCCTCCAAGCTGATGAATATGTCACGGCCAACGACATTCCCTTTGCTGTCCTTGCGCTCAACGATATAGCCTCGGCTTAGTTGTTGCGAACCACCGCCTGCCTTAAGCGCCTCATTTACCGCAGCAGTGTAATCAGAGTGGTTGGACGCAACAAAAATCCGATTACCGGCTCCAGTGGACTCATCATATCCCTTCCCATTGGCAACAAGGGAGTTGTACGCATTGATGACCTGACGGATGATGGCAGCATTGGACACGCCAAATGCGTTGTTGCCATCCGCGCTGTCAAGAAGACTAGTCATTGCATCCATATCGGATGCGTTTGTCAAATTTCCTGCTTCACCCTTGCCAGTTAAAATAGTTCCAATACCACGCTCAACCGCAGCAATGATCTGATCAAGCTTGCCCTCATAAATGAGGGCGCGGAGCATGTTGTAGCTATAATCCTTACCGGCTATGGTAAAGATCTGGTCTTTGGTTTCGCAAGAAAGTGCCATTACTTAAACTTTTCTTTTTGCCAGTAGTACAATGCGAAAGGATTGCTGTCAGCGGCAACGGTCTCAATCTCGTTGAGCATGTCACTGTACTCGATGACGCTATCGGTCTGCCCCTTGCGATATTCGGTAAGGAAGTCAAATGTACACAGGTCGAGCGAAAACATCTCCTTGGAGGTCTCCTCGTATGCCTCGTACAGGGCATACTCAATGTCATATGCCTGCTCAACTACGTCCACAAGACTTTCGTAGTCTTTATCCGGCAGTCCGATCTGCGGAAGTTCAAATATAACATTCCAGTCGGTGATATACTTCTCGACCTTCCGGGCGTGGTCATGCTCGTTCTCCGCCTCCTTCTTAAAGAAATTGGCAGCCTCCTCATACCCCTTGCCTTGGCACCAGTTGGCCGCAGCAGTGTAGAAGTACATGGCGTCATACTCGTCCTTCAGCCGCTCAAGCAGCTTGGATACAACGAGCTTGTCGAGTGTTTTGGGTTTTTTTACCGGCGGCATCTGCGTGTGAGTTTACCTTTGCTTTCAAGCGTTTGGACAATTGAATTAAATCTATCGTTGACATCTTTCAGCTTTGCGTCCTTTGCAAAAAGCTTATCAAGTGCTTCTTTTGCTTTTTGTTTTACGCCCGTTTGCTTTTTTGCATTTGGGTCGGAATCTTCTTCAAGCCTAGAAATCCTTTCATACAGCTTTTGTGTTTTTGACTCAGGCCCGGCAATATCTCCGGCCACAAAAACAGACGCACCTCCCCGCTCAATAAACTCTTGTTTTTGGGCTTGAAGCTTTTGGAGCTCATCAGACTCCTTCTTATCAAGCTTTGGCTTGGCTGAAAGTTCTGCAAGCCTCAACTCCTTTGCCTCACCCCACAGCTCGGATGAGACTCCTTTGACCCCCTCTATTTCACTTGCAGCAGACTCATACCTGAAGTCACTTATCTTCTTAAGCTGCTCATATTCCAGCTTCTCTTGGTCGTTAAGCTCCCGTTGCTTTACGGCAGGAATTGTAAACTCATTGCCCTCGTCGTCCACCACGGTCTCTTCCTCCCTGCCGTTCAGAAGTGAATTAAGCTCAAACAAGCGAACCCTTTGAGCATTTGTCATCACCGGCGGGACGAACTGTATTTTCTTGCCGGGGCTGATTCTTAGAAGGTTCTTGAGTTCGCCAATCGCCTTCTTGGAGCTTTCCTTGGTTGCGTTCTCCATTGGGGTGACCGCCCACCCCTTGGTCCTGCTGAACGTGACCCGAACATTGTTATCAGACTCAATCCTGCTGATCCCATCATTGATTCGGATCATTTCATCTCTCTGCTCGGCGTCTGACTTCTGTTTCGCCTCCTCGATCGTCTGGCCGTAATCGCCCTTTTGGGTGGCTACATTTATGACATTGGTTGCCGCAGCTATGCGCTCATCGATCTTCTTGGAAATCTCATTTGACTCCCCCGGCTGAAGCCCAAGCTCCTTTTTGGCCTTTTCAAGATTTTGGCGCTCGACAAGGGCAACAATGACCTTGGCTCTGGTGTCTTCGTCAAAGCTGCTTGGCATTGCTGCGTTGGCCCTGACATACATTTCGTAGTTGGCCATCACTGCCTTTCTCTGCTCCTCTGGTACGCTCTTCTGAACGTAGTCAATGAACTTGTCACGGTTGTTTACCGCATACAGCACAGAGCCAGCATAAATGGAAGAGTTCTGTAATGCAGAATAGCTATTTGCAGCAACGCTGGTCAGTCCACCGGCAGCGGCACCAAGTGTGACCGCCTCCATCGCTTCAAGTAACTTGACCTTGTCGTCAAGGGTGCTGCCGGTGTATGCGTTGAACAGGGCATTCGCTCCCTTTTCGGCAAGATATCCAGCCCCTTCTTCAACAAAGCCCTCGGTAAATGACTGCTTGATCGTCTCATTGGCGATGTACTTTGCAACATCGGCCCTTGACACGCCATCCTTTATCTGACTGACAGCCTCTCGGAATATATTGCTCTTTACCCCCGGAACGAATGGACCGAGTTCAATCATCTCGGTCCCCGCCTCTATCATGGTCATGGTGTTGGCCAGCCACTCGGCGGGACTTCCGAGGTATCCGTCTCCCTCCCCAAACTGCTTAAGGGCCTCGCGATAGTTGTCTTCAAAAGTTGCCATGTAGCTCGCCCCTGCGGTACCAAGGGCACCAGCAGCACGGGCGCTTCCAAGGACGCTTGCCAACCTAGCCGAGCCAGATACAGCGCCACCAGACAACCCAATAAAAGCAGATGTCGTGAGAGTGGAAACTATCTTGGGAACAATGGTGGAAGGGCTTGCAAGCTGAATGTCCCCATTCTTGTCGCGAGAGTACATGGGGAGGTTCTGCACCTCGGGCGTGCGGAAGTCCATTTGCTCTGATATGTCGGACATATACTCCGCAAATGGCGTTGCAAATTCTCCGGGAATGACACGTCCACCAAGGGCGAGTGTATTGGTTGCAAACTTTATTGCTGCACGGGCCATCGGGTCCGTGACATTCTCTACGATAGAGTCAAGATTTTTGCCATACCCAACAAGGGTATTTTCGTCCATTATGCCCTCCGGCACAGGACTATATCCAAAAGCCTCCCTGACAGCATTGATTCCTCCAATGGCATTTCTGTTCAGAGCCCGGGCCGCATCAGCATACATACCCTCTCCCCTTGCAACCCTAGCATTCCTGATGTTGGCAGCCTTTTGTCGCTCAAGATTTTCGGCATACTTTGGGTCAAGTATTTCTTGGCGCCTTGAGTCAACAATCGTCTTGAGCGCCCAGTCCTTGGCTGCAATTATTTCATCCTGCTCTTCGGCAACAGCATCTCCGTATACGGAGTATTCTTCAGCCGCCTGCTTCAGTTCAGAAGCCTTCTGATTGTACTGGTCGAATACATCCTTGTACTGACCAAGTTGA
>Ga0315909_10004670_pt1 | contig 16035 bp, 31 predicted proteins | sample LakEriMetagenome_11_FD_203527 | JGI IMG/M metagenome (GOLD analysis project Ga0315909, IMG submission 203527) | Freshwater fungal communities from buoy surface, Lake Erie, Ohio, United States - Buoy 2 MA125 | ecosystem: Environmental > Aquatic > Freshwater > Lake | place: USA: Lake Erie, Ohio...
GACGCTTCTAAAAGAAGAAATTCTAAGATTCAGAGGATCAAATGAATGAAGGTGTCACTTGAATAGATTCATATCTTTGTTTAAACTTTTCCTCATATCTATCAATAAATTTTATCTTTCCAAGATCTCTTAATTCTTTAATAATTTCCATAGATAACATTGGTGGATCGATAAGTTTATATGATAAATTATTCTTTTCACAATAATCTATAGCAAATTTTTGTTTTATTTTCACAGACATACTTTCCCACAATCTTTTTGGTTTAATCTCTATAAGACAATTTTCTACCAAAAAGTCAGGACAATAAGTCCTATCCGCTCCATCATAATTTTTGTATCCTATTTTAATTTTTTCTGCACTAACCCACTGAATTTTTTGATTGTCTAATTCTACCGCATAAGACAATTCTTTTAAACTTCGAAAATAGAAATCTCCATACCAACCACTCCATCCATTGCCACTTCCCTTCGGGGAAGGTCGCCCATACATATTATTATTCTTCCCTGAAGAATTAGCACTTTGTTTTTGCCTAAGATCAGCCATTAACTGATCAGCCTTTTCTGACCCATATTTTTTTATCCATACGCTGTAGACGCTCTTCCCGAACATTGGATTTTTATTACCCTTTGTAGCCTTTGAAATTTTTTCTCTAAATTCCTTTGTCTTTGTATGTTCTGTGTTCCCATTCTCTCTAATCTTCTTTCTTGTTTCCTCAGTATGCTTTTTACCATAAAAAGGATTTTTCTCACCACTGAAACAACCTTTAATATGGTTCTTTAAGAATGACTCTGGTATACCACGTTTTTTAGAAGCACACGACCAGCATAAGCTTTTAGTTTTTTCAGCATTATTGCGTCTAGATTTTTGAGTATAATGTATTGTTTCGTCGCATGTAGGACAATTTCTAATAAATTCATGTTTGTTTTTATTTTTATATTTTTCACTCCATAGTTTTTGTTTACTATTAGAACAATCTCTGCAGTGCAAACTTAATCCATCTTTAGAACTTTTATTCTTATAAAATTCTGAAGTGCATTTGTGTGAATTACATGTCTTACATAGTCTCATACAGACCCCCTAAAATATAAAGTGTATTTCCCTATTAAGAAATACGTGCTTCTTGTCTATAGTTTGATTTTTACTATTCTTTAGAAAATATACTTAAATTATGGGAAAAAACCGGATCGTAGTAATGAGAGGTGCATCGGGTAGTGGCAAAACCACCTTAGTAGAAAAAATGATCAGGACTTCACCTAAGAGGACTTATAACTATCATTTATCCATTGACTTCCACATGCATGAGGGTTACCCGGAGAAATCCATCCTTGAATGCCCCTACCTCTACCGGCAGGAGTACTTGCCGGAGGCGAGTCGGCTAGTATTTCAGGAGTTTATCGAGATAATATCTTATACGCTCTTAGACACAACTAAAGAAGCCATTATTTACCTTGATAATCTTAATTTGAAGTATGAGGACTTCCGCTTGTTCGTAGAAGTGGCTCGTAAACTAAACTACGAGGTGGACGTGCGGTATTTCCCAGAGTATTCTGCGGCCATTCTAGCCCAAAGAACCCGGCACGGCTTCAGCCGGGCCGAGATTGAGCGACAGATAGCTGATTTTGAAGAAATCAGCGATTTGTCTTGACACACGCCGCAGGCGTGATATGATGCGGTCGTCCCTAACCGAAATTTTCGAACTAAAAGTTCGCCATGATTTGCCCACACTGTAAAAAAGATCTTAAAGTCCCCAACTATGCTTGGCATAATGCCGACGCCTACTCTAACCGAGTTAAAGTAGTTACTGAGTGTTGCGGCAAAATGGTTCGAATATCCCCAGTAAGATCTTATTCTGTTTCAAAACACGATGGCGAAGCCATCGAGGATGATTGGGGCACGCCTATTGGCGTGAAATAGATATCCCTTTCCCTTTTTATAAGGACGCGAAGCGTGTACAATCTAGACAATACTAAAGCTAAAAATTACATAACAAAAGGGGGATATATTATCCCCATAGTTGATTGTAAAGGTGATGCAGATTTTACCCCCGGCGTTAATTTCTCTGGGCAAACAATCAAAGAATTTAATAATAAAAATGACGTAAGAACAGGGTGGTTATGGAATACAAATGGGACAATCAACGGGCTTGAGCCCGAATGGGCTGAGGCCCTTGAAATCGTAGGCGAGTACCCATTTCCGATGGCTTTGCCAGAGGGTTTTAAGTGGAAGGGTGGGTTTCCTAAACTTGAATACCCAAAGGTTGGGGAATATTATCTATCGGTTCAAAATTACGTAGATGAAAATACGGACTCACTACCGTTTTGTGAGGCGAGCGGGATTGGTAAGAAAAGAATTATACTGGTTCCTGCGGAACCAGAGAAACAAGAACCTAAACCATCGCAAGAGGCAGTGAATAAGTTGAGAGATATTATTACCTCTAATACTGATGGAGGAACTGTTGATATAGTTTGGGGAGTAGACTTTTCGGGCAATTGTGTAAGTGAAGATTTTTCTAATAAAAAGGAAGAAGTTATGAAGAAAGAAACTGCTATCGCAGCTTCTAAGGCTGTTGGGTCGTTTGCGTGGAAGACTACCAACTATTGGATCTTTGAGCCAGCAACAGCGTGGGGCAAGAAGGCTATGTCTTCAGTACGTCACGTAACATTCGCTGGACTCATTTTTGGATCATTCTGTATGTGGATGAACCCAGAAAAGACGATGAGCGTTGTTAAGTCGTGCCTACCGAAGATTTCGATCTCGGTCGATGCTCCCGACATTGTAAAATAAAATCCTTTACCCCCATCTGGTTAGCACAACCACTGGTTGGCGTGAAAAATAAACGCTACAGATGGGGGTTTTTTGCAACACTAACTCAATCGGGGCCTACGAAGGCCCCATTTCCTTTTTACAAGCGGGCTCCGCCCGAGATCGGCGTAGTCGCAATGACACTAGGCGAAGCAATATGTGGCGAGCCGTATGGCTCGAAGGTTATTCAGATATCCGCCGCAGGCCATGATAACACATCCACAACCCAATCAAATCTATCCTGCTTTGCCTTATGTGAGGACGGGACGATTTGGCTAATAGATACCGCTTCGTTGAGATGGACCAAAATGCCGGAGCTTCCACATGATTAACTACTGGCGAGAAGTAGAGTACACAGACGATGGGTGTTCGGCTTTTCAATGTTTAAACTGTTATAAGCAGTGGGAGGCTCGGACCTCTCCGGGTCACCAGACGTATGCCTGTGGCGAATGTGATTATTGTGTGACTAAAGTGTACAACAGCGAATCTTGGTCATGCTATGGCGATGTTAAGTATCGCAGGTATGTACCATATTTTCTTCACTGTCCCTTCTGTGCCACAAAGTGGATCGGCGAGATGCTTCGTCCTGAAAACCACCGCAAAGCCATCGCACAGAAGATTCTAGACGCGATGCCATATGAGCAGCGGTATAAGCGTTCAACGCCGAAGGCGTGGGTAATTCAATCAAAAACCCCAAAAAACTCTTGCTTTCAAAAGGAAGCATCGTATGATGTGGGCAGATATTCGGCTAAGGAAGTATTAAGGATCAAACGCGATCTAGAAGCAACTGAGGTTGCTGATCTTGAGCGGTGGGATGATAACGAATTCATGTTTGACTACGTCAAAAGTAAGGTCAAAGAATTTAGGATTTTCTTAGAATAAGGGGGCGAAGCCCGTATGATTACCGAAGGCACTTGGTTAACCGAGGGTGGTTACATAGTTAAGTTAGATTCGGAACTACGTGCTAGCGTAGAACATTCCCCCGGCCTAGCTTCCTCAGGAAGATGTTCAAAAGAGGCAAAGACTGGATGGGGTTGGGAAAAAGATGGGTCGATCTTTGGGTTAAAGACCGAATGGTGTAAAAGGTTAAGGATAGTCCAAAAGTTAAGTGAATTACCACAGCTACCTAGTGGATACAAATGGAAAGATGGGTATCCTTTAGTTAGGGAAGTAGAGCTTGGAGAGGAATATCTGTCGCTTAACAGTAGTTTGGACGAGTTCAAAGGAAAATATTCTTTTAAGAGGGGTAGCGGGACGTTATTTTCATATTCACCCATCTTTGGTGAAAAGAGACTGGTGGTTGAGCCGACGAAAATCGAACCGCCGATCTCGCTAGAGATCGGAAAGACCTATCTAACCAGAGATGGTTTTATTATCAAAGTGAATAAAAATGCGGAATTTTTTACATCCAATAAGCCATTACGAGACTATGAGAAAAATGGTAAATGTATTACTTCTCTCTCGGACCCTTCTAAATACGATATTGTATCAGAAATTGAAGTTCCAGATAAGCTTAGGGGACATAGTCCCGAAGATGTTGTGTGGGACGATGTTAAGAAAGTTTGGAAAAAGACAGGCGATGGTATACAACCATCGCAAGAATCTGTAGACAAACTTAGAAACATTCTTGCTGGGGATTTGACGCAAGAAAAAACTAGCCGCATTGGATCACTTTCGAAGAAAGTGGCCAATTATTTCATAATCGAGCCAGTCGCTGACGCGGCGAGAGTCGCGATTAAATCCGCACGTTATGTGCTACTAGCTTCGCTAATATCGGGCGGCATTTATTCTTTTGCTAACCCCGAACGAGCCACAAGGTTCGCTCACAGTTTAGTGCCTAAGGTATCAATAAGTTTTGAGAAACCGGAGATTATGAAATGACAGCACAAGATGAAGCTGGTGCCGTTGTAATTGTATTAGTTCTCGGTCTTGTTTTTTCTTCATCTATAATTACTGCTTCTATATTAACTAATAGATGGGAAAAAGAAGCGATAGCAAATAAGGTTGGCACTTACAATTCCGATGGAAAGTTTGAGTGGGTGAAACCATAATGACGAAGTCTGAAATACTAGAACATCCCGATTTTGAAAAGTTGGTAAAAGCCGCTATAGCCAGATTTTCTCTTAAAAGAAAAATGGTCAGATTAGATCTGGACTTAACCGATGTTGTTCATATGGTTAGATGTTATGTATGGACCAGAGACATAAGAGAGAATATAGAGCTATCCACTATTATTTATGCTTTTACTCGATACGTCATAATGGAAGAGATATCGAGGAGGAAAAGGAATACAGATGTTCAGGAGGACGATAACCACACAGTAGCTTGTCATAGATCTACCTCGTCATACATTGAGGCCGCAGATATGATTGATAGACTTCGTAAACAGGGTTATTCCAAGGAAGTCGATATCTGTTTAGCTTTTGAAAACAGGAATAGTTATAAAGAGATGGCGAAAATGTTAGGGAAAAATAATCGCCAAAGAGTTGATCAGGTGAAAAGTCGTTCATACAAGATTTTACGTTTAGCCGTAGATAAGATGGGGATTGAATAATTGTATCAATTCCACTAAGAAAGCAGCAATAAAGAAGAAATAGGTTATGTGTTCCCGTAGTCTAGAGGATAGGCAACGTTTTTCTACAGCGTATCACGTAGGTTCGAATCCTACCGGGAATAATTCTCTCAAGTTCGAATCAAAATCGCAGCATATTACGCATAATATTACGAATAGTTCGATTCAAATGATTCAAACTAAAGAGAACAAAATGAATCCATGCATCGCCTGCCCATTCAGAGACGGAGAAAAGGTTTAGCCTCTGTTCGTGACGTTTCTTCTGCGAATGTTAAGACTTATAAAGATTGGTATTACAATGGCTAAAGACATACAGTTCATTTTAACAAGAATAATGCGAGGAGTACGAAGTAGATGAATGACTTTAAATGGCTTGCAATCATGTGCTGCGTAGGTATCATTTCTATGAGTACTCTAGTTGCACTAGATAGTTACTACGAAACACAAATAAAACAATTAGCATTCCAAAATGGCTACATTCAGAAAATAGATAAAGAAACATATAGAACTATTTGGGTAAAGGCAGAACATGAATGATTACATCCCAGAAGACTGGATAAGAAAATATGTAGATTCGCTAATTACAGTAGCAAAATCTCTTGATGATAGTAGTATAATGAAACAGGCCATAATCATCAGGGTTGAATGTATACTCGATATGGTTGAGGCTTTTCGGGAAAGAAATAATGAAAAAAGTCTTCCTTAGTTTACTTTTACTTGCAGGTTGTGAATCAGATCAACAAATCTACGAAAGAATGCATAAGCGTAAATTAGCTTTTGATTCCCTAATAGAAAGTAAACCAGTGGTTGTTTCTATTTTAGAAGGATATAGACACACAACTATTGGTTTATCTGATGGTCGTAAGATTATTATCTTGTCAGGCAAACATAATCACGAAACAATAATTGAGGATGCAAAATGCGAGATGAATTAGAACAAAGGATATTAGATCTAGAGAAAGAGTTAATTTTGGCTAAGGAAAAACTGGCCAATTTTCTTTCTTTACCAGAAAATAATATCTACTCTGATTTAGAGATGGCTTCAGTCGCCATAGAAAATATTCTGTATGGCTATGCCGAAGATGCTTGTGAAGGAAAATATAATTGTGGGCTTGATGAATATACAAAATTATTTATGGTAGATGGTAAAACCTACCGTGCTTCATTAAAGCCTGAATACAATCGACACGATAAAACATATTACTATATAGAAACATATTCTTTCAGAATAGAGGAAGTGTAAATGTCTTCGCCAATCAAGGTCATCTTTTTAGACGTGGACGGAGTCCTAAATAACGTGGCTGACATTCGTCGGGGGGTCGAACTAGACCCCGAGAAGCTTCAACTATTCGCGGACTTAGTCAGAGCTACAGGGGCTAAAGTAGTCCTTTCATCCTCATGGCGGTTGAGCACAACCAGCTTTGACGAAGTTGAATTTATCCTTCTCGGTTACGGTGTAACCGTGGCCGACTGCACGCCCCCTTTAGTGGCCGTAGGCATGTATGGGGGCCAATTACGCACTCGTGGAGACGAAATACAAAGGTGGCTCGACCTTAATCAGGTCGAGAGATTTGCTATACTGGATGACGTTGATGACGGACTTGGGGGCTTCGGCCCCAATTTTTTCCAGACTTCCTTTGAAACCGGGTTGACTTTGAGCATTTGCAATGCGATAATGCACCACCTGAATAAAGAAACGATCACTTCTGAAGACGTAGGAGACTTAGATGGTCTCCTAAAAGGAGCCCTATGACCCCTCATGAGATCGTCTCTTCCAAAGATTTTGAAACCATTATTAGATTTGCAATCAAGCGATATAATTTAGATGGTAGAATCAAATCATATGAGGATTTCGTACAAGACGTAGCCGCCCATATTCTACGTTTTGGTAGTGGGAACTATTCAAAATCCCATGTGATAGTGAATCACTGTAAGTGGGTCTCTTGCGGATACGTCGAGAAACGTACCCGCAAGAAGAAGTTTTATAAGATCCCCTATTCGTATATTGATCCGGGCTTTGCCCGAGTTGACGAGGAAGATACGCGAGCAGTTAAACTCGCGAAGTTAACGCCTCGACAGCGGCAGATTGTTGAGGCTAGGTTAAGTGGGGTTGATAATGCGGCTTTGGCCGAAAGTCTAGGAGTCAGCCGACAAAACATTCACTGTGTTATTACAACAGCCTTTGAAAGGCTTAACAATTACGATAAGAAGGAAAGAACATGTTAGAAGTTGGCAAGTATTACATTAACAGATTAGGGGAAAAGGTTGGCCCGGTTTCTGGCGATTCCCTATTTGGCCTTGAAAGAGATTCACACCGATGGTATCCTAATGGATATTGTCTTATGGGAAGAGAATGTGAAGATGATCTCATATCTCCCTACTACGAGTGGCGGTACTGTATAGTGGATAAGGTTGGGATATGGGCTCTTGGGTTAGAAACTGATGGGAAAATTCATACATTCAACACAATTTTAGTCGATCAACATTATCTAAATAGCGTGGGGTCTCCCCACAAGAGATGGATATGCTGGCTTGGGGATTTTAAAATCGCCCAACCAGATAGAGAACCAGTGTGGCCCAACGATCATAATAAACCTTGTAAAATAAAAAAGGGTGAGAATTGGGTCGATGCTAGATTAGTTGGGAAAGATGAGGATGATTATCTAGTTACTCAAGCCTACTGTATTATCCGAGTAAAAAAGGAAAATATCAGATGCGTCTAATTGGCCTCTTTTTACTTTTACTAGGTATTCTTCTTGGTTTCTATGCTGGATTTGCCACATTGGTTTCTGGGATTCTAGATATAGTTAACGAGATCCGAGCAGATGTAGTGAGCCCGAAAAATGTGGGAATTGGGGTTGCAAAGATCCTTTTGTGTAGTATGATTGGGTGGATTGCGGCTATCGTTCCAGCTCTTTTAGGGCTGCATCTTTTAAAGGGAAAAGTATGAAAATCATGGCGGGAATTGCCCTAAGTCTGCCGCTTCATCTCGGCATCTATGAATATGCCTCAATGAAGAAACAACTAGAGTTCTCGACTCTGCAAGTTGAGGTACTCCGGGACCAAGTTAATGATTCCTTCTCTCAAATCTCGGCACTTCGTGTCAGAACCTATGAGGATGGAGTGAGGGATGGTATTGAAAATTCCAAAGACCAATTGTATATGAGAGCTTATCACATGGCATCACAACATGCTACGGCAGGTAGCCCATGAATCTTGGCAAACATGAGGTCCAGAAGGGTTGCCATGACCCATCAGGTGGTAGCGATAGAACAGTAGCGTGCCAGATTTGTGGGGAATTGTTGTGTAATACAACAGTGAGGTTCACATGACTTGGAAAGAATATGTGGGCGGGTTATCACCCACCCAAAGAGATACCTTACTTTATTCTTTACTGGAATATCACCTAGATGATCTGGGTATAGATTCGGATGTTCGGTTCGACGAAGGAGAAGACCCGGAATATCAGGGAACCTATACGGCCAACGCTGACATCTTTTGGGCCGCAACTGGGAACAGCCTGATTCCACCTAGAGGACCAATCGGACCACACCTTTGTAATAGAGCCGATGGAGTCAAGGGACATTACTGTATTAGTAGATCCCTAGATGGGATTTATTACGACGCTTATGATATAAACACTGGCTGGGGATGTTTCGGGACCGTTTTTAAATTGGAGTAATGAGTTTGGTATTCCTATATGGGTTTTATGCTAGCATCAGCCTATGCACCTTCCTTTTTACTGGGTTCTTCGTCGGTCTAGGCGGTAAAAACGAAGACCTCTGGAAGCCTTTCGTTTGTGCCCTGTTCTGGCCGGTTTGTTTGCCTCTTTTTTTAAGGGTAAGTTATGAGTGCTAACCTCTAACTGGGCCATTCCTACCCTTGTAATTGAGGGGGAAGAAATTGAATGTTTCGTGGAAGACGAAAGATGGGATGCTCATACTAAGTGGCCACAATCCGCCCTAGATATACTCGGCTTCGCCGCGAAAGGAACTTTCGATGAGACTCAATAAGTATCAAAAACTCTGGATCGATACACTCAAATCGGGAAAAACCCGAAAACTTAAGGGAGCTATGAACACCACTAATCAGTGTATGTGCTGCTTAGGTGTGGCCGTTAAGGTTTGTGGACTAGAGTCCCTACCCAATCGAAAAAAAGAAGGTTGTCTCGAAAATGAGGATCTCAATGATTTTCCGACCACAGGAGCATCCATAGGAATTAAGGGCGAGGGACCAATCAAGATGGATCTTGTAAAGCCTAAATGGCGTAAAAAGATTGAGGGAATAGTTTCTGGTTCTACATATTGTTTGGTCACCTTAAACGACAATAGTGACATGACCCACCAAGAAATTGGCCAGTTTATCGACGAAAACAGGAGTGCTGTATTCCATGGCTGAGTATTATGTGTCACAAGAAAGGGCTTTCGCTCCCGGTATCGTAACAGAATGGCCCGATATAATCCCAAATCAGTTTTCCAAACATGGCAGACTTAAAAAACTACCAAATCTTCACGACCTTATGGTAGCTATTGATTCGGAAATGAGTGCTATAGCTCGTGGTAGACCAGTTGACAAGGATGAATGCCAGAGGATCTCTAATGAAGTCAGGAAAGTATACGAAGGATAGCGAAAAGAATTGACTTTTGGTCGTGGACCGCGTATAATATCGTAGGTAAACCTACGGGGGTATTCTGGCCCGGAATGTCCTGCTAATCACAGGAGGGCTGTTCGACCTGAAAGGTCGGGGAATGATTTAACCACACCTGAAGCGATGGAGTCCTATTTCTAGAAACTTAGGGCGAAGAAGTCGAATACGGAGAATCCGGACTGGTGGACCCGTTAAAGTCCACCTTTTGAACTGTAGCTCATTGGTAGAGCAACTGGATTGATTATCCTTTAAGTAGTAAGTTCGATTCTTACCAGTTCAATCCTTCGGCGTGCCGAAGGCACGCGGGCAATACAGGCTTTTGAATAGTAAACTAGATATTAAATTCACACCGAGGTTGGCCAATGGCCTCGTAAAAATTGGCCAAAAATTAAACGCAAAATCTTTTGCTGTTGCGGCGTAGCCGATGAGGGGCCTAGACCTTATTAACTAACTAGGCATGTAATATAATAAAATCGCTTTGGGAAAAGTAAAATCCAAAATTAAGTGTGTCAATGTTTAATGTTGAATTTATTATGACCCGAGTTCGATTCTCGGATTGTCCACTCGGGCTAATCGCCCGCATATTTTATGTACTATTTTAAGTAAAGGAATTCAGATGTACTGAATGCAGGCCACCTTAAAAGAAATCAGATATTGTTTTGTACACATATACTTTTTTCTTTTACGAGGTTCCAATGATCGAAAAACATAGAGCAAGAATTAACATCAAATCGCTCGCGGCGGAAGCCGCTATAATTAAGAGAGAAATCTCTCGTGTCTCCAGAAAACACGCGGCGTATGCCGAGAATCTGAGGCACCACAAAGTGATGAAGGTAAAACCCGAGGCTAGGTTAGCTCAATTAGCCTTAGCTTTCCTAAAAGGAATGCCCCGGAAAGTCTGTGAAACTTCTGAGAAACCCGTTGATATTAAGAGATTACATGGTAAGATCACTAAATTCTGCGATTTTCCCTGTAAACGATTAGTCACTTTCGATGAAGTCTCAGAATGGTTGCGATCGTAAGATCGCGGGACGTAACTACGCGGCGTAGTAACAGGATTTCAACCCTGTGTGTTGGGTTCGACTCCCAAACGTCCCTTCGGCTTCGCCGAATGGGATATTTTTTGTTTTTTCTTCGAGGAACGAGAAGATGCGGAAGTCGCGAGCTATTAAGCGTACACATATTGTTATGGTGGTTGATCGATCTGGCTCCATGGCTTCGATTAAAATCGAAGCAGAAAATGGAATTAATGCCTTTATTGGGTCCCAGAAGGCTGGGACCGATAAGGTTACTTTTTCCCTCTATGAGTTTGATAATGAAGTTGATAAGGTCCAATCTTGCGATATTTCCGAGGCAAGGCCATATATTCTTAAGCCTAGAGGGATGACTAGCCTATGTGACGCCGTTTGCTCCGCCATTGCTGAGACTCAAGCTCATATTAAGAACCTCAATAATATGCAAAGACCCAAACTTGTTATTATGATTGTCGTGACAGACGGTCAAGAAAATAACTCTAAAAAGTATAACATGAGCCAGATGACATCTATGTTGAAAGAGTCTGGATTTGAAGTTACTTTTCTATGTAATGATCCGACGCTATCCAGAATCGCTGCAGCAGCCGGGGCGGACTCTCATTCAGTCGATCAAGGTGTTCACACCCAATCCATGTATGCTTCGACTTCGTCTAAGGTTACCAGAATGCGTAGCCAGCAATTAGCTGGGGAAATTGTGCTTAACACATACTCTGCTCCTGAAAAGGAGCAGATGGGAATTTTCGGGTGATCTAAAGATCACCAATTTGTGCAGGCAGGTTCGATTCCTGCTCGCTGGCCGAGATCTGGTGAAGGACGGGGTTCGACTCCCCGACTGGAGAAATCCTTAGAGAGTGCCCCACTTGGTATGGGGAGGCCGTTTTCGGCTAACGCCGAAGGAGTTAGCATACGTGTGGGAAACGTTAGGAAGTCTCTGATCACGCTATTACTAGACCAAGATCTTATGATATCCAAGATCTCTCCTAACTCATTTTGGAATCTTCGAAGATGAACGACTACAGTCATGATTGTATGATATTCTTAAAGAATGGTTCCACAATCTCCACAAACATTGACTCCTTAGTTAGATTTATGGATAATTTCTATAGTCGTAGTTTTTTTAAGAAAACTGTGACAGTGGTTAGATTCAATGGAACACCTATCACCTGTGTACCAATCGATCAAATTAGTTTTTTCACAGTTAAAGAAAATGAAACAATCTAAAACTGATGCGATCCTCGTTTTCGGAATGGTTCTTATGGCTTTAACATCCCTCGTATTTTTGGTAGCAGAGTATGTGGACTAAAGAGATTCTGTTGGCTTTAGCCAACAAGCCGAAGATCGATGGCGAGACTTTACTTTTAGTAGACGTTTCGGGTAGTATGTTGCTGGCCTATGGCCAAAGACGCAGTCGGCTCGATGTAGCCATCGAGATAGCGATCGAGTTGAAGGAACGTTGTGAGAGCCTTACCATTTATGCATCCGGTGGGAGCGACTCTGAAAAGACCGATTCCACCGAGAAGGTCCCAGATTATTATGGGGAACAACTAGACGCCTCCTTACGGCGTGGCATTCAAGCTTTAGGCGGCGGGGGTCTATACGCTCGCCAAGCCATTGATTATATTTCCCACTATGAGTTAAAGCCCGATCTGTTAGTCATCCTTACAGATGATACAACAGAGACACCCAAAGCATACGGTAAAACGTGTGTCCAAATAAATTTGGACAAGTCTTTAAACACCGAGGGCTTCTTAGAATTTTCCCCCAAGGATTTCTGGTCATGGCTAGAGACTTCATATCTGAACTTACCAACCAACTCTCCTATGAACAACCTAGCTGGGACTGCATAAGAGCCGCTCGCACGAAACTGGCAGACTGGCAACGATATTACGACGATATGCAAAATAAAGCCTCACCCTTATGGGACGAGGCTGTTTTTGTAGCTATATTTAAAGAGTATAAGGCCATCCGGGCCTTACTTAAGTCAAATAAACTACTAGCCCCAGAGAAATCTGTATTTCTAGATCCGGAGGACAAATGAAAGCTAAAGTTTTAAAAGTTGGGGATATCACCAAGGAAAAATATGGTTGGGATGAACTTATGGCAGAAATGGTGGGGGAAACTTTTCCATTTCATCGGTGTGACCAAGCATATATTCTGGAGAGTGATGATGGTCCTTTCTACTTCGACAAAAGCGACCTAGAAATAATTAATTACCTTCGGCATAAACTCACCAAAACATTATATGTGCCTATCGGCACAAGTTCTTCTGGCCAAGTTATAGTAGAAGACAATTGGGGCGTAGCCTTTATTTTTGATAAAGAAGATCTAGAAGATCTAGATGATGTTGAAGCTACCGATTTTGCAGTAAAAGGTGTAGCCGAATGGTTAACTAAAGAATACGGGCCTAAGTGCCCTGATTATGATGAGTACTGTATAGTTTGTAAGAAGTGGAAGTTAGCGGAGGAATTATTTAATGAGCCCTGAAGATAAAATACGGAACTTCGTCCCGAAAGCAGATCTCATAAAAATTGTGCCGGTAGGCACCGACCGATACAGGGTTAATCTATTTGAAAAAACAAAAGGTTTAATCCCTACGTTAAAACTCACCCAAAGTTTCTATCTCCATGTTTGCGAAAATGTGAAAGATTTGAGCCGATGATATTATCGAATGAATTCCAAACCATTTGTCATAAACTCATCACTAGTCGAAGACTGGGGGATCTGATAAAAAGGAAAGGGTATTTATCCAATGATGATTTCGTCTGCGACGTTATGGCGAATGCGTGGCGATTCACCCCCAAAAGTAAATTAGCCTTAACTACTATCGCATGGAAGCACATAACATGGTGTCTGGCTGGTTCCCAGTCAGCCACCACGGAATTAGAAGACCTGCCCGCCCCTGAAGGGCCGGACGTTATTGAAGCCTCTGACTTTCTTGAATTCGCCCTCGGTGTCAACCTGACCCCCTCTGAGCGGACGGTACTTCAGTGCCGATACGCTCAGAATTTGACTTTTCGTGAGATTTCCGAGTTGACTTCCTTTACAAGGCAAGGTATAGTATACCTGTTGAATCAAGCCTATAAAAAAATAAGGAAACAACATGATCTTAACAGATGCGAAAAACGAAGTAACTATTCAGGGCCAATTTAAAACTTCAGGGTTCAGCATCCATGCTTCACCCAAAGCTTTTCAAATTTTATCCTCAAATATCTACACGCACAAGGTGCGAGCGGTTATTAGGGAATACTCTACTAACGCTGCTGACGCCCATATAGAGGCTGGTATTAATCGCCCCTTCGAGGTTCATCTTCCCACTTTATTGGAACCTTGGTTCTCCGTCCGCGATTTCGGAGCGGGGCTTTGCCCAGAAGACGTAAGAGGTATATTCGCTACCTATTTTTACTCTACCAAAACTAATTCTAACTCTACTACAGGATGTATGGGGTTGGGTAGTTGCAGTGCTTACTCGTTGGTAGACTCCTTCTTGGTGACTTCGTTCCATGAAGGCACCAAGAGTACGTATTCGTGCTACAAGGATGAAGACGGCGTTCCTCAAATCGCTCTATTGGCTGAGGACCAAACGGATGAGGTTGGCCTATCCATCCAAGTCGACATTCCGCAGTCGAAAATTCGTGAATTTGAGACTGAAGCTGTAGAAGTTTACCAATACTTTGATCGACTGCCGTCGATCAATAAGGACATAAGTCCTCTAATCGAATCGGCTCGGTCAGATTATAACTTAATCGAACCTGACTTCGCCATCGGCGAAAAATACGGCACCTTCAAAGCAGTCATGGGGAACGTAGCTTATACCATCCCATCCGAGCTTTCTTTGGGTTGTAAAGGATGGGCCAAGTTTAACCTTGGTGATTTAAGCTTCGATCCGGGTAGGGAAAACTTATCCTTAGATGAGAGGACCAAAAACAAAGTCAAGGAAAGACTTGAAGAAATTAAGGGTAAGTTAATCCAGACAGTCTTAGATAGGGTTGAGACTGAGCCAACTATTTACAAAAAACGTCTGGTCTTTAATAAATTAAAGACCGGGTATGTCGGTAAGGTATTGGTTGGTAGAACTGAGTTTAAGGAGCTAGAATGGCCCAACCTTAAAAACTCGGTGAAATCTTTCACGCTTGGAAAAAAGATCGACGTTAATTTCCACGTCCCTTACTTCGACCAATCTTCCGAATATATCTTTCGTTCAGATAAGAAATCTGAGCGTAAGCTGAAGATCTGGATGAAGCAGAACGACGTTCGTAAGGTCTTTATCTTATCGGACGAGGCCATAGCCGAGTCCGAAATAGACCCTGATGTGATCAGAAATATTAGCGACTTAGTGCTAACCAAATCCGCTCGCTCCACTAGCGAGAGGGTTAAGGTTAAGAAGTATACGTGTGGTTGGTCCAACTCTAGCGTAGACATAACTCAGCCTTACGTCTATGTTGAATTATTCAATGGAAAACCTTCTCAATATGCCAACATCCAGTACATAATTAGAGGATGTGAAAAACTCGGTATTAAGTTTGATCTTTATGGTATGACTCAAGCAACTAAGAAGAGAGGTGCTGGGGTTGAACTGAGTGAATATCTGGCCAAAGTTCTACCCGAAGAGATTAAGGAGATCGAGATTCCGGAAGAATATTGGCTCTCCAAGATAGATGATAGGTTCGACGCAGAAGATACGGATTATCAAATTCTGGCTGCTATGCGGGCTGGCAAAAGAAGCATTATTAAGGATACCTCACTCATGTCGCTTCGCGATAGATATTTTAAGAAGTATCCAATGCTTAAACTTCTTAAGAATGTTGATGATGAACAGATGAAGATCGTCTTAGCTTACGCTAAGAAGCTCGAATAAATTCCCCCTTTTTTTTCTTGGTGAGGTACGAACATGAATTACATTAAAAATGGCCCGAATTTTACAGTGGTTGTGAACGACCGAGTTTACACCTTCGGGATGGACCACCCAAACCATGCCGTT
>Ga0315909_10004672_pt1 | contig 16030 bp, 31 predicted proteins | sample LakEriMetagenome_11_FD_203527 | JGI IMG/M metagenome (GOLD analysis project Ga0315909, IMG submission 203527) | Freshwater fungal communities from buoy surface, Lake Erie, Ohio, United States - Buoy 2 MA125 | ecosystem: Environmental > Aquatic > Freshwater > Lake | place: USA: Lake Erie, Ohio...
CAGCGAGTACAGCGCAACCGCTAACTCAAACACAGATGTAGCATCAATCAACATTGATGAGGGCTGCGCTCCGAGTGGCATCAATAACGCCATTCGTGCCATCATGGGCCATCTGAAAGACTTTCAGAGTGGTACATCAAACGACCCGTTTACCGTTGGCTCTAGCGGCTCTCTAACGCTGTCCTACGGCACGGCCAATGGCGTTGCCTATCTCAATGGCGCCAAGGTGCTGACTACGGGTAGTGCGCTGACTTTTGATGGGACTACATTTGTTCTAAATAATGGAAGCATAAGGGCAAATAACACAATTGGTTATTACACCAATTTGACTGCAACAGGGTTGACAAACTTTGCAACCTCAATGGATTTTAATTCTGTGGCAAGCCACATTTTTTCAATTAACTCATCAGAAATATTTAGAACAACCAGCACAAGCCTATACACCGCAAGCACAATCAATGTGGGTATTGGGACGAGTTCGCCATCAAACAAACTAACAGTAAAGCCATCCGCAACATCAAGCGGCACTTTGGATGTTCTGACAGGTAGCACTAACACTGATTCTGTTCGCATAAGTGGTGGTGGCACTGTTAATACTTGGCTTGAAATGCGAGGGTATCTTGGCATTAAGCTGTATTCAGATGCAACCAACACCGTAACAGTTGATGCCAGCGGTAACTTGGGTATTGGGACTACTACTCCAACTTCAACATATAGCGCAAGGCTTGCATCTCTTGCGGCGGCAGGAACAACCGCTTTGGCACTTGATGCCCCAACTGGAACAAATACAAGCATCAACTGGTATTACAACGGCACAGCAAAATGGTCTACGCAAGTCCTGACAACTGGTGAATATCGTTGGTATGACTTTGTTGCTGGCTCAACGCGCATGACCCTTGATGCAAGCGGTAGATTGGGTGTTGGTTATACGGCTCCAACAGCGCAACTTGTTGTTGGTGGGGCCGGAGCCGCAGGCTGGTTAAATGGCGCTAGAAATACTCTGCAATTAAGATTTAACGCTTCATCAGCTAATCAATCTAATTTTATTTCTTTTGGCTCTGCAAATAATGAACAATATTGTTTTATTGGAAATGATATAAATGCTGATGGAACAACAGTAAATCAATTGAATGTTCAAGCTGGCGCAAGTGGCGGTGTATTTCTTGCGAACACTGGCACATCATGGACTGCTGTTTCTGATGAGCGTAATAAAGATATTATTGAACCAATTACAGATGCTATGGCTAAAGTTGCTACGCTTCGTTCGGTAATTGGCAAGTACAAAACTGATGAACAAGATAAAAGGCGCACATTTTTAATTGCTCAAGATGTTCAAGCTGTATTGCCAGAAGCTATAACAGTTGGAAGTGATGAGAATTCCACTTTGGGGCTTTCTTATACAGACACGATTCCTCTATTGGTTGCAGCAATCAAAGAACTTAAAGCGGAATTTGATGCCTACAAAGCATCTCAACCTTAAACCCTAAAGGAGTTAAACCATGACAATCGTTTGGAACATTTCCCAACTTGACCGACAAACCTCAGATGGTTTTGTCACAACCGCACATTGGCAAGCAAATGCAACAGATGGGGATTACTCTGCATCTGTGTATAGCATTTGTTCATGGAGTGAAGGCACTGCAACCATTCCCTATGCCTCTCTAACCAAAGAAACTGTCTTAGGATGGATATGGGCCAATGGTGTGGATAAGGCGGCTGTAGAGGCTTCCTTAGAGGCTCAGATTGCCGAACAAAAGGCTCCTAAGATCGCAAGGGGTTTACCTTGGAACTGAAACTAACATTGACCGTAGAAGAAGTAAATAGCATCCTTCATGTATTGGGCGAACTTCCCACCCGCATGAATGCCTATCCTCTATTGATGAAGATCAAAGAGCAAGCGGAGGCTCAATTACCGAAAGAGCAAAGTGAGTGAAGAAGTGGATAAAAGGTTAGCAGTGCATGAGGCGATATGCGCTGAACGCTACATCAAGATAGTTGACCAACTGTCTGATGGGTCTAAGCGCATGAACAAGATTGAATACTTGCTTTATGCTGTGATTCTTGCTGTGTTGCTTGGCCCCGGCGTAGCTGCTGACTTTGTAAAGAAGCTAGTGGGGTTGTGAAATTGACCCTCTCACGCTTTTGGCGATGGCAAACGGATGCGTTGCTGCCATCCGAAAAGGGTGTGAACTCTACAAAGATGTTAAGGGAACAATTGCAGCGGCGCAAAAGACTGCTAAGGAAGTCACTGCCATTGCAGAGGAGGTTGGTGGGTTCTTTGGTTTCTTCAAGTCGAAGAAAAAGCCTACTGATAAACCCGTTGCTCAAGTCAAGCCAAAGAAGGCAGAACCCGAAGTATGGGACGAAGGTAAGGTCGTTGCTGATTTGGCGGCTAATCTCGGACAGTTCTTCAAGATTCAGCAACAGCTTGCAGACCACATTCGAGAAGAAGAAGAAAAGTCTAAGAATGTTTATGACCCAGATCAAAACATCATGGAATCTGCTCTTAACCGAGAATTGGCAAAAACTCAGTTTGAAAAGCTATCTAAGGAAATTAGAGAGATCATGGTGTATCAAAGCCCCCCCGAATTAGGGAACTTGTACACCCGTGTAAATCAGATGAGGGTGCAGATCATTGAAGAACAAGAGCAAGCAAGATTGGCACAAGAAAAAAAGATTCGTGAAACAGAATGGCAAAGGCGCAAAGTGATTTCAGCGATTCAAGACAAAGCGATCTACGGGGTGGCTTGTCTAGTATTTCTGCTGTATCTCGTTTTGTTTTTCAGTTTACTCGTTATGGACAGAAAAGTCAGATGGGGTTTCTAGTCGCGCTCATTGCAATGGTGATTGTGTTCGCCTTGATGCTTCCATTGATTGGCAGTATCTACTATGACACATTAGCTGTGCAGAAAGAAAGCAAAATGCAGATTGAGCGCATGGAGCGACTTCGCCAACAGTTGGAGTATGAACGGCAACAATTGGACAGACTCAAAAATGAATCAAAATAAATTCTTGTGGATTGTGATTGCTATATCCATTGCGGTGGTTTTACTTATGAGTGGATGTGAGGACAGATACCGCTATGTTTGTCAGAACCCCGATAAGTTCGATCTACCGGAATGTCAAAAGCCAAAGTGCTTATTCACCCAAACATGCCCCGAGTATCTTGTCGCCCCAATTCTGACAAACAAGATTGAACCCCCAAAGGTTGAAAAGGTTGAAGATGACAAAAAGTAAATACACTCCCGAAGATTTAGAAGTCCGGATTTGGGGCTTTGTAGTGGTGATGATTACCATCATTCTTTTTGGAATCGTTTTTGCACTTCTCTATAGTGTTACTTTTGTTGTCCAACCGATCAAGAGCATGGCCCCCATCGATCAAGCCTACACAAAGATGCTGAACGACATTGTTCTTCTCATTGTTGGCGGCATCGGTGGCATCGTTGGCAAACGCGCTGTGGGGGCCGTTACCAACACCGTAAGCCCAACACCTCCCGCTACAGTTTCAACGCCTCCTACGCCCGTTTCTGTGCCTTCTAGCCCACCTTCTACGCCATCCGGTGCTCTGCCCGTGTGGGTCAATCCTCCTTTGGATGAAAGTTGGACCCCCCCACCTCCCCCCACTACTCCACCCCAACACTTAGAGTCTGATTCTGTGCGGGAAGAAATCGCTGCTGCTCGGCATGAGGTGAAGAATGCTTAACCCATACTTCATCATTGGGGCGATGATTGCTGTGGGCGGTGCTTACGGCTACGGGCATCATGTTGGGTGGGGTGATCGTGACGCTGAAATGCAAGTTGAGATTGCTAAAAAGAATGATGAAGCGCGAGAGAAAGAGCGCGAACTTGCCCAACAATTGAACGAACAATCAACCAAACTTTCGGAGGCCAATAATGTCATCACTCAAAAACAGTCTTCTCTTGATCGTGCTATTCGTGATGGTCGGCTGCGGCTCCCGTCCACAAGTTGCGTACAAGCCACCACAAATGCCCCCACTCCCACCGGAGATAGCCCAAAAGAAAGAAGTGAACCTAACAGACCGATTTATGAAACTACTGACTCCGAACGAGCAACCCTTGCAGCAATCGCCGAAATCATCGCCCAAGGCGACAGAAACACGGCCCAATTGAACGCGTGTATTGACTCGTACAACAAAGTGATGGAGGTGATGAATGCTAACCGCTGACCAACTGAAAAAACTCCACATTGGGGCTGAATGGGTCGATGCACTCAATGAGACATTTGACAGATTCAATATCTCCACCAAACGCCAACAAGCTGCCTTCATCGGGCAATGCGGACATGAATGCGGACACTTCAAGACATTGGAAGAAAACCTAAATTACCGCGCTGAAACGCTCATGAAGCTGTGGCCTAAAAGGTTTCCCACTTTGGACTTTGCTAATCAGTACGCACGAAACCCTAAGAAGATCGCCAATATGGTCTATGCCAACCGCATGGGCAACCGTGACGAAGCAAGCGGGGATGGATGGCGTTTTCGCGGTAGGGGTGCAGTCCAATTGACCGGACATAGCGGGTACTACCATGCCGGACAAGCATTAGGGGCTGATTTCGTGATGGAACCCGATCTAGTCGCCACACCCAAATACGCGGCACTTACAGCGGGTTGGTTTTGGTCTACGCATGACTGCAACCGTCTAGCAGAGGAGGCTAATTGGACGGGTCTTACAAAGAAGATCAACGGCGGGACTATCGGTCTTGACGATAGGATTAACCACACTAATCAAGCCTTATCAGTTTTGTCATAACAACTTAACAATAAAACAATCCAATGCGCTAATGATTATTCGCGCAGACACCCGCAAAGATTCAGTACAAGACAGACTTTCTGCACTACAAAATATCTGTTTACCGTATGACAAGCCCGATGATACAAATTTTGGGACTTGGTGGATTGCTACTAAAAATGGTGTGGATATTGGTTTCGCGGGTCTTGTTCGCTCTGTGCGGTGGGCTGATTGTGGCTACCTTTGTCGTGCTGGTGTTATTCCTTCTCAGCGTGGACAAGGACTACAGAAAAAGTTTATTCGTGTCCGAATTAGACAAGCGAAAGCTATTGGGTGGAAATGGTTAGTTTCTGACACAAGATTCAATCCTGCTTCTGCCAACAGTTTGATAGCTTGCGGTTTCAAAATGTTTGAACCTTCTAAACCGTGGGGTTGCAAAGACACCCTTTATTGGCGAAAGAAACTGTAATGGCTATTACTAATTTTTCTGACGATCAAGTCATTCAAGCTATTCAAAGTAGCGGCTCAATGGACAAAGCAAGCAGGATGCTAAACATTGATATTTCCGCGCTTTATAAGCGGCGCAGACGAATTGAACATAAAACTAAACAAAAGATTGAAGCACCTCAAGCGGAAAAGAACAATCAATACGCACATTTTCAAATTTCATTAACCCATCCGCATAGCAACAATTTGGGTATCCTTAACGGGACAGTGATTGTTTTTTCTGATGCACACTTTTGGCCCGGCATCCACTCTACTGCTTACAGAGGTCTTTTATGGGCCATCAAAGAACTGAAACCCAATGTTGTAATTGCCAATGGCGACATTTTTGATGGTGCTGGAATATCTAGGCATCCACGAATTGGCTGGAGTAAAGCACCCACAGTCATTGAAGAACTAAAGGCGTGTACTTTGGCGATGGGAGAGATTGAAGAAACGGCTAAAAAGGCCCGTCACAACGTCAAACTGATATGGCCTTTAGGCAATCACGATGCGCGGTTTGAGACCTTTCTAGCGGCTAATGCGCCCCAGTATGAGCAAGTAAAGGGCTTTAGCTTGAAAGACCATTTCCTAAGTTGGGAACCATGTTGGTCAGTATGGCTAAATGAATCCACTGTTGTTAAACATCGATTCAAGGGTGGTATCCACGCAACACACAATAATACGATGTGGGCAGGTACTAACATTGTCACGGGACATTTGCATAGCTTAAAAGTCACTCCATTCTCTGACTACAACGGCGTGAGATACGGCATCGATACTGGAACCCTTGCGGAACCTTATGGCCCACAGTTTGAGGACTACACAGAAAAAGGCCCACTTAACTGGAGATCGGGCTTTGCGGTGCTAAATTTTCACAATGGCAAGTTACTGCTTCCCGAACTGGTGACAACACACGGCCCCGATTCCATTGAATTTAGAGGCCGCGTGATTCCGCTTACTTAACTTCTTCTGCGTCATCTTCCGCGTCATCTTCCGCGTCATCTTCATCGATTTCGCTATCGTCAAAAACGACCGGATTCCACGCACCAATCCAACCCTCTGACTCTTGGAATTCGACAAATTCCTTAATGACTTCAATGATTGCAAAGTCGTTTGTTTCAATGGTCAACTTGCTATCACCAAGCCAACCCATTTCGATTTCAATCTTGTACATGATTTTCTCCTTAAACTGCGGATTGCAGCCAAAGCATATTATGGTCAGCACATGACACAATTATTTGGGAAATTACTATTGCTAAGAATTCTTTTTAGTCTTGTACCGGTTGACCATTCTAAGTACTGTCTCATGTGAGATAAAGCGATGCCCGTTGTAGCACTCCCTTCGTCTGACAAGCATATTCTCAACGGTCTTAGTGTGTTGAACAAACGAGATTGCACCGCACTCGGGGCACTTCATGCCACTATTGTTTGTACTCTTAGGATTCATTGAGAGCAAGCCAAACCATAAAGCAAACGCTACCAATGGCTAACGCAATGCCAACAAAGCCTATGGCAAAGATGGTGATTACAGTTTCAATCACATCACACCCCGCATTTCCCAACCTGCTAGAAAGTAGTTCCATCGGGTAGTGATAGCAGAGTTTGTAAACTTCTTCCCGTCCCAATGAAGTTCATCCGGTGTGTAACCTTTGCCCGTCATGAGGGCTATAAATACTTGTCTAGCTTTCATGTCTTCTCCTTGAGTTTGGCTTCAATGGTCAACACATTGATGCAGTACGACCAGCTTTGCCAGTTCATACATCCATACGGCATGTTGGTTGTCTACATGTGACGAAAGTGTTTTAAGTTCATCATCTTCATAAAACAACACAATGCAAGACTGGTCAGGCTGTATGCGTTCTATTGCATGGGTGAGCATGGCAGTAGCATCCCAATCTTTAAGGTGATGTACTTTCATGTGCCCTCCTTTGGTGGTGTGCAAGTGTGAATGGTGATTAAGTCTGGTGTGCGCTTACCGCAGCGGGGGCAGAAGTTGCGCTCTTGCTCAATCTCTTGCCCCAACCTTTGCACTTTACGCATGGGGTCTGCCAATGCCCTCTCTGCTACCAGTTTGGCAAAGGCTACAAGTGCCTCAGAGTAAATGCCATCAAGGTGTGGACGCATATCAATCAATCCGCATTCTTGCGCCATCTCAATGATTTCATCTTGTGTCATGCTTGTCCCCTTGCTTTCAACATTTTCAGCGTATCGGATTATTTGGTGTTTGCGCGACCCTTGAAGACCCCAATCGCCTTGTCTGCGACTGAGTTCTTCAAACGCTTCATCTTCCGGACTCAAAATCCAATGTCCTCATCTGCGGGAAACCCTTTCGGCTCTTGTGGCTTTGGGTCTTTACAACTTAACCAACCATTCCAATTGCCACCGGCAGGGAGAGAGTCAATCTTGATAGTCATCTTGTTACCGTCTTGATATAAACCACCAACCAAAACCCACCGGTTCTTTTCCTCACCATCTTGATTTTTGTATGTGCCATTTGAGGCGATGAGGTCTTTAATCTTTTTCATTTTTTTCTTTCAAAAGTAAGTTAAGTTTTTCGTCAAGGTCGGAGAGAAACTTCACCACTTCGGTATCCATTTCGCTGATTAGCTTCTCGTCTCGCTCGACTCGTTTGGTGAACATTTCCAACCCCTTTAGTCTCGGGTCAAAGGAAATGAAATCACACCATTCTTTTCCGGTACATCTAAGCTGAAACTGAATCTGCTTTATGTACTTTGCGGGGACTTTTTTGTTTAGCAGTGTGTCAATGTGGGTGGATGTATTGGGACATTTAATCTCGATGATTCCATTGCCCACAATCCCATCGGGAGAGGCTCCGGCTTTCTCAATGTCCGGATGAGCAATGAACCCCACTTGATCGACCAACACTGAATTGACCATTTCATAGTGCGCTCGGGCCATTGGCTCGGTCTCTGTACCCCATGCCATTGACGCATTAGTAAACGACTCAGCTACTTCACCCGTTAAACGCTCACAAATCAGTTGGGCCATGTAATCGTCCCGTGACGCACCATAACCCCCCGTCTTTAGCTTTGCCATCACATCGGAGACGCGAGAGGCGGTTACCTTACCCAAACGAGCGGCGAACCATTCCGGTGAACCTTGTTCCATTACAGACTCGCTTTCTTCAAGTCTTTGGCTACGATGATGGCGTTCTTTGCAGATGCATCATGTCCGGCTACCTTGATGGCCTCAAAGTAAGCTTCCTTCAATTCTTCCTCTGTGGTGGCTGCATCAATGGAAGCGATTAGCGGGGTAATGAGAACGGGCTTCTCGGGCTTTTTGCTTGCAGCATTACCATCATCATCTTCCGGTGCAATGCCACACGCTGCCATGAGGGAACCTCTCCGCGCATAAGTCAAAGCACTCATGTGACCTTGAGGGTCGGCTTTGCTTGCGGGGAAGTGCAAGATGCCACACTCCAACATTTCGCCGGACTCATGAACAAACATCGTTTCAACCATCACACCGTTTTCACAGTCGTATGACTTTTGAATCAATGCAATACCGTTATCGTTTAAAGCCCCCATAACGGCCTCAACGCAAGCGGATAGGTCTGCATAGCGTGATTTGAAATGAGGGTTCGTAGAGGTCTTTAAAGCGGGGCCAAAAGCCTTTTGTGCTTTGACCAAAGCGGTAGCGATTTCTTTCATTTGGAATCCTTTGCAATGAGTTCGGTTTGTAGGTTTTTGATTTCTTCGCGTGAGTTCTCGATGTGGTTGACCAACACGCGAATATGGCCTTCCAACAATTGAATGCGGTAAAGCAGTCTTTCAAGTTGATCGGCATCATGCTCACGGTATAAAGTCTCTGATGTTTGTTTGACAGAATTGATGATGTAATCAGCATCCATTAGGGTCTCCAAATAAAACAATCAAGGGCAATCACGATAAGGGCTAAGAGGCTCACCACACGCACTACCTTATCTGCAATGGTCAATTGCGCTACATGAATCTCAATGCAAGACCCGTTCTCCATACTGTTGGGGAATGCTTCGTTGAATGTGCGGGGGAATTTGGTTCTGTTAAGCATGAAAGTCCTCCAACATGGCGATGTGGTGTTTCTTGATCTGCGAGTAGATCGATGCTTGATCTGCTGCGGTGAGTTCGTATGTCACTTCAGTACCGGCGGGTTCACCTTCAAATGCTTCGGTGGTGTATGCGAACCAATCGTAGACTTCGGAGAGGCCAACAGAATCATCTGCTTCAAAGTAGTCAAACTCGACCGTGAGATAACCGTAGTCGATGCTGTGGACTTCGGTGGAGTAGGTTAGATTTTTCATGTGCTTCCTCTTAGCTTTTAAAGATTTGGCAATGGCAACCTTGTTTCACCATAAGCGAAAGAAATCCAAGTGCTTTGGTAATTGAGGTGAACTCCATGTGCGACCAATCACCTTGTGCATTTGTTTTGCTGAATTCAACAATGTAAGTAGGTTTCATCTTTGCTTTCCAATAGACCCTATGCGATGTGCTGGGGAATAGAGATATTCTCAGTCCTAAATGTAGTAAACCAATGTAGGATAAACCCTAATGTGCAAAAATACAACATCTAGCACAATAAATCATGTTTCCACATTGCTTTCCCTCTGAGACGCACTACCGTGAATGGGTCAATTACGCCAAAATCGTAGCTGAACCCGTACACATCTGTGAGGACTGCACTAAGGATTTTCAGAGGGAAATGCTCTTAGAGGAACGGTGCAAACCCTCCCCGAAGTGGTGGATTGGAAAAAAAGTTTCAGACCCTATTGCATAGATGTTTGAAGTTGGGTTAAGATTCTCCTCAGACGCTTGGCGGCGTTATCACAGTAGGGTTACACATGAAGTCTGCTGGTACTGTGCCAGTCCGCCAACATCCGAAAGGGTGAGACTTCAGGTGTAGCCCTTTTTTTTGGGCAAAAAATGGAAATTAAAAATTGGTCTAAGTTCCAACATTTCAAAGACCGAAAGCCACCTTGGGTAAAGCTGTATCGTGATCTGTTGGACGATATTGAATGGCATGAACTTGACCCCAAAGCTGCCAAAGTGTTAGTGATGCTGTGGCTGATAGCAAGTGAGGACGATGGACACATCCCACCCATCAAACAATTGGCTTTTAGGCTAAGAATGTCAGAAAAGGATACCGAAGTATGCGTTTCCAAGTTGTCTCACTGGATGATACAAGATGATATCAACACGATATCAGAGCAATATCAAAGTGATAGTCTAGAGACAGAGAGAGAGACAGAGAAAGAGGAGAGACAGAAAGCCACTGTCGTGGCAACGCCTACCGGCGTATCTGATTCTGTTTGGCAAGACTTCAAAACCCTCCGCAAAGCAAAGAAGGCTCCCATCACGCAACGGGCCATTGATGGCATCAAGTCCGAAGCGGAGAAAGCGGGGTGGTCGATGGAGCAAGCATTGTCCGAATGTTGTGTTCGAGGTTGGCAAGCCTTTAAAGCCGAGTGGGTGGCTCCAAAGCCGACATTTGCTGACATTGTCAAAGTCACAGTGCCAAGCAAGACAGAGCGAGACCCCGCGCTTGTCAAACTGGACGAAGATAGGGTACGAACTGGCCCACCTCCGGCTGAGATACGCGCCCAAATAATGCAAGCACTGAAAGGTAAGGTGATATGAATGAGTTGGCTCTTTTCGCGGGTGCTGGTGGAGGAATACTTGGGGGAAAACTTCTCGGATGGCGAACAGTCTGCGCCGTTGAATGGGAACCCTACCCCGCAAGCGTACTGCTCGCCCGACAAAATGATGGAAGTCTCCCGCCTTTCCCGATTTGGGATGATGTTCAAACCTTTGATGGAAAACCGTGGAGAGGAATTGTTGATGTCGTATCGGGCGGCTTTCCTTGCCAAGACATTAGTTCAGTCGGAAAAGGTGCAGGAATCGAAGGAGAGCGCAGCGGAATGTGGGGACAAATGGCGCGCATCATTCACGAAGTACGACCTCGATACGCATTCGTGGAAAACTCACCAATGCTCACTTCTCGGGGGCTTGGACGAGTTCTCGGAGACTTGGCCTCAATGGGGTTTGATGCGAGATGGGGAGTGTTGGGAGCAGGAGACATTGGCGCACCACATCAAAGGAACAGAATCTGGCTCGTGGCTTCCAACACCGTTAACTTCAGATTACAAAAAAATAACGAGGAACAAGGAATATCACCTAAAAAGAAATTTCGATCTGCCGAACAAATTGGTTCAGATTGGGCATCCCCCTTCAAAGAATGGAGGATGGGGGTGGTTCCATCCGGTCTTATCAGAGTCGATGATGGGATGGCCGACCGGGTGGACAGAGTTAAAGCCATTGGAAATGGACAAGTCCCAATTTGTGCAGCAACCGCATGGAGAATCTTGAATGACTAAAGAACAAGCACACGCACTGCTCAACTTCGTCAAGTTGGGGTTTGCAATCCCCGCATGGCGAATCAACAAAGCATTGACCATTACGGGGGACTTGAATGCTCAACGAGTTAGCCGATCACTATGCCCAACTAGCAATGACGAAGGGCTGGACAGAGTACACACGCCATCGGGTGAAGGAACTACGCGATTCGAACGATATGTGGAAAGAATTACCCCGCATGGTGAAGGAGCGCATTGATGGACATAAACACGCCGAGAGGACGCGAATCGCTGAAAGCGGAACACCGAGCGATGGAGATATTCGCTAAACACTTTCCGGATTACGAATACTGCGAAACACCAAAAGACAAACCCGCAGACATTGACGCGATCTTGATTAAACAAAATCAGATCATGCGGGTGGTCGAAACCAAATGCAGAGATATGACCATTGAAGAATTTATCGGACGATTTAACTATCAGTGGTTGGTGACATTTGATAAATTGGAAAAGGGTAAGCAAATTGCAAAAGCATTATGTGTCCCGTTCACCGGATTTTTATATCTGAATCAATCTCAGATTTTGCTTGTTCAACAAATATCAAACCATATCGGTTATGTGCCGGAGATCACGATATTCCAAACCGCGACACAGAAAAATATAAATGGCGGTCGAATAACTCGATCAAACGCATATATCGACATGAGCAACGCGACACAATTAAAATGATTCAAATCCATTTCACTGTCCCACAAGTCGCCGGAAAGGGTAGACCCCGCTTTGCCCGACAAGGAACCTTCGTCAAAACTTACACCGATTCCAAGACTTTGACCTACGAGAAGTCAATCCAAACCTATGCCAAGCAAGCGATGGGGTCTACAAGCCCTCTAATCGGGGCTGTAGCGGCTTATTTGCACATCCGAATACCCATACCGCCATCGTACTCAAAAACGCGCCAAAAGGCTTGTATTGAAGGAACCGAACGCCCAACCAAAAAGCCCGACATTGACAACATCGTCAAAGCGGTATTGGATGGCATGAATGGGATTGTGTATGTTGATGACAAACAAGTGGTGGATTTAAATTTAACAAAGGTTTATTCCGCAACAGAGGGAATAGATATTATGGTGATGGAAATATGAACTACACTTTATATAACCCACAACAAGGACACGCAGTTTTAAAAGACTTGTGGCCTCAAATCAAAGCCACATTGATGGCGGGACAGAAATTAAGGATTGAGGTAAAACAATCTCGGCGCAGTGCTGAACAGAACGATATGTTTCACGGGATTATTCACAAGATACATATTGCGATGAAAGCTGTGGGTTCTAAATGGACTGCGGACGATTGGAAACGATTATTAATCGACCAATGGGCGCATGAGACTAATCGCAAGATTGGGAAGGTGGCCCCCTCACTTGATGGCGAACGGGTGGTTCAATTGGGGTTGCAGTCGCACAAGTTCTCGATTGAAGACGGGTCAGAGTTCATTGAGTGGTTGTTGGCATGGGCCGCACAAAAGGAAATTGATGTAAACTAATTTTGTTGGTGTAAACGGCTTGGCCCCGTGGTGCTTTTATTCAGTTGCTACCTACCCTGCCGCATGGGAGACACCAACACCCAAAAGGACACACATGGGCTTGATGTTTCCTAAATATAACTATTACCGCAGCAAGACTCACCTCAAGAATGTGGCCTCTTTGCTTTGTCAGCACTGCGGACGGGATGGGTCGGTGCAAGCGGCGCACTCCAATTGGTCAGAACATGGTAAGGGTCGGGGCATCAAAGCAAGCGACATATATACAGCGGCACTCTGTCAAGACTGCCATCAAGAGCTAGATCAAGGAAATCACCTCTCCAAAGAGGAAAGAAAGCGGATGTGGGTTGAGGCTCACAAGAAGACGGTATTCACGATGACGATGCTAGACCTATGGCCTAGAGACATTGGAATTCCGCTAGAATATGATTAACCGATGCTGGTGGCCTTCCTCCCACAAGTGAACAGTCTGAGGCCGGGGCTTCGGCCCCTCTTTTTTAAAGGGTTTATATGACCGGACTTCTAGCCCCCGCTGCTGAAATCAGCATCGAGATCAAACAAAGTAAAGCAATGGACGATGAAGGCGATTCTTGTCCCGTTGCCACACAAGATGTTGAAGTCAACCTCAAGTGTCGCCAAAAGGCCATTGACAAAGCGATGTATGGCCCGATGAACCCCAACGAACCGAATAACGACTATTGGCGCAAGCTGGCAGAGGGTTGGCGTTTGTCTGCTGGACAAGCGAAAAAATCCACTTGCGGTAACTGCGCGGCATTCATTCAGACCTCTAAGATGCTGGACTGCATCGATAAGGGCATGGGCAAAGATTCAGACGCATGGGATGTGATTGATGCTGGCGACTTAGGCTATTGTGAGTTGTTTCACTTCAAATGTGCATCAAAGCGCACTTGCTCGGCATGGATTGTTGGTGGCCCAATTACTGATGACATGGAAGGTGAAGAATCATGATGAAAGTCTCGGAAGCAATGCAAAAGAAGGTCGGCAAGGTCATGGGCGAATACAAGCGCGGTGACTTGACCTCTAACAAGAAGGTCGTGAAAAACCCCAAGCAAGCTATTGCAATCGCAATGAGTGAAGCAAAGATGCCGATGCGGGGCCAACGCACAGCAACCAATAAGGCTAAAAAATGAAGGGCTTGTATGCCAACATCAATGCCAAACAAGACCGCATCAAGGCTCAAAAGGCTGCGGGTGTAAAGCCCGAGCGCATGAGAAAAGTCGGTAGTAAGGGTGCGCCCACTGCGGCTGCATTCAAGGCCGCTGCTAAAACCGCAAAGAAATGATTAAGCGCGGCAAAGAATCTTTCGCGGGGTACAACGCCCCAAAGAAGACCCCTTCCCACCCGACAAAGAGTCATGCGGTGCTGGCAAAGAGTGGGGACGAAGTGAAGCTGATTCGATTCGGTCAGCAAGGTGTAAAAGGTTCGCCGGATGGCACAAAGAGAAACGAAGCATTCAAGGCCCGACACGCTGAGAACATTGCAAAAGGCAAGATGAGTGCGGCATATTGGAGTAATCGCGTTAAGTGGTGAGTCTGTTAAACTAAGCACTGACCAACAAGCCATAAGGAATTGGTAATGCAAAAGCAAACAATGCTAACTATAGTAGCTAAAGATAGCAAGGGTGCTATATGAGTGGCGCAAGACTCGGCGGTAGGGCCGCTGGAACGCCCAACAAGGCCACATCTGAGGCAAGACAAGCCATAGCTACTTTTGTAGATGGAAACGCTTGGAGGCTCTCTATTTGGCTCGACAAGGTAGCAGAAGGCGACCCCGAGCATGACATAAAGCCAAACCCCGCAAAGGCATTTGAGTTATTCCAATCAGTGGTGGAGTATCACATTCCAAAGCTGGCAAGGACAGAACACGCCGGAGACGCGAACAATCCCATTGAAATGAAAGTCACATGGGCGCAACCGAACAATCCATCATAATCCCGTATAGCCCGAGAAAAGAGCAATTGCAGATTCACACTCTGCTGGACGCTAAACGGTTCGGGGTGGTGGTGGCCCATCGGCGCATGGGAAAGACTGTCAGCGCGATCAACCACTTGATTAAAGACGCTGTAAGCAATCAAAAGGAAGCACCGCGATATGCTTACATTGCCCCAACATACGGGCAAGCAAAGCGGGTGGCATGGGACTACCTCACGAAGTACGCAAGACCGTTAGGCGGTACAGAGAACATTTCTGAGTTACGGGTGGACTTTTGGAACCGCCGGATTCAGCTATATGGCTCAGACAATCCCGACTCACTGCGCGGACAGTACTTTGATGGGGTGATTCTTGACGAGATTGGCGACCAAAACCCAAAGATATGGACAGACATCATTCGCCCGGCACTAGCTGACCGTCTCGGGTGGTGTTGCTTTATCGGGACTCCGAAGGGGCACAATCACTTCAAAGACCTACGAGATCGGGCAGAAACTGAGGATGGTTGGGGGCTATTGGAGTTCAAAGCCTCCCAAACAGAGGTCTTGACCATAACCGAACTAAAGGCGGCTCGGGTGGAGATGGGGGACGATAAGTATCTCCAAGAGTTCGAGTGTTCGTTTACTGCTGCGGTGGAGGGCAGTTACTACGGGCAGTTGCTCAACGATTTGGACGAAAAGAACCACATTCAAGAGATTCCCCGCGATGACCTCTGTAAGACAGTGTGTGCATGGGATTTGGGAATGGGCGACTCAACGGTGATTTGGGTGGCTCAAGTGGTCGGCTCAGAAATCCGATTGATGGACTTTTACGAGAACAACGGGGTGGGTCTTGACAGCTATGTTAATTGGTTGAGGCATAATGGATGGGACAAAGCCGAGCAAATCCTACCTCACGATGTACAAGTGCGGGAACTCGGGACGGGGAAAAGCCGACTAGAGGTTTTAACCGATGCTG
>Ga0315909_10004673_pt1 | contig 16028 bp, 28 predicted proteins | sample LakEriMetagenome_11_FD_203527 | JGI IMG/M metagenome (GOLD analysis project Ga0315909, IMG submission 203527) | Freshwater fungal communities from buoy surface, Lake Erie, Ohio, United States - Buoy 2 MA125 | ecosystem: Environmental > Aquatic > Freshwater > Lake | place: USA: Lake Erie, Ohio...
GTTCTCCCTCAATCTTGGCGATGGCGGCGGCAGCGATCTTGCGCATCCGTATCCGCGTCATGCCATTGACCTCGCTGTAACCCGCAATCTGTCTCAGGGCTTCCAGCGCCTCGGCTGTGGCTGTGTGGCGGTGGCGGGCAAAGGCTTGGACGGTATCAAGGTCATCTACATTCCCCCGCCGCGCCGAGGTTGCGCGCCAAGACCCGTCAAAGGGGGGTAATATCGCCTTATATACCACTGCCGCCGCATCCCGATCCGCTTGGATCACCTGCACCTGCTCTTGTTCGGTCATGTCATTCTCCCGTCTGATAGGCGCGGATGCGATTGGCAAAGCCCTGCCAAGTTAGGCTCGACTCCCACATCACCCGCAACTCCCCCTCACTCGGCCACCGTGGCTGGACGCGGGAAAGGGTCTCGCGGATGGCAACCCGCGCTGCATTCTGAGCGTAGCCTTTTTCGGGGTTTTTGAAGGCGTAGGCATATCCCGCACACTTCTGTGCCAACGCTCCAATCTCCGCATCGGTCATAACCGAACCCATCGGCGGGGCTTTGGGGAGCGCTGCGATGAGGCCACGGATGGTAACCTTAGCCCAATTACTGGGTAGGGTATGGAGGTCAGGAACTCGGCCCCACAATGAAACATAATACGCCTCAAGCGCCGGTCGCCATGCCTCCCAATCAGGCTCGGCATCCAACTCAGCAAGTCGGGCCTGCTTCTCGGCAATCTCTGCCAGCAGTGTATCACGTTCGGTCATGTCATTCTCCCTTCGGCACTATGCCGTTGCCATAGTCGGCAGGGCGAGCAGGGATGTCCGCAGGAGTGGAGAAGCCGAACATGGGGAGGAAGAACGGCTTGTGACCGCGCTCGATTAGCAGGTCGAAGCCTTGGATTTCCCAAGCGGCGGCCCAAGCGGCGTCCCCAGCGGCGTCCCCAGCGGCGTCCCCAGCGGCGGCCCAAGCGGCGGCCCAAGCGGCGTCCCTAGCGGCGTCCCCAGCGGCGGCCCAAGCGGCGGCCCAAGCGGCGTCCCTAGCGGCGTCCCCAGCGGCGGCCCAAGCGGCGGCCCAAGCGGCGTCCCTAGCGGCGGCCCAAGCGGCGACCACTTTTCGCCAATCCGCCGCGCTGTAATTATGGAATAGCCACCAGAAGTCTAGCAACTTGCTCCACTGATCGCCCAGCACCTTGCCGGGATCGGTCAACACAATCGACGGAGCGCCATCAACTTTATCGTTGATCTGGCGCAGCAAGACCGCATGTGCGCGGCTGATGTTGAGCAGCTTGGCGGTTGCAATGTCAGCGTCCGATTGATCCGTGTCGCGCAGCTTGGCGTAGTCCCAGCCACCGGCCAGCGCCAGCACCTGTCCCTGCGCACACATGCAGCCCATATTCTCGGGGTCTGCCTCGTATGCATTCCAGTCAATTAGCGACCCCTTGTAAGGCTTCCCATCGCCGCTATCCCAGCGGGCAAGGATTTGTTCAATGGTCTGTGTCATGTCATTCTCCCTCAATGGAAGCATCGTGTTTCATAAACCGCAGATAGCGGTAAGCGATGTTGCCGCGTCACCGTGCAATCTCCATAATCAAGGCCATCACGATCAGGCCGGATGAAAGCAGCATGGTGCCGCCGAATATGCGGGCGAGGTTGTAGGCTGCGGTCATCAAAACACCTCCTTCGCCCAAGCCCAGACGCCGCCGCCAATTGCCAGCCAAGCGCACCCGCTGATGCAAAGCCCGACACCCAACCCGCGCCAGAAGGCGAGGTCTTCGGGTTCCGTGGGGTCGATCATGCGCTCCATCCCCCTTGCACCTGTTCCGGCTCCATGCAGGTCACGCGGACGATTTCGCCGATGATCGTCGAGGGGGGAGCAAACTCCCATTCAGTGCTGCCGAGCGAGGTCGCATTGCCGCGTGGATCGAATCTCTGTGTCTGGACAAAACGATAACCCTCAGCGGGGCAGTTGATCTCAAGCAGAAGCATCTCGTGCGAGATGGTGCGGCTGCGCTTGTGATCCACCCAGACCCAGACGAGTGCGCTGGTGCTGTCGGGGCGACCTGCCATCCAGTCCTTGTCACGAACCCAGTGGTCAAAATCGGTGCTTTCGTCGATGCGGCTCCATCCTTCGGCGGGCGGTGCCTTGGCGGTGAGCGGCGCGGCAAGAGCCAGAGCGGCAGCAGCGGCGATGTAACGGATCATCTTACTTCCCTCCCTGAAGGCGGGCGCGCACGGCGGCAAAGTCCCGCTTGATGGCATCGGCCCAGTCCTCGGGCAGCGCTTCGACATGAACCTGCTGATCCTTGGCGAGATTGTTCAGGTCGATGATGGTCGAGCACTTGTCGATGGCGGCGCGGATTTCGCGCACCTTGCCCATGAAGGGCGGTTCGGCCTCTTCGGCAGCGGGTTCATCAAGTAACCCCCCGACTTCATCAAGTAAGCCCTGCTCAAGCGGCCCGTCGATGTCGTTCAGGGTCTGCTGCGCGGCTTCGGCGATTTCATCATCCTGAATGTCGGCGGCAAGCCGTTCGCGCCGCGCCTCGTCGGCTTCGTGCTGGCCGTCCGCTATGTCTTCGACCTCGGCCTCAACTATTTCCATTTCGGAAACTGTTGCTTCCTGCACCTGCTCGACCGTCTCGCCGGCCTGCTGGGCAAGCATCGCGCTGCTGATGCGCTGCGGCTTGGGCGCGTCATCCATCAGATCCGGCCGATCGCGCACTTCCTCGGCGATGTGCAGGCCCTTGAGGACATCGGCAAAGCCGTCGCGCATCGCCCATGACCGGGCGCGCATCTGGCGCATCCGCTGCGGATATTGCGTCCACGGCCCCGTTTTTCCGGCAAGCTGGGCCTTTTTCGCATCCTCCATGCTAAAAGCGCGGACAATCGGGGTGGCCCGCCCCTTGCGCACGAGCTTGCAGGTCGCGGTGTTGCCGTCATCGGTTTCCTCGATGTCCTCAAGCAGCCCCGACGCCTGCACCAGCGCCAGCGCGCCGTCGCCCCAGATCGCGGGGTTGTTGCCGATGACCGCGATGGATTGCAGCGCCTGGAACGGCAGCAAGCCAAGCTCAGCGCCAGCCATGATGCCGACAAAGCACTTGTTCTCGTCACCCCCGTAGGACTTCGGGGCCATGCCGGACATTGCGATGGCGCGGGCAATGCGGAACGCTTGGTCGATGTCGGTCGGCACGAAGGCCGAGAGCGCGCCGCCAGAAGTCAGGGCGGGCGGCCGCGAGCGCTGGGGCTGCTGTTCGGCGAGGGCTGTGCTTTCGTTCATGCTGCTTCTCCTTCAGGCTCGCCCCAAATGGCTTTGGCGAGGTCGGTTTCGGTGGATTCGTCGATCCGCATACGGGCGTAGATCGGGAGGCCGACCTGCATCGGCTGGTCAGCGTAACCAGGCCATTGGTTGCGCTTGAGACACGCCGCGAACAGGTTGATCGCTTGGCGCATCTGATTGCGGCCGCGCTCGATGTCCTCGGGCTCGGGGTAATAGAGGCTGACGGTGTGCGGCTCGTCCTTCTCGACGACGACGAACACGAAGCCGCTCGGATACTTGCCGAAGATTTGCTTGATGCCCTCGCCATAATGGGCTGCGGCGATGTGATAGCCGAAATCGTCCATCGCTTTGGCGAACTTGCGCGGCGAGCAATGCGTGCCAGCCATGAACTTGAGATCCGACACGATGCGAACGTCATCACCGTCGATGCACGACTGAGGCAGGAAGTCAGGGCGCGCGCGCAGCCAAACGCCTGTCAGTTCGTCCTGCCAAGCCAGCGTCATTTCGGGGACGCCGCGCATCAGGGCATGGCGGGCGGCCTCGTTGGCGCCGATCCGGTCGGCGATCTTCTCGACGAGGGCCATGTCCTCGTGCTTGATGATCGTCTTGCCCTTGGAGATGGCATAGTCGGCAGCGGCGATGTCCTCAGCCATTGCAACCTTCTTGGCGCGGCTGAAGCCTTCGGGGAGAACGTGATAATTCTTCCGCCAGTCCCCGCCGAGCAGGATGAGGTCGTGAGCGGCCCGCCCGACAGCGAAGTGCGGCTTGTCGCTTTCCTCGCGGTCAGGGTTCATGGCGCTCGCGTGCCAGTAGTGCGCGGGCGACTTTTCGAGCAGCAGCTTCGCTCCAGATGCCGACAGCGAGGGGCCGGGCAATAGGTTCGGGTTGCCGTGATAGTCCGCGGCAGGGATGCCGGGGTATGCGCCCTTGGCGGTGATGAGGGGGGCGCTCACTGGCCGCGCCTGCGCATCATATCGTCGGCGTAGTCATAGGCGGCTTCTGCCAACATCGAAGGTATCCACCCTTCCTCTTGGGCTATAGGGATCAGGGCTGGCATCGCGGCGGCGGCGAAATAGTCGCGCAGCGTCATAAGGGGATCGTGAGTCATCAGAACCGCACCTCCATGTTCGGGACATTGCCGGCCGCGACCGCATTGACGACAGCGGTGGCGAGCTTCTTGGTGAGGCCCAGCTTCACGATTGCATCGGCGGCCGCGTCGATGATCTGCTCGCGGTGGGCGATGTCGGCTTCGCGGCGCGCCTTTTCCTGCGCTTCAGCATCGGCGGCGGCCTGCTGCGCAGCTTCCAGATCGACAAGGCGCTGGCGCTCGGCTTCGGCGGCACGCTCGGCCTCAAGGGCGCGCGCATTGGCCTCGTCGATCTTGGCCTGAGCCTCGCGCTCGCGTTCTTCCTGCTCGCGCTGGGCGGCAGCTTCGGCTTCGCGCTTGGCCTGCTCGGCAGCTTCGGCCTTGGCGCGTTCCAGGCGCTCGGCTTCGGCCTTGGCCGCCGCTTCACGGGCAGCGGCGGCGGCGCGCTCCTGTTCTTCTGCGATGCGGCGCTGCTCTGCGGCGGCCTGTTCGGCGCGCAACCGTTCCAGCTCGGCGGCCTGCGCTTCCTGCGCCTTCAGACCGGCGACGGCTTCGGTGAGCTTGGCTACCGCGTCAGCCTTAAGGTCTTCGGCCATATCCAACCGGACGCCCAAGATTTCAGGGTTGAGGTTGATGCCTCGAATTCGCTCAAGGCGAGACTGCACATCGGCGATAGTCTCGCCGAACATGATGTTGGTCGAAAATGTCAGGTCTTGAATGATCCGGTCAGCCTCAGCCTTGCGCTCATCCTCGGCCTTCTCCCATGCCGTCACCGGCGCGCGGACCTGCTCGATCAGTTCTTCGTATTCGGCCTCAAGCACCTTGCCGACCGCGTTCACAGCGGCGGTCTGGTTGCGCCAGTGCTCGGTTAGGCCCTTGCGGGTGCGGTCAATCGCAGCCTTGCGCGTGCGGATCGACTGGGCAGCAGACTTGATCGCATCGCGGCCCTTGGCGGTGTCGATGTCAGCGTCAACAGCCGCTTCGGCCTTGAGCTCGGCGAAGTATGCGTCCTTGTCGACCTTGCCGAGCAACAACAGCTTCGGATCTTCGTCGACCTTGGCGAGAACAGGGATCACTTCGGCTTCGGACAGCAGTTCGGCTTGCGCGGGGATGGCGCTCATGTCAGTTTCCTTCGGTTTCGGATTGAACCTTTTTCGCCCAGCGATGGTGTTCCTTCGCCTGCAATTCCTCGGCGATCTCGGCGCCGCGGGCGCCGTGGACAGCGAACAGCCAATCAATAATCGCCCTGCGCTCGACGCTACGGGCGTTGTAAAGGCTGTCGTTCAGCGCCTTGATCTCTTTGTTAAGGCGGTCATCGCGGACCCTCGGCAAGTCGAACCCTTGCTGGGCGCAGACGCGCTCGATCAGCCTCATGTTCTTCTTCGCGCCGATGAGATAGTTGCGCACTAGACTCTTCCAGCCCTCGTCGCGCAGCCGCACAACTTCGTCGGCCTCAATCTGGGAAATCAGGTGATCGGCGAAATCGCGGCAAGCCAGATACCAGTGCTTCAGCGTGTCAGCGCACTCGCATTCCTCGATCTCGCGCGGCCAAAGGCTGCGGGCTGTTTCGTGGCTGCGGGGATGCGGGTCGGGCGCGCTCATGCCGACACCGCCGCCAGCGTTTCAGCGCTGATCTTGCCCTGCTTGTGCAGCCGCTTTGCGATGCGCCGTTCGAACCGGCCGGAGCGCAAAAGCATGATGACGAAATCGAAGCGCCGCTGCCGGAGCGCGCTGTCGCTTACGCTCGCAGGGTCGGCAAACAGCGCGACGACATTGGCAAAGGACCGATCCCAGAACTTCGGCCCGATCAGCTTGTTGGCAAGTCTCGACGCTTCGGATCGGGCAAACGCGCGAAGTGCGGTGCGCTCGCAGCCGGTATAGACTTTACGCGAAGATTCGAAGGTGGGGTAGTGGACCGTGAGTTCAGGGCTAAAGCCGCAGAGCGTGGTGCGGACCTGATGATATTGCAATGCGACTCTCCAACTGTGTAGCTGGAGCTTTGTTCGCACAATACGAACATTGCCGCAATATGATTATTCGCCTTTCGCGAACTTTTTTTCGGGCGCGGGAACACTCACCGCTTTCGCCTCTCTGGCGATCCGCACGATTCGCTCGGCGTCGGCCACGGCTTGACGAAGCCGCATAGCGCGATCCGGCATCATCAAAAGCTCGTAGGGCTCAACATGAAGCGCCTCGGCTGCCTGGCGCAAAATGTCAGGTGAGAAGTCCTGCTTGCCGTTGTAAAGCTGCGACATAGTTGCGCGCGACCATCCGGTCAGGGCCATCATCTTGGCTTGCGCGCCGTGACCAGAAAGCCCGCACACAGCCATCCACTCCGGCAAATACCAGCTCGGGCCGCGCTTGGGGATTCCTCTTCTGCTCATGTTCGCGAGTATCGAACATTTAGTTGAAGAAGTCTTTAGACTATGTGCGAATTTTGCCGCTTGCGTCAATGTTCGTGATGTGCGAACAACGCGCCATGGAAGCACCTCGCACAACCCACCTCGCCGTCGCCGCTGGGATTTCGAAGTCTCACGCCAGCGACATCTTGAATAACAAGCGCAAGCCTTCCCGAGCGCTGGCAATTCACATCTATCGCAAGACCGGCTGGCGCCATTCGCTGATCGCCGGTCTTACCGATGCGCAGATCGACCTGCTCGAAACCGTTGAGCCTTGGCGGTCGGCCGCATGACCCAACACCCGAAAAGCCACGGGGCGCTCCCGAACGTCCAGAACCTCGTGGCTGGCGCCTGCATCCTGTCCCCCCGGGTGCAGGCGCCAACCCTTCCCGTGAGAAAGGATCATCCCCATGCCTGATTATCTGACTCTTTGGGCGGGCGCGGCCACGATTGGCTGTGCTGGCCTAACCTATCTCTGGCTGTCGGCTCGGATCGACCGCGACGAGTCTCAGCGCGAGTTGCGCATTATGCAGGACGCTAAGGATGGCCTCGCCAACCGCGTCAGCACGTTGCGCGGCGATAACGCGGACCTTCAGCGCGAGAACATTGCACTGAGCCGCGAGCTCGGCCGGATGCAGGCCGAACAGCGCGCCACCAAGCCCAAGCGCGGCGCGAACGGCAAGTTTGTCGCCAAGACCAAGGCCAACGCCTGACCATCCCCAACCGAAAGGACTGCGCTATGGGCAAGCCCAAGACCAAAGACGACGACATCGAAAACAGCGGCGACATCGAGGGCGAATACAAGCGCCCGAATGCTGAGCGCGCCATCGAAATCTACGACGAGCACATCTCGCCGAAGCTGACCCACATCAACACCATCAAGGGCGACCTTAAAGAGCCGTGGCAGATGCTCAAGACGGAGGCGAACGTCTCCCGCAAGGAGTTTAACTACGTCCAGTCGCTCGTCGAGGAAGATGACGATGCCAAGCGCGAGCATCGGCTGCGCTCGCTGCGCGAATTGCTGATCGCCCATGACCTGACCATCGCGCCCGATCTGGTCGACCAGGCTAACGGCCACAACAGCGCGAACATCGTGCAGTTCGGCCAGCGCCGCGATCCCGGCCTCGCCACGCTGGAAGACGATGACGAGGAAGAATTTGAAGCCTCGGCGGAAGAATTGGCGATGCAGGAAGGCCGCGGCGAAGCGGCTGAGTGATGCCCCCAGAGGCCGGCGCGGATACAACATCCGCCCGGCCCGAGGATGGCATCATTCTGAGGACCGCAATGAGCTATCTCGCGCTCGACCTGTCAAAAACGAACACGGGCTGGGCCCAATGGCAGCCGGGATGGGATCGCCCCATCTTCGGCTCCGTCAAGCTCGGGACCGAGTTCACCAGCATTGGCGGGATGTGCGGCAAGCTGCATCGCGAGCTCGCCGCGATCCACAAGGCCACGCCGGTCAAGTGGGGCTTCATCGAAAAGCCGCTGACCGCCAGCCAGCTTAACGGCAACACCAACGCTGATGCCCTGTTCAAGCTGGCGGCAATCGCGGCTCACGCGCACAGCTTCGGCTACGCGAAGGGCTGGGTCGGCCAAGGTGTCGTCGAGGTCAACATCGCGACATGGCGGCGGCACTTCATCGGCAAGATGCCGCGCGGGACCAAGAGCAAGGCGCTCAAGGATTACACTATGGAGCGGTGCCGGCAGCTTGGCCTGAAACCGCGCAGCCATGACGAAGCCGATGCTATCGGGCTGCTGGATTACTGCCTGCACATGAAGGGCGTCACGCCGCCTTGGGCCGCCGACGAGGTGCTTCGCGCGCCGCTGGGTGTGCGGTGATGACCCGCCTCCCCCGCATCGTCGGCGGCCACCAGCTCGTGCTTGCAGATCCGCCGTGGCACTTCAAATCTTTCGACGGCAAGAGCGCGGTCCCGACGCAGGGCTCCGATCCCTACACCACGATGAAGATGCCCGACCTGCTGGCGATGAATGTCGCCGGTGTCGCCGCCAAGAACTCGCTGCTCGCGATGTGGACCATTGGCACTCATCTTGAGATGGCGATGCGGCTCGGGCGCGTCTGGGGCTTCAGTTACGTCACCGACCTCTTCGTCTGGGACAAAGAGAAGATCGGCATGGGCTACCACACCCGCAAGCAGGCCGAACTGTGCCTGCTGTTCAAGCGCGGCAAGGGCCTGCCCGTCAAAAGCCATAGCGTCCGGCAGATCATCCGCGCCCCGAAGCGCGAGCACAGCCGTAAGCCCGATGAGCAATATGACGCGCTTGATGCGCTCTACGGCACCGACCTGCGGCGGCTCGAATTGTTCGCCCGCCAGCAAAGGCTGGGCTGGACGGCATGGGGGCTTGAGGTCGGAAAATTCGGAGAAGCGGCATGAACGGCAAGCCATGGACTCCCGAGGATGATGCCGTCCTGCGCGAGATGCTTCCGGCCGGAGCATCCTATCGCGAGGTCGGCAACAGGCTGGGGCGCACGATCAGTTCGGTCGCAGGGCGTTCAAAGAAGTTGGGCGTCTATCAGCCAGATGACATCCGCTTTCCCAAGCCGACGCACAACCGCTTGCCACTGCAAGCCCGCCTTACGCCCGAGCAGACAGTGTGGGTGATCGAGCGTCATAGTGAGGGCTGGACAGCATCACAGATCGGCGAACACCTCGGACTGAGCACAGAGGCCATGAAGGGCCGCCTAAAGCGTCTCAGGGCGCAGGCCCGCAAGTCTGGCGGCGATCTTATCATCAAAACGAGCCGGCAAGATGAAGTCGCGCAACTGCTTTCGGAAGGCTGGTCCTTCGAGGCCATCTCCGATGAATTGTTCATCACCGAAAATGCGGTCGAGCAGGCGTTCAAAAAGATTTGCCGCAACCTCGGAGCGCAGGCCCGATGAAACCCACCACGCGCCATGCTCACAAGCCCTGGACGCCGGCCAACGACCGCGAGCTACGCCGTCTTGCCGCCATCGAGGGACAGACTCATGTTACGATCGGGCTGACAATTAGGCGCAGCGCCGCAGCCGTTTCGAACCGCTGCTACAGCTTGGGCATCAGGCTCGCGAGCAGCAAGCGCCGCGAAGACCCGCTCGATGGCATCTACTTCAATGGCGAGCCGCTGAAGTTTTCGGAAACTGGCGAGTCATGCGCCCGCTGCGGCGTGCGCGAGGACCGGCATCGCGAGTTTGGCTGCGGGCAATTCGCCGAACAACTGAAGGTGCGGGAACGATGACCTTGCACACCGACACCGATGAAATGTGGTCGCGGGCTGAGCGCGCTCGGTTGCTTAAGACCATCGCGGTTCTGCCCGATCCGCAGCGGGTGGCCGAAAGCCTTTGCCACGCTTCGCTGTGCGCGCTGATCTACGCCCATAGCGACCGGCATGGCGGCTACAAGCTGCCGCGGTCACAGCGCGACACAAACGTCTGGAACGAACTTGTCGCGGCCGGAATCGTCGAGAGCGGCTGGGGCGGGATCGGGGGCTTCGGGATGAAGGTCCGGCGTGAGGCGATCAAGATGCGCCTTCAGGGCGAGATCGACTGATGAACGGCTTCGCCCTCACCCACCGGACGGTGTTCGATCACCCGCTTTTTGACGGAGATGCGGCACGCCTCGGGGCATGGCTCTGGCTGGTCGGCAAAGCGTGCTGGAAGCCGGCGCCGTTCGATATATCGGGCAAGATTGTGACCCTTCAGAGGGGTCAGATTTGCGTGTCGCGATCCCAGTTGGCGAAGGCTTGGGGGATGTCTCCGAGCGCGGTTGAGCGGTTTTTGACCCGGTTGGAAACCGAACAGATGATCGGACGGGCAACCGGACAGGGCCGCTCCATTATAACTATCTGCAATTACGACAAATATCAGGCCACAAATGCAGAGGCCGGACAGGCACCCGGACAGGCACCCGGACAGCGACCGGACAGCGACCGGACAGCAAAAGAACAAGGGAACAAAGGAACAAGGGAAGAAGAACCTAACGGTCCTTCTTCCCAACACACGCGCAAGCGCGACTGGCCGGAAATCCCTGACTGGGTTCCCATTGAGCCTTGGAATGGCTTCATCGAGATGCGGGACGCCAAGCGGAAAATGCCCACGGCCTATGCGGTCCAGAAGCTGCTCCGCAAGCTCGAAGTGTTTCGATCCAGTGGGCAGGACCCTGGCAATGTCCTCGATCAATCGACCGAACAAGGATGGACCGGACTTTTCGAACTCAAGGATGACCGCAATGGACGAAACAGCGCAGCAGCATTTTCCGACGATCGACGGGACGGGTTTACTCAAGCAATCGACAGCGCCCTCTACGCTAGCCATGCTGAAAGCGCTGCCGACGAGCCTGACGGACGATCAGTTCAATCAGGTGAAGGCGATCGCCAAGGCGGCCTTGCCCTCATTGCCCCCCCAGACTGACGCGGCATTCGCGAAAGCGCTGAAGATCCTCGACACCCTGCCGCGCCGCAAGGACGACAAGGACACCGGCAAGCTGCGGTTCAATCTGTATCGGACCTGCCTCTCGCACCTTTCTGAGCCGCAACTGTGGTGGGTTGTGAACCGCGCTGTCACAACCTGCGACTGGTATCCGAGCGTCAAGCAACTGCTCGACATTGCCGCGCTGTGGGAGCGCCGCGACGAAGCCACCGAGGCGCTGAGGCTCGCCAAGCTGCTCGTGAACCGCGAGGTCAATCGCCGGCTCAGGGAACAATCCCGCAAGGCCCCTGCCCCGCCACTTACGCAGGAGGTGGTCGACGCGATGGCGCCTGAGCTTCGCGGCATGGGCCTGAAGCTCGGCTACCTGATCGAGCAGGACGGCAAGGTTATCCCCGCTCCCGAACAGGAGAACGCAGCATGAAGTTCATCAAGCGATACTTGGCCCGTCGCCGCCTTGCCGCAACGATGAAGCCTAACCCCGGCCTGCGGGCGAAGCGGCTGGCGCAGATGCACGGCGAGCGGAAGATCCGCTACTTGCGCAACATCAGCGACATCGCGGCCGAACTGCGGGGGCGGCCGTGACCCGCACGAGCAGCCTGACCCGCTACGCCCCGCAGATGCGCGATCCCGACCCGTGCGGCGCGCACCGGCTGGCGAAGCGGCAATGGCACCAGAACGGCGCGGTGACATTCCTGCCCGACCAGATCGCGCGGATGAGCTGGCAGGACCGCGAACTGCTCAACGCGATCGCAACCCGCATCTACGGCAAAAGGGACACCCAGCCATGAATGACCCCTACGTTAGCGCCGCGGAGCGCGCCCGCCGCGAGCAGGCCCGCGTCAAGGCCATCATCGCCCGCGACAAGGCCGACCGCATGAAGGAAATCGAGCGCGCGGCCGCCGAGATAAAGGTTCGCGACGGGCTCGTGGTGAGCGCCCACGAGACGGTGATCGCGCCGACTCCCGAATGGTTCCAACACGGGGATGCCCAGAGCTACACGCCCGAACTGGAAAACGGCACGGTGCGCGAGATCAAGACCGTGCGCCGGGTCAGGGTGCCGATCATCCTGCGGATGCTGCACCGCGGCCAGATCGACAACGACCAGTATCGGGCGCTGAACTGGTATTCGGAATGCTACGAAATGGCTGGCCTTCACGGCAGCATCCCCATTGCGCAAGTCGGCAAGGAAGTCTTCGGCGGCGGGCCTGATCGCGTCCTCTTCACCGAATCGCAGCAGCAAGCGCAGCGCCTTCTTCGCGAGGTAAAATCCGAACTTCCCAAGAACAGGATCCGGTTTTTCGAAGCTGTGGTTATCGACAATATCCCCATCACCCGGGCTTCGCGCTTTATCCGAACAAAGCCCGCTAACGCATTGAAGCCATTCAAGATATTGGCTCAACTTGTTGCCACCAAAGTAGATGCCCTTGGAATTCTTGCATGAAGGGCAATTTTTCTGTAGTGAATGCAGCCAGTGGGATTGCGCGCCTTGAACGCAAGTCGGGTGTAGCCCGCGCGATCCCGCTACCCCTCATCATCATGGAAATCTGACGCATGGCCCGACTTGGTGCCAGCGAAGAACAACGCATCGCCAAGCTGCATGATGCGCTTCGGCGGGCGAAAGAACTCTATCAGCCCGGCGAGCGGATCGGCCACAAGGCGATGTGCGGCCTGCTCGGCATCACGCACTACACGCTGCGCGAATGGCTGGAGGATCCTGCCGTCGAGGCAAGCGGCGCCTTCGTGCGCGGCGGTCGCGGCTTGGGCTACGAGTTCGATCCGTTTCTGATGATCTGGGTCTTGCTCTGGTTCTGGGAGCGCAAGCGTTCCGACAAGGTTCTCGCCAACGCCAAGGTCCGCGAGGCGGTCGGCGGGAAGCTCGATGACGCGCCGGGCGACATGACCATGCGCGAGGTCAGGGATGCGATGCAGGTCAGCCTGCAACTGCTCACCGCTGAAAAGGAGGCTGGTGAATTGGTCAAGGCTGCCGAGGCGGCCTCGACATATCGCGCGATAGTCACGGCGATGCGGGAAACGCTGCTGAGCGCCCCGCAGCGCCAAGACCCAGAAAACAAGTGGCCGACTGAGCTCAGGGAGATGTTCGACAATGCCTTGTCCGATTGCCTGGTGCTTCTGCGCGAGGCCGGACAGGAAGCACTGAGCGAGCCCGATGCAACTATCCCCAACCGCGCTGATGGAGCGCGTGACGCATCTCGCAAACGGAAGCCGGCACGCCCATCCCCGAAGCCTCGCGCTAAGCGCGCTCGAACTGCTTCAACCGCCTGAGAAGATCAGCACGGCCGAGTGCGCCGAGAAATACCGCAAGCTGCCCGGCCAAGAGGCTGGCGCTGTGATCCGCTACGACCGGATGCGGACGCCTTACAATGTCGGGCCGATGGCATCGCTGGATGATCCGAAGTGCCAGATGCTCGTGATGGTCAAGCCGTCGCGTTCGGGTGGCACCGCGGTCGCCGAGAATTACCTGTTCAAGCTCATCAAGTTCGGCCCGATGACCCATGTGTCATGGGCGCTGAACAGCGACGAGGCCGTCACTGATTACGTCCGCAATGTCGTCAAGCCGATGTTCGATCTCAACCCCGACCTTCAGGAGCGGGTCGGGATCGCGCGCGGCGAGGACACCGACAGCTTCAAACTGGTGAGCGGCTATCCGGTCGAATGGCTGAGCGCCAAGGATTCGACGTTCCGCAACCGGCAGCCCGGCTTCATGTGTCTCGACGAGACGGATGCGTGGGCGAAGAAGTGGGCGGCGAGTCCGCGGGTGCAGATCGACGGCCGGCAAAAGATGCTGGGCAATCGGCGCAAGTCCGCGATCATGTCGCACCCCGACTTGGGTTATCAGTCCGGCGTTGCGGCGGCGTTCGAAGACACGAGCCGCGGCATCTATGTGATGACCTGCCCGGAATGCCTAGGTCATGCCGCCGCCTATGCGACGAAATACTGGGATGAGATTCCGCAGTTCAAGCTGAGTTGGACCAGAAACGAGGAATTGCCGCCTGATGAGCGGGTGAAGCTGGCCGAGAAAACGGCGGCCGTCGCTTGCCCGCATTGCGGCGCCGCGCTGGACGACAAGCAGCGGCGCGACATGGTGGATGCGGCGCTGACCCGCAACGATGCAAGCCGAGACGGCTGGATGCACCGCGGACAGCGGCTTGATCCTGAAGCCGGCGTGGTCGGCGAACCGGACGCGCACATCGCGCACGGCTACTGGGTGCATGGCATCATGCTCAAGACGCAGGACATCGCAAAGCTGGCCCGCGACTATGAGCAAGCGCTCATCAAGTTTGAGCGGACACGGGACGCGGCGCAGCTAAAGGAATTCCTGAGCAAGCAGCTCGGCGAGATATTTGAAGGATCCGCCACCACTGGCGGCATCAGCGCCCGCATCCTGAAGGAACGGGTTGCCGAAGCCGCCTATGATCGGGGCTTTTGTCCGCGCGAGGTTTCCTTCATCACGGCGGCGATCGACCCGGGCCGCCGCAAATTCGATGCCGCGTTCTGGGGCTGGGACTTGCAGGGCCGGTCATGGCTGATCGACCGGGTGACGGAGCGGCAGCGGTTGCATGACGGCCAGCAATGGCGCGACATCGACCTCTATGGCCGGATCGACGACTGGGACATTCTCTGGTCGAAGGTACTGAATCGGACCTTCCCGATTGTGGGCAAGCCGGATCTGGTGATGCCGGTGGCGGTGACGATGCTGGACTCCTCGGACGGTAACGCGACTTGGAAGGCCCGCGAGTTCGCTCGCCGCGCGATGCTAGGCGGTTACGCCTGGGGCGGTTGGCAGCGACTGAAATTGATAAAGGGGCAGGCAGGTAAGCGCCCGGCGTTGCCGGAAGCGCCCACACGCATCGACAAAGACGAGCGGGGACAGCAAGTCGAGCCGGTGCTGATGGAATACCGCCTCGGGGTGGACGCGCTGAAAGCGCAGACACTTGAGCGGCTGGCAACTGCGGACGGGGAACCCGGTTGCTGCCGCTTCCCCCGCGAGATCGAGCCGCACTACCTTGAGGAATACTTCGGGGAGACGCTAATCGACGGGAAGTGGGTCCGCAGCGGGCCGAACGAAACGCTTGACCTTCACGGCTACGCCGAGGCGGGCCGGCAGCTTCTGGCGCCGGATCGCGCCGAGATCGACTGGAAGAACAGCCGCCCTGTCTGGGCAACACCGATTTCGCTGAGCAAGCAGGCCGAGGAAGCCGCTCCTGCTGAGGGGCCCAGCATCTTTGATGCCTTCGCTGCTCTGAACAACTGACACAGGAGCCGACGATGAACTCTTTCGGGTCGCAAATCCGAGTATCCCGGCCGTGAGCATCCACTGGCAAGACATTCCCGAAGCGGCAAAGGTGGCGGGCGATGTCCTGTCATTCACCACATTGCTGGCGACGATTGTGAACCTTCTGCCAACAGCGGCATCGTTCCTCACGGTGATCTGGCTGCTGCTGCGAATCTACGAGATGGACACCGTGCAACGGTGGCTGGGCAAAGAAAGGGACGAGTGATGATCGACTGGCTCGACAAGCATCTGATCCCCGAGTGGCGCAAGGCGTGGCAGTTTTCGAGCGTGCAGCTTGCCGCGCTGATTGGCGCTGTGGTCACGGCGTTCGCGTCCAATCCGCAACTGCTGCTTGGCATCATCAACTTCATGCCCACCGATCCGATGCAGCGCGCGGTTGCTGCTGTGGCTGTGGGCGCAGTGGCGTTCTTCGGGCCGACCGTTCTGAGACTGTGGCAGCAGGGGAGCAAGCCTGATGGCAACGCAGCCTAGCCCGGACATTTCGCCCAAGGGGTCGATTGCTGTTGCTGTTGCCGCGATCATTGCCGCCGTGGTGGCGTT
>Ga0315909_10004674_pt1 | contig 16027 bp, 14 predicted proteins | sample LakEriMetagenome_11_FD_203527 | JGI IMG/M metagenome (GOLD analysis project Ga0315909, IMG submission 203527) | Freshwater fungal communities from buoy surface, Lake Erie, Ohio, United States - Buoy 2 MA125 | ecosystem: Environmental > Aquatic > Freshwater > Lake | place: USA: Lake Erie, Ohio...
GTAAGTGTCAGCTATGTTTTTACCTAATTGCAAAAACACAGTTTGATTAGTACCTAAACTTGGTGATAAAAATATTGCAGATGTATCACTTGTTGTAAATGAGTTACTAAACGTAGCTGCACCTGTACTTGAAATATCCATTCTTAAGGTAGTGCCATCCCATACTGATAAGCTACCACTTTGCAAAGCACCAATACTCCAATTTTTAGCAGTTCCACCTGTATTAGAAATAACTAAAGCAGCATCTGAAGCTTTAATATTTAATACATTTGCAAATCCTACGGGATTAGAAAGAGAACTTCCAATTAAAACATTACCCGTAAACCTACCCGTTCCACTCACATCAAGTTTATAAGTATCATTAGTATTACCAATGGATAAGTTACCTGAAGCGTTTAACGTCATAGCTTGTGTAAAGCTGATAGCGTTACCTGCCGTTCCTGAAGGAGCATTGAACCATTGATGCTGACCAACTGCTTGATAATATAAAGTTGATGCTTGACCTGTAATTTTATATCTCCAATTTGAGCCGTCCCAATAATGATTTGCACCTAAGTAAAGTTGAGGTACTGCACTTGCATTCCAAGAATATAAAGAAACTGATTGTGGCAATTCTAAAGCAGTTACGTTTGAACCCCACGCACTTGGTGTTACTCCTAAACCTAAGTTGCCGGAAGAATTTATGGTTAAAGCATCTAATAAAGCACCACCACTTTGCCTAACTCCAAATACCATTTTAGCTGCTCTTGTATTTCCTGCTGCATCAGGGCTAACTTTAATTGTGCCATAAGGCAAAAGAGAACCTGAACCCGTATTGCTATATAATGCAATACTTGAATTTCCTGCAACACTTGAACTTCCTGAAATTATACCAAATTCTAAATCACCTGCACTTCTTGATGCTTGTATATTTGTACCATCATCACTAATTAAACTATTCCCTATTGTACTTGTACCTGTAAACTTAGGTAGGTAGTTAGTAGTACCTGTACCGGTTACGGGGTTTGTTAAAGCACTTTGCTTTCCATTAAATGTATTCCAATCCGTTGAGCTTAAAGCACCCGTTGTTGAGGCACTAGCCAATCCCAAACTCAAAGCCTGAGTTGATAAACTCAATCCGTTAGCAGTTCCAATTGTAACTGCATTGTGAAGTTGGGATGTAGTTGCGTAAGTGTTACTGTCAACGCTTCCGTCTGCCATTAAAAACTGAGAACTTGTACCTCCTGATTTTATAAATTTAACACCAGTAGCTTCACCCGCATCGTTTATAGTGAATTTATCAACGCTATTTTTACTAACAGTAAAAGGCATACCTGTAGCAGTAGTAGTATTATTTATTACTAAACCTTTACCAGTACCGATACTTGTTAAGTATACGTTTATTCCAGATCCTACATTTTCTGAGAATATACCAAATCCAGTTCCTCCGTTATAAGAGTGTATTCCCTTCCCAGTTCCTCCGTTTCCAGACCATATTCCAGTTCCGGTTGACCCGTTAGATGATACTATACCACTACCAGAACCCGAGTTTCCAGAGTATATTCCAGAACCCCCTGATGTATTAGTTGAAAATATACCGTGACTTCCGTTATTGCTATTTGATACCGTGATAGCGGGATTGGTAGTTGAATTAGAAAAAGACTTGTTCCCAGTTATACTTTCATTGCCAGTTAAGTGGACAACGTTAGCGTCATTGGCTGGTGTATAACCTAACCAACCTGCAATAGTTTTATTAACCCATAACGTTCCGTTAAAACCTAATAAATGTCCGTTTACAGGAGTTGTAGTCTTTAAATCTACATCGTGTATTTCATTAAGCTCAAATCCATTTTGGACTTTTACAAAGATTTCTCCATTATTAGCATTAACTCTTGTTACGATACCAATAAATACTAAATGATTTGGAGCGTAAGGTTTATTAGCTAAGCCGAATATTAAATTGCCATCAGTCCCAAGCCATACTGGATCCCCAGCCTGAGCGGCAGAAGTGTCTAACCCAGAAAGCAATCCTTCAGTTACGACATACCCACTATCATTAGCATTAAGGCTCTGAGCAATAAGGCCCATAGTTTTGCTTGAAGTAGATTCTGCAGCATTTGATGCCTTACTAACAATCATGTTTGTGCCATCAGCACTAGATACATAAACCGCCTGGCCTTTAGTTAAAGCAACACCAGCCTTTACGACATGCTTTACCGTACCTGTGTAATTATCTATCCACTCTGTATTGTAATTAGTATTATCTATTTTCGCCAAGATCTGACCAGTAGTACCGCCAACAGGAAGAACTGCTGCAGAGTTTACTAGAGCCTGGGTGCTTAATACCCCCGAGCCGTCAGCTACTACCATGCGAGTACCTGTGCCAATGAGGTTATCAAACTTAACTGCACCTGTAGCTCTTACAGTACCAGATATGTCTACCTTATACCCAGCATCAACAGGAGACGCTTGGCCAATTACAATATTACCATTAGCAAAGATTTGCTGCCTGATAATATCTGAAGTGCGAAGCTCTAATCCTGCCGTAGCATACTCATTCGCAAGTATTAAGTTTAGTGTTGCATTACTGTAACCTATATAAGCTTTAGCGGAAGGAGATAAGGTGCCTTGCGCAAACACCATCTTCATTGTACCGCTACTAGCTACTCTTTCAAAAACGAGGTTATTAGCCTCTGTTCTTAAACGAGTACCAGTACCTGCGTAGATTGTATTTGTTGCAGCATTAGCTGAAAAAGTATTTTCTACGACAAGACCCGCCTTAACTAATATATCACTTAAAAACTTCATTCACTATTTTTTAATAACTACACGATACGCATTTGCTGCTGGAGCAGTAGCGAAACCTATTGTAACCGTATTGGCATCTGTGATTGTCACATCTGCGAAAACCTCCTCAAGGGTTGTATTATCTTTTAACATTACAATTACATCAACAGTATTAAGACCGTGAGTAACCGCTATAGATGTAGATCCGCCAATATTAGCAGCATATCCACCTGTTCTATTATCTAGTAATGTTTTTAATTTTAAAGGAGTAACGATTCTTTGGTCGTCAGTACCGGTATTAACTTCTGTTTGAGTAGCAATTTCAGCTAAACCTAAAGTAGTTTCAGTAGCTTGATCTCTGTTTACCTCTAATTGAATCCAATCAGCAGCTGAGCTAGTTGAAGCAGAATCAATCTTAGCGATAATAACATCACCCACATTAAATGCTACACCGCCAGTAGCGCCAGCAACCGTAACATACCAGTAATCACCTTTCTTTGTACCGGCAACTGGAGCAGATCCAATCGGGAATGATCCTGCTGATGCATCCCATCCACCTTCTAGGTTTCCAAGATTACCTACATTAGTATCGATGTAAGACTTAATAGCTGAAGAAGTAGCGAGCGTAGAAGAACTAGCACTAGCCAAATCGGTTACTATCACAATCTCAGAAGGAGTAGCTGCACCACCGCTAGTATTACCAATAACTGTGTTATTAGCAATCTGCGCCAACTTAGCCAATGTAACTTGACCAGCACCGATCTTGATTGTAGTAACAGCGCCATCATTTAATTTGGCTGTAGTGATACCCAGGTCCTTAACACGAACTATATCGTTGTCTACTTCTATAGTCGCATTATCAACATTGACATCCAGGGTAACAGAACCAGTAGTACCACCACCGGTTAAACCAGCGCCAGCAACTACCGCACTAATATCACCTGATACGTTCACCCACTGAGTGCCATCCCAATAGTAGATAGCCTTGTCAGCTGTGTTGTAATAAATCTGACCTGCTACGGGTGAGCTAGGCGCAGAAGATAGATTCTGTAACGCTACGTTGAGAATCTGGTTTTTGGATAAGTCAAGATTGACTAAGACTTTTTTTGCCATTTCTTTTAATTTATGAATGCCTTGCCGCTGATTGCAGCAGAGAACTTTATTGTTAATTGTGTATTTGAAATATGAGTAACCTCGCCTTCAACCTCATCATTTGCAGTGTCAACTATAGTCACACTAGGAAATTTATTAAGGTTGTGGTTAACAGTCCATGTAGCACTAGCAACAGACTGAGTATGTACGTAATTACCCTTGGCGTAAATGTCCTGGATAATATTCCATAAGTCAGTTTGATTTTCTATGTCACCATTAATATTGCCCCAATTAACCTGAACAGCACTATAAATATCATACGGAAGTATTGGACAGTTACATGGTATATATGCAGGAATCTGATAATCGTTTAATACGGCTATTAGATCTTTTAGATCTCTAAAAACACTGTCAACATTATCTACCTTTATCTTCTCGACTATATGAGTATACAATGTTTGAGCATATTCGAAATTAGCCTTTATCGAATCGAACTCACTAACCGTATCAACCTTATCATCAAGGGTTGTTTTTAAAGAACTGATTGCTGCAACTATTTGAGCAATAGTTAAAGGAGTCTGAGCATAACTGCTAGCAGTATTAGACACCCTCTCATCAATAGTCAACCAGGTATACACCTGATGTGTATACAATACAGATGCAGTAAAGTTTATATTATAGTTGGCGTCATAATAATTACTATTATGCACCAGGTCGATACTGATAGCTGAGCTAGTCTTTGTACCGGTTGGAGTACTTGAAACGCTCCAGGCTCTTGTTACCGGGCCAGCATTGTAGTTAGACCTAGCATATACAGTATCATCGAAGTATCTAAGCCTTGGCGTAAACACATCGAAGTCTTCTCTCAACACCGGCACTACAGCCTCGTAATCCAATTGGAATATTCTAGAGAGCTTTGTAAAAACAAGATCTGTAGTTACAATCTCATATACTATCTCCCACTGTCCAGCTTGTAATCCGCCAGTACTACTTAGTCTAACGGCAGAAGAATAAGCACCCCCCGAGCTGGTAATATCTGGAGAGGTTAAATCACCAACTCTAGTATAGCCGTCAGGTTGTGTAATACTGAATCTACCAACTGCACCCGGTGGGTAAGTGGTTGTATCTGTTAGAACAAGTGTGGGGGTGCTAAGCAGATCAAATTTTACGGTAAATCCTATAGTGTTTATAGTCGGCATTATGATGCAAATTTATTTTTAAATGTTCTTGTATTGTTAAAAAACACACCCACAAAAAACCCCACCTGAGAACAGGCAGGGCTTTCACCAAACAAACCAAACATACGAGAGACAAACCTATTTCTTAGCTTTAGACTGAATAGTCGTAAAGACTTTCTCACCCTTAGGGCTGCTTACGCAGAAACCGACAAGCTCTTCTACTGCATCGCTACCAGTCGACCTGGCAACGGTTAGAATAGCTTCACCGGTGGGCCATGCAAAACGTGATTGCTCACTATCAAATGTGATCACGCCTTTGCTCAAAGCTCGGTTTAGGACTGCCTTCATCGATGCTTGCTTATTATTTATTAGATCCAGGAATGACTTAGGATCATTGTCCGCCAATGTCTCCAAATCGTTTCTCAATACCTCAATAGGTCTTGTATCATCCTGGCCCATTGCAGCTACATAGTTGCGTACTTCTTCAGCACTCAAGTCCGCTGCCGCATTTAAAGCTTCACGCTTTAAGTTTCTAGTTTTACGCTCCTTCTCTGATCTTGCGCTCTCATCCACCAATTCAAAGATTGGTTCCTTAGAGTCATCACGATCTGGGTTAGATGCGTTGTAGTTACACAAGCTTAAATAGCTGTGTATTTCCTGATCGATCGCTCGACCACCAACCAATATCATCATGCCACCCTGATTGCCATAAAAGAAAATATCGTGATAGGTGTGGTTACCTTCTGCATCAGTAGATCTTACTGCTGCAATATCAACGTACTCTTCTTTAACCTTGTCGTAGATCTGATCTACTGGAGGTACATTCTTGGCTGAAGGGATAGCCCATTTGGTTGGATCCATAGGATTACGCTGTATGCCTTTAATCCTGTAGACTGCTTTTTCTCCTGGTTTAAGTTTGGTTGCTTTTAATAACTCTGGAGAAATGTCATTGTACAATTTGGTTTTTTTCATTGTTTGTTGTTTGGATAAAAAATAAGGGGCAGGAGGTGAGTCCCGCCCCTATTATAGCTTACTTCAATTTGAAAGTTTGCTGAGCACCTAAGATCTCAAGACCTTGTACAGACTCGTAGTGTACTTCTAATACGCTACGCTCGTTTGTAGGTACTGGAGCTAAACCACCTAAAAGGATCTCACGATACTTAAGGTCAGTTCCGTCACCAGCCATGTAACGAACACGCATACGATCAACTACTTGACCATCGTTAGTCTTAATCTTGTCAGCAGGTACACCGTAAGCAGCATCCTTAGCGTTGTAGCCGCCAGTGAAGTTTACGATATTCTTGTGATCAAGGATTGGCAAGTACTTCTTGTAGAAAGAACGGCCATAGATCTTAACAGTGTCAATTCCTAAATCAAGGTTTTTACCTGCGATTTGGAAACGAGCACCTTGAGATAACAACGCACTGTTTCCAAGGTTGTTAAACAAGTTGTCGAAAGCAATATTCATAGTCGTACCAACGAACAAGAAATAGTTCTGAGGTGCACGATCTTTGTTTAATTGCTGAGTTAAAGAGCTAATGTCAGCAAGAGCTAATGTACCAGCAGTAGTAAGGTTTAAATCTTTACCAAGACCAGTTACATATTGATCCATACCTTGAGTGGTTTGGATTGCTTTACCTTCAGCATCAGTTAACGCAGGAGCAGCATCAGAGAATTTAGTAGCACTCTTACGGCCAAAAATCATGGCAGCAGAAATATCGCTACGGAATTTCATTAATGATTCGTGCTGACCTTTGTACATGTAGAAAGGCTTACCGTTGAAGTCAACTTCAACTTTAGAAGCTTTCTCGATGTCAGTGATAGAGAACTTACCTTTGAAGATTTGAACTTGGTTCGCATACTTCGTTGGGCTCCAACGCTTAGCATCAGGGCTTAAAGAACCTTCACCAGCAGCATTTGAGAAGAAAGAGATTTTACCACCGTCAGCAACTGAAAGGTCGCCATCAGCAGAATCTACATTCTTCACAGTGATAGCGCTTGTACCGCTGTTCTTAGCAGTTACAACACCAGTCTTACCTGAAGGGAATAATACTTGCTCGCCTACGTTTACATAAGCAAAAGCTGCAGCATCGATAACTAAAGTCAAAGTATCGCCAGCTGTTGCACCACCAGATGTTACAGTTGCTAATACATATTGCTCTTCGTTAACGAAGTGATGATACTCAGGAACGCCAGTTACAACTGAACGTCCAGTTAATTCCATTACATCAATGAAAGAAGATTCTTCATTTGTGATGTCAAGAACTTTGTTTAAGATTTCTCTCTGATCTAAGAAAGATACAGAAGAAACGTACGATTTTTGGATACCTCCAATAGCGGCCATTTTATTAAATTTTAATAGGGTTATTTAGATACGCCCCTTTCAGCAAAGGCATTCAAGAGTCCAGACATAAAGTCTCCCGAACTCTCGGTAGGCACATTACCTACAGGAGCAGTGCTAGGGTTTTTGATTTCCTTTGTCACTTCCGAACGTCCCAGGGTTTTACCAAAGTTTATGAGAGCTTTCTCAAACTGCTCTGGATTCTGACTATACGCTGCGGTCTTATACCATTTTGCGTAGTCCAGCTTCCCTGCTTCATTAGCGAACTGACTGAAGAATTTATCATTATCAACGGTCATATCAGTCAACGCATCTGCGTTTGGTATCTCATAATGAAACTCTTCATCGCCACTCTTGATGCTTATTTTTTTAGCCTCAAGAATACTCTTGGTTACTTCATTACTCAACACCTCTTGCTCAAACTTTTTAATTGCTTCAAAATCCTGAGCTTGATTATTATCTTCCTTTGGTTCCGGGGCCTGGAAGTTTTTTTGCCAATCTAGATACTGACCTCTGTGTTTAGTCGCTTCAGCTTTAAGTAACTCTCTACCTAATTCTGATTCGTCATCTCCCCATTCGTCAACATCCAGCTTATACTTGTCGGCTACTTCATGTTTATAAAGCTTATCAAAAGCCTTATCACTTAAGTCAGGATACTGATCACGAAGATTACGTCTCATAATCTCCTCGTCAGACATACTGTTGAAATCGACAAGCTTGGCTTGCAGATACGGTGCTATATCACCAGTCTTTTCATAGAACTCGACAACTCCTTTAATGAAGTCATCTTTAAAACTATAATCCTTTGCTGGCGCTGGATCTGCCGCTGGGGCTGGATCAGCTGCTGGCGCTGGATCTGATACGGGATTTGGATCCGCTGCTGGAGCAGGGTCCGCTACTTTACCGTCATTATTATCTGTAATAGGATCAGCTGCCGGTATTGGGTCAGCTTGTCCTGCAACTTTGAAATCATCCAAAGATGCTTTTGAAAAATCTAGTTCTTCACTCATAGGGTTTGTTTTGATTATGCAAAGGTTTTACTAACAGTTGGTAAACCAATGAAATTCGGGGGGTGGTTTATTTAGTCATGTTGTAGTAGAAGCAATCACTGTCTTCGCTTACCCATCTGTCGGTAGTATTCTCTACACTGATGGTTTCGTTATCTACCTTAAATGCTTTTGGTTCGACAGGGAATTCTTTGGTGACCCAGTTTGAATCACGCCAGTATATTCTATTGTTAGGCTGGCACAGTAAGTATCCGTCATCGGCTACTAATACATGGCCACACTTGTAGTCACTAGGCTCATCCGAGTAAGGATTATTCCACCAGTCTACAGTAAACAGGTATGTAGCCCACACCTTTGAACCATCCCGTAAAACAACCTCTGCTCTTTTACCGTACAGGTAGGCGTATTCAACCACAGACACATCCTCTCCAAAACAATCCCACAGCTGTTTGTAGTGCCTATCAATATCTTTGTCTGGAACCTTTAAATATATTTCAGACAATGGCACCCTACTTCTCAGCATGCCGTAGTCTGTCATAATATGAAACGTGAGGATGCTGCCAGATACTGACTGCACCCCGAACACGTAACAATTATCATACTCATTACATAACTCCTTCGTCAACCATTGTCTCTTCACCAGAGCCTTGAAGCTCGGAATATTGCTGTTCAGTTCCATATTCGTTCTCCTCTTCTATTTCTGGTTTTTGAAATTGTGGTATCTCATCTATCTCATCATCAGGCTGACCCATCTTAATCTTGGTCACACTCTTCTTGCCCTTGTTCTCTACCTGCTTGGTAGTAACCTTACCGGTCTGACGCATCTGCTCAAGCTGTAGTTCATACTGATACTTAAGCTCCATAAGTTTGGCGTCATATTCTTTTTCAACCTGGATAAGCTGAGTCTTAACCTGAGCTTCAACCTGCATGGTTTGCTGCTTAGCTTGTTCTGCTACCATAGCTGACTCCTGCTGTGTTTGAGCATTCATCTGCTGCATTCTGATAGCCTTCTCTTCTTCTTCCTGCTTACGCTTCTTGATCTTGTACGCCAATAATTGCTGAGCTACTTTTAAGTTATCAGTGTTCTGAATAACGATAGCATCTTCAATGTCCATCATGCCTTGCGCAGACATGGCCTGAACTTGTTGCATCAACATAGCTCTTTGATCATCGGTAGGTTTATCTTCTAAGAAGATCCCGAACTCGTATAAAGCCACATTAGGAGAAGCTTCAAAGAATTTTAAAGTATTACCGCCAAGAGATTTGGTGTAACCCTTTGCTGTTCCACGATTCACAGTATCTTGTAATCTTAGAATAATAGAATTACAAAGCGATTCGAATATTTTCTTCTCACCTTGAATAATATGTGCGAGTGCATTATTAGTTCCTTCTGATGCAAGTTTTGCAACAGTTGTTAGTGTACGTGGATCTGGAGTACTACCGTCAGTCATTTCATTCATACCCGTGATGTCACGGATCATCTGAATATGATTTTGAATAATCTGATAGTAACTCATCACATCACGACCTAAACCATTCTCCAACTCTTCGATTGGCTTGTAGTTGGTCATCCTACCCTGGGAATCCATCTTACGATAAACAAGCGTACCGGTCTTATTGTAAAGATCTAATACACTCATAGGATCCATCTTCTTTCCGCCCTTACCTAATGGAATATCTTCCAAGGCACCCATCTCGATAACAATACCTTTAGGTCTTGCCTGGTTGATAGCGTTCTGCATTCTGTACCATGCAATCTGAATAGCATCTGCAATTGGAATCAATTGCTCCATCATACCATAAGCCTTCATGTCGAAGAACTCAGGAGCGATAAGATGGTAAGACAATTGGGTATCCATCATGCTAGACTTAGCACGCTTCATATCTGTACAAAGACCTGCATCAAAGATGTAGTCAGTACCGATAATCCACTTGCCTTTGTATACTACCTTGTATGCAACACGATCGAACTTTTCTTTTCGTTTGTTTCGATCTTCGTATTTGGCTTTAGCGTATATTTTATTTCCACGTCTGTCAACACGCTGTTCGTAAACCATTTCGTTGACACTAAAGAACTCAAGATCCAAGAGTCTGATACGGAACCTGTCATAGCCTTTATTATAAACTGATAATGATGATGGCCATTCCTTAGGATTGCCATACTTTCCAATTACATTCTTGGCGATTTGCTCATACTCTTCTGCAGAGAATTCACTTCCCGCCATTTGTTTTAGATCAGAGATAGTCATCTCAATAATCTCACCGATATGCGATGCATCACTGAAGTCGCTATTCTTACAATGATTGATAACAATATTTCTTGGGTTGATTGTACGGAACTTCACAGCACCATTGCTGTCGATCCACTCCTTGTAACCACCAACACCCTGGTCGAATATATCTTCCTTGATCTTTTGGCGATGCTTCTCAATTTCATTCTGCTCAAGCACTAACTTAATAGATTGCTCAGCTTCGATAGACATCTGATGCTTGAAAGTATAATTCATCTGAATCTCAAGCTCCTCCATATCTTTAGCCTCACCAGGCTCTAATGCAAGAATAGGATTGTTGAGTAACTCAGGATCTATCTTCTTTGCTTCCTCTCTCATTACCAACTTAGCTTTTAATTGAGCGAAGTGATCAATGATCTCATCATTAGCTAATGAGTCTACAGGTGTAGCAACAATATTATAATCGATCTTATTTAACTTTCCTAATGCTATCCTCCTAAACTTAGGCACGATAGGTATCACACTCCAGTCGATAGAAAGCCATGTTTCTTTAGCTTCCTCAGATACACCCATAAGAGGGCGATACTTGTTAATGCTTTGGTTACCCATAGCATACGACTTAAACACTTCATACCTGTAACGAGCATGATAGAACATCTCCCGAGGGTTGTCGTTCTCAAAACTGTACCATGCTGCTTTGCAGTACTGTAGCACCCAATCCTTCCCCTTCTCGGCTGAACTAACTAGGTGTGATGGAAATTCTGTATTCATATTTTATAAGCTTTAAAATAATCGGTGACATCTCGTACAACCGATAAATCTTGCTTCTGTACTTTTGCTTGATCAGCAATAAGTGCATATCCAAGTGCCATTGCTCCGTCAAATGCTGTTGTGTTTGATATATCAAATTCTAACAACTCCTGTACGACATCCTTAAAGAATATCTTATCACAGTAGTCATTGACGTAGGTCTCTGTTAGTTCAGCTATGTGTTGGTGTGTCTTGGGGCTGGCAGCGATTCCTGGTTGGTTTCTTTCAGGTAACCACATTAATAAATTCCCATACCCCCGATCGTTGAAGTAGTGCATCAATCCCACCTTCTGGTTCTCAAACAAAAGGTTACACCCGTAGTACACTGCAGTTTTAATCATGTCTTCATAGAAGATCTGAACTGATTCGGGGCGATGTATATACTTGCATACAAATGCGTAGTTGTACATATCATCCTCCCGAGCTGAGTGGTACTTCTGTAGAACTATACCAGCACCATTTGACCTACGGCCATCTGTTGTTTGGTTGTGATCCACAGGGTCAACGCCCATCACGTATCCTGGATTATTAGCGTAATACAGATCGCCTTTCTTAACTATCTTATTACTCTCTTCATCCTTATCAAATAGCTTAACAACTTCCCATCTGCCGTTTTGCGCTGGCTCCCATATCACTTTAGTATCTCTCTCACCGCTTTGCCAAACAAAGTTTCCTCTCGTTGTTAGGTTGTCCTTCCAGCTCAGTCTGTCCAAACGCTCATTCAATTTCATAGCGTTGTACAAACACTTGCTGCCATCTATTCTAAACGCCTCCTCCCAACTCAATGGTTCCTTACGGATAATCGCACTGAGTGCATGAGGGTCGTTCGTTAAAAGCTTTCGCTCTTCTAATATTTCATCTAGGGCCTTATCTCTATCCGCCAAACCATATTGGTTATAATACCTGGTCTGATCGGCAGAACAGAAATATCTATACAAACCGCTCGGTGTTCTTTTGCCAGTCTTCCTTGTGTGATCTGAGTTATCCCAAATCTTTTTGAAAGCGGCACCACCTTGCTCCATGTCTTCCACTGTTGTAGTAAGTAAAGCCTTACCAATAATCTTACCTTCATCATCCAGGTGGCAGTACCTTGTTACCAGGTATCTGTTCCACACATTCACATCGGCAGTCTTACCAACCTCATCACCCAGGTACCTATGAATCTTTTGTCCATCATATGATATTGCTTCAGATGGTTTCCAATCGATCATACTCTCAAGCTCAGCATCATCCATTATGGTTGCAGCCTTCTTACCTTTGATAACGGTATTGAAGAAACGCAACTCGGATGTAGGTGTTAAACCTTTTGACTGATCGTATGTAGGTACAAAGAAGTCAGGTAACTTTTTAAATGGTTGCACTATTGCTTTACGAAAAACCTCTTTAGCATCGCCACCAGTTTTTGACTGGATACCGGCTCGTGCATTCTTAGCACGTGATGTATATTCGTAGAGAAATACGCCACCTCTGAAAGTCTTACCCTGTCTACGTTTCGTGATCTCCACCATACCGAAACATTCTGGATCTTCTATACAATACTGCATGAAGTAGAAATATTTTCTGTCGGTGTCACGATACTTAGGTAACCCTGTATCTAGTGTCCAATAGTTTAGGTAGAAATAATGCATGCCGGTTATATAAGTCGGTACGCCATTATTGTAAAACCAAAAACCATTTAACCTTCTATCCCATTCCTGTGTTCTGAAATTTTCCAGAACCGGATCAAAGAACTCTTTATCTTTTATCTGCTCAGTTAATTCCTTCTCTCTAAGCTTAGCATAATTTTCAGGAAGCTTTATAGGCTCCCACCATTGTTCCGATTTCTTCGGACTTCTGGAATACACTACTCTCTTCTCTACATCACCAGTGATCTGATTATACACATAACCAACTGGCGGGATTGAACAAACAAGGCCCTGTATATCTTCGGTAGTTCCCTTATCTATTGGTCTGTGCATTAGCTATTTCCTCTGGCCTTAACCTTTTTCTTTTAGTCAATATCTCTTCTAGCTTCTCATCACCACCGGATAAATCACGGAAGTACTTTTGCAACCGCAGGTAGATGTCATCCATCGAAGACATAATCTTTGTCTTGATCTCAACTGCCTGGAGAATATCTTTATCCCTGGCACCATCTACCGGCATCATTACACGCCTGTTGTATTCAAAGAACGCCTGCTCGTTACTCACGATCATGAACCACACCATGTTGTTCTGATACTTTAAGTACTTGATAGTCAACTCTAAAAGCTCCTCATATGGTTCTTCTTCATCGCCATCCTTAAGCTTAAAATCAAATAGCTGAGTCACATCATCCTTCATCAAATCATATCCCGCCAGGTCAGCAGCAAATTCCTTGCGCTTGCCCAGTTCGGGGTAATGGTGTCTGAGAGGAGAGTTGATGTCGTACATCAACAATACATATCTCGCTAACTTATCATCAGCAGCACCAAGTATAGATTTGAGCTTAGGGTATTCAACTATCAGGTTTTTCCGGATAGTTGGATTAAACTCCATCTTTGAAAAATCTTTCTCAGGTATCATAGCTCTATTAAGTATCCGTCCTTTACAAAGTTTATTACGTTAGGGAATAAACGATGAGTAACGGTTACGTCTACCTGGGTACCTGGTTCAAAGACCATGTCGTGAAACATTATTGGTTTGGCGACTGTGAAAGATCTTTTGTATCCTTCGTATGGGAATAGCTGGTTCAAGTATTCTTGCCTTTCCTTACACCCACATCCAGGCGCACCGACTAATTTGGCCACAGCATCAGCTACCTTATCAATGCCAAAGAAGCTGGTAAGCTTAGCTACGCTATCGCCTAATCCGTTTGATTCGCTCATAGTTTACATAGTATTGGTTGTACGCAAAATTACCAGAGCACTTGTCCGGGTGTGTGGAAAACAGGGGGTGGTTTTTAGCCGAGTAGGGCTTCTAGCTGTGCAGGAGTTTCCATGATTTCATATTCGAAACCACCACGTGAGTATATCTTAGTACCCTCGTGTTCTCCAGGTATACCCTCTTCGTCAACATAGAAGATTTGGGCTGGAACATAAGACTCAATCTGAAATGGGTTTATCCTGAGGGGTGTGGAGAATAGCGCCTCATCCTCATTAAAACAAAGGGTCAAAGAAATAAATCTATCGTTCATGGGGTTACTCTTTAAATACCGTGTAGATTCTTGTTGTTACTATTCGTCCGAAGTATACCTTATACACCTTTACGCCAATCTCATCACACTCGGCCTTCAGGGAATTCTTTATAGCAGTAAGGGTGGTCTTCTTCTTGATCTCGTCCCACTCGCAGTCGGTTAGGTAGTCAGCAATTATACCACGGGTAATGTCGTGCATGTTGGAGGCACCATCGTTTACATCCAGTAGATATTTTTTGGGATCTATAATCTCAAACTTAACTATGGGCTCAACGCTTACCTGCTTGCTATCGAGGGTAGTAATATCTACAGGGGTTACGTGAAAGGTATCTACCGTCCTAATGACTGTATGGATCTCATCAATAAAAGGGATCTTAAAGTTTACACCTTCGGTCAGATCCTTCTTGTATTTGCCCAGGCGTAGCAATACCCCAGACTCATAGGTCCTAACAATAAACACAGGAGCTAAGTAGTCACGCCACTTTTCTCCCAACCATTCAAGCAACCTAATAAATCCGTCTAGCATATTATTTAATTTTCAAGTAAAATTGTCTTGTCAGGTATTGTAACTCGTATGAATAAATTTCTTCAGTCTCTTTATTTAATTCAATCCCGGCCCATCTCATAACATCGTTGGTAACATGGAGCAGTTCGTGATTCACTATGCTCTTATCATCAGCATTAGGTAACCACATAATAACCGGCAGTCCATCCTGGGAAGGGAATGTTACACCACGGCAGTCGAGTACATCTGATTCCACTTCATAGAACTTCCTTATATGCTCAAGTGCGTATGCGGTATCATCGGTGACCAGGACAATAATATTCTGATCAATGGTTCCGCCAGTCATTACAAATTCTTTAGGCTGACACGAACAGAACAACAGTAAAATTATAAGATACCTCATTTGAATATTTTCCAGTTGTCTTTGTATTCTAGCAAAGTATCGTTGCCAATGTTCATCTTGAACGCATACCTAACCTTCTCTATAGGGATCATATACCAAGACTTGTTGTCTTCAATATACAAGGCCAATATGTCTGCATCCTTTTTAGTGTAATGCGAATAGTTGCCTTTACTTACACGTATAACAAAAGTCTTTCTACCGTTACCTCTTCTACCTTTAACCTGCACCCTGTACATCTTCTTCCTGGTATCCACGACACGGTCGTAGTGCGCCATATCAGCACAAGGGGCGGAGACAATAAACCCACGAGTCAAAGCCTCAAATTCAAATAACGACTCAGTCGCTGGTCCGCTGATTGGCATCCTTTCTCTCTAGCTGTAGTTTATGTATCCATTCTAAATAATCTTTGATTCCTTGCATACCTAAACTTTCGTAAGCTTTGCGCAACCTGCGTTCATGATTAATATCATGTACAACAATGTTGGGCTTGGGCTCACCATCTTCCAGGTAGTAACCACTTATTGTTTGTTCTTGTACCTT
>Ga0315909_10004679_pt1 | contig 16022 bp, 11 predicted proteins | sample LakEriMetagenome_11_FD_203527 | JGI IMG/M metagenome (GOLD analysis project Ga0315909, IMG submission 203527) | Freshwater fungal communities from buoy surface, Lake Erie, Ohio, United States - Buoy 2 MA125 | ecosystem: Environmental > Aquatic > Freshwater > Lake | place: USA: Lake Erie, Ohio...
CTCAATCACCGCGTTCGTGATTTTGATCTTGGTTCTACTCTTCAAGCCAAATGGAATTTTTGGTGAATCCTTACAGCAGGCGAGGGTCTAGATATGTCATATAACTTACGCGATGCCGGTGCCAATCTCTGGGCCAATGCCAATAAGTGGCAGCGATACTTAATTGCCGGAACCATCATTCTTATAGCCTTTTCGCTACCACTCCTTGAAGGCACGTTCCTAAACACGCCTTCGACTCCATTTGTTAGCGTTCTCTTCTATCCAATTGGCGTATATGTACTTATGGCGCTCGGCCTTAACGTCGTAGTCGGAAAGAGCGGATTGCTCGATCTCGGATATGTAGCCTTCTATGCAGTTGGCGCCTATACCGCTGGTCTTTTGAGTATTCATACCAAATTAAATACTTGGGAAATTCTTCCAATCGGAATCGCTCTAGCGATGTTGTCAGGGTTAATCCTTGGCGCAGCAGTCCTTCGTCTGCGTGGCGATTACCTTGCGATTGTGACCTTGGGATTTGGTGAAATCATTCGAATCACAGCGCTTAATTCACCTTCGGTCGGTGGCGCAAATGGAATTACCAATATCCCTAACCCTCCGACAACCTTCGGCTTAAAGTTTGATCTTGAGCATCCGCGAAATTACTACTGGACTATTTTGGTTCTGATCATTATTACTATTCTGGTAATTCGTAGCCTTTCAATCCGCCGACCTGGTCGCGCTTGGGAATCTATCCGCCAAGATGAAGATGTCGCCGAGTTGATGGGTGTAAATACCTACAAGTACAAGCTCTGGGCATTTATCTTTGGCGCATCTGTCGGTGGAGCTGCCGGTGTTCTGTTCGCATCAAAGGCTATGTTTATCGCACCAAATATCTTTAGCTACAACGTCTCAATTTTGATTCTCGCCTTCGTGGTATTCGGCGGAATGGGAAATATCTGGGGCGTTGTTACAGGAGCGATTCTTCTCTCTTATATCCCAGAGAAGATTCGCTTTATCTCAGAAGCTCGAATGCTCCTATTCGGCATTGTTCTAATCGTAATGATGAACCTTCGACCAGATGGTTTACTCCCAAGAAAGAAGCGCGAAAAAATTGGCGTAGCCGGAGGTAATTCCAAGTGAGTAACCAACCCGTTCTAGAGCTCAAGAACCTAACTATGCAGTTTGGTGGCGTTAAGGCGCTTAACCAAGTAAATCTGCAGGTTAAGAAAGGTGAAATTTGCGCGCTGATCGGTCCTAATGGCGCTGGAAAGACAACGGTATTTAACGTGGTCACTGGCGTGTATACACCGACCGAAGGCGAGATTTTATTTAACGGGCAGAGCCTCAAGGGTAAGAATCGCCACAAGATAACCAAGATGGGTATCGCGCGTACTTTCCAGAACGTTCGTCTATTTGGCGAGATGACTTCTCTTGAGAATGTAATTACAGCGACAGATGTACACAATAAGAGCGGTTTGATTGGTTCGATCTTCACAACACCACGTTCACGTCGTGAAGAGAAAGCTGGCCGTGAGAAAGCGCACGAGATCCTAGAATTTATTGGAATCAGCCATCGCGCAGATCAACTCGCAAAGAATCTTCCATATGGTGATCAGCGCCGTCTGGAAATCGCACGCGCAATGGGAACCAGCCCAGAAATTCTTCTCCTTGATGAGCCAGCAGCTGGATTTAACCCTGCTGAAAAGAAGGCGTTAGCGGAGTTAATCTTGAAGATTCGCGATCGTGGTTACACCGTGCTGTTAATTGAGCATGATATGTCGCTGATTATGGGAATCTCTGATCGAGTTGCAGTACTCGACTTCGGCGAGAAAATTGCAGATGACCTGCCAAGCGTTGTTCAAAATAACCCAAAGGTTATTGAAGCCTATTTAGGAGTGCCAGCTGATGCGTCTTGAAGTTAAAGATCTACACGTTCATTATGGCAAGATTGAAGCAATTAAAGGTATCTCTTTCTCTGTAAACCAGGGAGAGATAGTTAGTTTGATCGGTGCGAACGGCGCTGGAAAGACCACTACCTTAAAGACGATCTCTGGCCTACGAAACGTTTCTTCAGGACAGATCCTCTTTGACGGTCAAGATATTTCTAAGATCCCAGTTCACGAACGCGTTGATCTCGGAATTTCTCAGGCACCAGAAGGTCGCGGAATTTTCCCGGGTATGACAGTTCTAGAGAACTTAGAAATTGGAAAATTTAATCGTAAAGAACGTAAGTCTGAGATGGATGAAGATCTTGAGAAGATCTACACCCTCTTCCCGCGTTTGGAGGAACGTTCCGCTCAAGCTGGTGGAACTCTCTCAGGCGGAGAACAGCAGATGTTGGCAATTGGTCGTGCACTTATGGCTCGCCCAAAGTTGCTACTCCTCGATGAGCCTTCCATGGGACTTGCGCCTCAAATGATCGCCAATATTTTCCGAATCATTACTGAGATCAATAAGCAGGGTGTAACGATTCTCTTAGTTGAGCAGAATGCTCAACAAGCGCTACAGCGTGCAGATCGTGCCTATGTTCTTGAAACTGGAAATGTAACGAAGGAAGCCAAAGCATCTGATCTATTAAATGATCCTGATGTGAAAGCGGCCTACCTAGGAACCGGCGCTCACTAAGAAATTATCTTTCAGCAAGGATTAAACAAGTGATTCTTGCGGTACAGGTTCGTTGCCCCTGATCATTTGTAATCACTATTTCGTAGCAGCACATCGTCTTGCCTAAAGAAACGGCAGTTGCAACGCCTGTCACGAAACCTGAAAGAGCTGATTTGTGGTGCGTTGCATTTATATCAACGCCAACGATCTTGCGATTTGGACCGGCGTGAAGTTGAGTTCCTACCGAACCTAGAGATTCAGCAAGAACAACATTGGCGCCACCGTGCAACAAGCCAATTGGTTGAGTATTGCCTTCCACTGGCATGCGTCCGACCAGTCTCTCGGGGGAGGCTTCGATAATCTCGATCCCCATCTTCTTATCAAGAGCGCCGCTACCGCGTTCGCGAATCAACTCTAAATAGTTCGGGGTATTTTCTGGCTGCGTCATAGTTCGAAATAGTAACTTGTTCACGACAACTTCTCTAGGATGACGCTATGGCCCAGAAGCGTTTACTACTTATTGACGGGCATTCAATGGCATATCGAGCATTCTTTGCTCTTCCTGCTGAGAATTTCACCACCGCGCAAGGTCAACACACCAATGCGATCTACGGCTTTGCCACCATGTTGATCTCGCTGTTAAAGGATGAGAAGCCGACCCATGTTGCCGTCGCCTTTGATGTTTCTCGCAAAACTTTTCGTACTGACATATTTCCTGACTATAAAGCCAACCGCGCTAAGACCCCCGATGAATTTCGCTCCCAAATGTCATACTTGAATGAACTTGTTAAAGGATTTGGAATAACACAATTTGCCTTAGAAGGTTTTGAAGCTGATGATGTTATTGCCACAATTACAAAGCAAGCTGAGCGCGAAGGTGCAGAGGTTCTTATCTGTACTGGTGACCGAGATAGTTTCCAATTAGTCACTGATAATACAACCGTCCTGTATCCAAAGCGCGGGGTATCTGAAATGGCGCGCATGACACCTGAAGCTGTTCAGGAGAAATATGGAATGTCGCCTGATCAGTATCCAGATTTCGCTGCGCTGCGTGGAGACCCAAGTGATAATTTGCCGTCTATTCCTGGCGTCGGAGAAAAGACCGCTGCTAAATGGATCGTGGAATACGGATCTTTAAAAGATTTGATTGCCAATATAGATAAAGTCGGTGGCAAGGTGGGGCAAGCACTGCGCGATAACATCAATGATGTCATTCGTAATCGCGAACTTACTCAACTTGTTCACGATGCCCCCGTTGATTACCAAATAGATGCTCTGGCTTGGTCAGGGGTAGTAGAAGCAGATTTAACAAAACTCTTTGAGGAACTTGAATTTAGATCTTTAAGAGATCGCTTGAAGCCGATTCTAAATGAAGCATCGGTTGCTAAAAAGCAAGAAGTGGTGGAGGAGTTCACTCTCTTTGCTCTCGAAGGTGGCGTGCTAACTTCCGCAGAACTCGATTCCCGCATCTCCGCCCACACAGGAGTTCTGGCCATCGCCTTTGAACTACGCGATGAGAAATTGCATCGTTACGCCATAGCATTCTCACCAACTGATGTTCATCTAATTCATTCTTCACAGATGGGGAAGTGGGCGCAAGATGCGAAGATTCCAAAGATTGCTCACGATGGAAAATCTCTAGCCCGCACAAATCTTCTCGCCGGAGTTGTTTTCGATACCGCGCTAGCGGCCTATCTAGTTAATCCCGGAGTTCGTGCCCAAAACTTAAGCGATCTACTGGAACGATGGGGAGATGGCGCAACTATAGATACTTCATCGCCTGAACAAGAACTTCTAAGCAGCGCCGCACTGCTCTTTACCTTGCGTAAATCTTTAGAGACCGAGATGCGTGATCGCGGCGTCTTAGCCCTCTTTACTGATTTAGAACTTCCGATAGCCGAATTACTAGCAGTCATGGAGAATCGTGGGGTAGCGGTTGATCGTAAAGAATTGGAAAAGCTGGCGGCCTTCTTTGAAGGAGAAGTTGCACGTGAGACTAAAGCAGCGCATCTCGCGGCTGGTCACGAATTCAATGTGGCATCCCCTAAGCAGCTTCAAGTCGTTCTCTTCGATGAGTTAAAACTTCCTAAAACAAAGAAAATTAAGACCGGATTTACTACCGATGCTGAAGCTCTAAATTGGTTATTCGAAAAGACTAAACATCCGCTCCTTGAATCCCTTCTGCGGATCCGCGAGACGAAGAAACTCGGTACAACGGTAGAAGGCCTGATCGCAGAAATCGCCCCGGATGGGCGTATCCACACTCACTTTGCACAGACTGTTGCAGCTACCGGACGTTTATCTTCAGTCGGGCCTAACTTACAGAATATTCCAGTGCGTACCGAAGAAGGTCGCAGCATCCGTAATGCATTTATAGCCGGTTCTGGTTATAGCTCACTCCTAACCGCGGATTACAGCCAAATTGAAATGCGCATCATGGCTCATTTATCAAGCGATACAGGATTGCTTGCCGCCTTTGAAAGCGGTGAAGATTTACATGCCACAGTTGCAGCACTTGTCTTTGGAGTTAAAGCCACGGATGTTGACCCTGAGATGCGCCGTCAGATTAAGGCGATGTCCTACGGATTGGCATACGGACTCAGCGCTTATGGTTTGGCGGTGCAGTTAGATCTCACGCCACCTGCAGCGCAAGATCTGATGGATAAGTATTTTCTACGTTTTGGTGGAATCCGCGATTACTTAAGTAGCGTCGTTGTTGAAGCCCGTAAAGTTGGTTATACCGAAACGGTCATGGGACGTCGTCGCTATCTCCCTGATTTAATGCACGACAATCGACAACGCCGCGAGATTGCAGAGCGTATGGCTCTTAACGCACCAATTCAGGGATCTGCAGCCGACATTATTAAGCAGGCGATGCTCAATGTTGATGCAGCGCTCACCGCCGAGAAAATGCAGTCGAGGCTCTTGCTTCAGGTGCACGATGAGTTGATCTTGGAGGTCGTCGCCGGGGAGGAAGAGAAACTCACCGCTTTGGTACGACGCGAAATGGCTGCGGCATATCCTCTTAAAGCACCGCTAGATGTGAGTGTAGGAGTCGGCCGAAGTTGGAACGAAGCAGCGCACTAACGTAGAAAGTTAAGTATTGCGATCGCTGAGATCTTCAATTGCAGCCAGATCTTCGTCATCAGTTGGTAGATCATTTGCGGCAGATAAGCGACCTTTTCCGATTGTAAGAATTACAAATCCTATGAAAAGCATCACCGGAAGCATTGCTAGCCCAACGCGAGGTGAAATGTGTTCTGACACAACTCCGCCAACCGCAGCACCTACCGCCATAAAGGATCCTTCAACGCTCCAAATCCAACCGAGTGAAGATGTTTGTGAACCCTTTGGGCGAACCGCTTCTAGTACTTCGAAGTAGAAGACTTGAAGTGCTCCACCGAGTAATCCAATTGATGCGCCAACTAGCGCCATCGTCCAGTCTGGATAAGTAAATGCAATTGGGAAGCAGGCGATCATCCAAAGCAGATAAGTGCGTCGCATTGCTGCCAGTGGCGCTAGCTTCTTTGAGACTAGTCCTCCAAGTAGCCCGCCAATAACAGTTGCTATTCCGAAGGAGGCAAAGATCCAAGCAACCCGATGAGGAACTTCTTCTTGAGTCGCGAAAGCAGGAACCGCTACATCAAAGACGCCCCAGCCAAATCCAATAAAACATCCTTCAAACATCAGTAACTGTATAGCGCGGTTTTGAAGGAGTCTCTCTTGTCCTTTAACCTTTTTCTCTGGAATCCAGTTTCGCGATACCGAAGTCATCGCGAGTGCGATACCACCGGTGAGCATTAGCCCAGCAACAACGTTGAGCGCCAAATAGGGGCGCGAAGAAAGCGCTAGCGATGTAACAACTACCGGGCCAAGTACAGAAGTCGAACTCATCATTGCAGAATCGAAAGCATAAGCAGTTCGCAGATACGTTGGAGGAACAATATCTTTCCAAAGCGGCCTAACAGAGAGATTAATTGGGGGAGCGGAGATTCCGAGAATGAATGCAGCTATCAAGATAGAACGAGCAGTATCCATTTGATTTAAGGTAAGAATCAATAAGGTGTATCCCGGCACAAGAATTCGCAGCGGCCATTTCTGTCCCCAGCGATCCATCACCGAACCTCGAATGCCAGCAGTAACGGCACCAGCTAAAGAATTTAGCCCGATCGCAAATCCTGCAATAGCAAAAGAGTCTGTGCTCTGCTCGGCTTTGAAGAAGATCCCAAGACCAATCATTCCGTAGGCCAAACGAGCGGGAAACGCTGCGACGCCAAGGGAGATCACTCGAGGAAATGAAAACAATTCCTTATAGCGCTTCACTTTCGTGAGTTTACGCCTATTTTTTCTCAGGATTTGCCCTTAACTGGACCAGAACCGTACGCTTACGCCCGTTCACCAGAAAGGTTCTGGAGTCCTATTACTTTCTATCCCTACGGAGCAACTTGAGCACATCATCACCAGTCGTGGCAGTAAACGACATTGGATCAGCAGCAGATTTTCTTGCAGCAATCGAAGGCACAATCAGAAATTTCAATGACGGAGACCTTGTTGAAGGAACCGTTGTACAAGTTGATCGCGAAGAAGTACTTCTAGATATTGGGTACAAAACTGAAGGTGTAATTCCTTCCCGCGAACTTTCAATCCGCCACGATGCAGATCCAAATGACATTGTTAAGGTAGGCGATCGCATTGAAGCGCTCGTTCTACAGAAAGAAGATAAAGAAGGCCGCACAATTCTTTCTAAGAAGCGCGCACAATACGAGCGCGCCTGGGGAGATATCGAAGGCAAGAAAGAGCGCGACGAAGTTGTTGTCGGAACAGTTATTGAAGTTGTTAAGGGTGGCTTGATCGTTGATATCGGTCTCCGTGGCTTCTTGCCAGCATCTCTCGTTGAAATGCGTCGTGTTCGCGATCTCACTCCTTACATTGGTAAGGAAGTTGAAGCTCGCATCATTGAACTCGACAAGAACCGAAATAACGTTGTTCTTTCACGCCGTGCATTCCTTGAGCAGACTCAATCAGAGTCTCGCACTACCTTCTTGAATCAACTCCAAAAGGGTCAGGTTCGTACGGGTGTAATCTCATCAATCGTAAACTTTGGTGCATTCGTTGACCTTGGTGGCGTCGATGGTCTTGTCCACGTATCAGAACTTTCCTGGAAGCATATTGATCACCCAGGTGAAGTTGTTGAAGTTGGCGATGAAGTAACTGTCGAAGTTCTAGAAGTTGATTTCGAGCGTGAGCGCGTATCACTTTCACTGAAGGCGACTCAAGAAGATCCTTGGCAAGCATTTGCTCGCACCCACACAATCAATCAAGTTGTTCCGGGTGTTGTAACAAAACTAGTTCCATTCGGAGCGTTTATCCGTGTTCACGAAGGAATCGAAGGCTTAGTTCACATCTCAGAGCTAGCTGAACGCCACGTTGAAATTCCAGAGCAGGTTGTTGCTGTAGACGATGAGCTATTTGTAAAGATCATTGATATTGATCTTGAGCGTCGTCGTATCTCACTATCTCTAAAGCAAGCCAATGAAGGACATGAAGTTGAGATCGAAGCATTTGATCCAACTCAATACGGAATGGCTGCTCGCTACGATGCTGATGGAAACTTCATCTACCCAGAAGGTTTCGATCCTGATACTCAGGAATGGAAGCCTGGCTTTGATGCACAACGTGAAGAGTGGGAGCGCCAGTACCAAGAGGCGCAGACTCGCTTCCTTGCGCATAAGAAGCAGAAGGCAGAAGCGAAGGCAGCAGATGCCGCAGCCCCTGCTGCAGAAGAAGTTGTTGCGGAAGCAGCTGCTGAGTAATTTATTTCAAGTAAGAAAAGGCTCACCTTCGGGTGAGCCTTTTCTTATGCTCGCAGATAAGAGGCTAGAGGTAGAGTTGGCGATATGTTGATCGTAGCTCTCACTGGAGGAATTGGTGCAGGTAAATCTCTCGCTGCACAATACTTCTCTGAACTTGGTGCTCGCGTTGTAGATGCCGACCAACTAGCACGAGTGGCGATCGAGCGAGGTAGCGAGGGTTTCGATGAAGTTATCCTCCGCTTTGGAGAAGAGATAACGCGCAATGGAGATATTGATCGGAAAGCCCTGGCTGAAATTATCTTTGCAGATCCCAAGGCTAAAGAAGATTTAGAAGCGATTATTCACCCTCGAGTACGCGAACTCTTCGCTGAAGTTGTTGCAGATTTAAATCAAGATGAGATTCTCATATATGAAATCCCACTTTTGGCAGAAACCGCATCGGCAAAGAATTTTGATTTTGTTATCACCGTTGAGGCCGATCTAGAGATCCGCAAAGAGCGGTTGCGTAAACGCGGCATGTTTATCTCCGAGATTGAGAGACGGATAGCCACACAAGCAAGCCGCGAAGAGCGGATAGCGCTGGCAGATTTCGTCATTATCAATGATGGCGATGAAGATTGCCTCTTGCGAGCGGTAGAAAACCTCTGGGAGGACTTACTGAGCCGAGCGAAGTAGGCTTAGAAAATGCGCCCGATCTCTGACCTGCAACGAAGGGTCGAACCATTTCAGGTTATTAGCGATTATGTGCCTGCCGGGGATCAACCTGAAGCAATCGAAGAGATCGCCCGCAGACTCGACGCTGGTGTTCAGAATGTTGTACTACTTGGGGCTACCGGTACAGGTAAATCTGCAACAACTGCTTGGTTGATCGAGCGCTTGCAAAGACCCACCTTGGTATTGGCTCCCAATAAGACTCTCGCAGCACAGCTGGCAAATGAATTCCGTGAACTCTTACCTAACAATGCGGTTGAGTACTTCGTTTCTTATTATGACTATTACCAACCAGAAGCATATGTTCCGCAGACCGATACTTTCATTGAGAAAGATTCCAGTGTTAATGATGAGGTAGAACGTCTGCGCCACTCGGCAACAAACTCATTGTTAACTCGCCGCGATGTGATTGTGGTGGCAACAGTCTCGTGCATCTACGGTCTCGGAACACCGCAGGAATACATCGATCGCATGATTCGCCTAAAGGTGGGCGATGAGATTGAACGGAATAAGTTGTTACGAAAGTTTGTCGATGTGCAGTATCAAAGAAACGATATGGCCTTTGAGCGAGGTACCTTCCGGGTTCGTGGCGACACTATTGAGATTATCCCGATGTATGAAGAACTCGCGATCCGCATTGAAATGTTTGGCGATGAGATCGAGAAAATAATGACGCTGCATCCACTCACCGGTGAAATTCTGAGAGATGAGACTGAGATCTATATCTTCCCCGCTACGCACTACGCCGCCGGACCAGAAACCATGAAGCGCGCAATGGGGGAGATCCAAGATGAATTGCAGATTCAGTTAAATCTTTTTGAGAAACAAGGCAAACTTTTGGAAGCGCAGCGCCTAAAGATGAGAACTACCTTTGATCTAGAGATGATGGAACAGTTAGGTTTCTGTTCAGGAATTGAGAATTACTCAAGACATTTAGATGGTCGCGCTCCGGGTTCTGCACCTAACTGTCTCCTCGATTATTTTCCCGAGGATTTCTTATTGGTAATTGATGAGAGCCATGTGACGGTGCCACAGATCGGCGCAATGTTTGAGGGCGATGCATCTCGTAAACGCACTTTGGTAGAACACGGCTTCCGGCTACCAAGTGCGATGGATAACCGACCGCTGAAATGGCCGGAGTTTCTAGAGAGAGTTGGACAGACGGTATTTCTCTCGGCAACACCTGGAAAGTATGAATTGGCGAAGGTGGAGGGTGATGTTGTCGAGCAGGTAATCCGTCCTACCGGTTTGGTTGACCCGGCGATCATTATCAAGCCAATTAAGGGCCAGATAGATGATCTCCTAAATGAGATAAATATTCGTGCTGAAAAGAATGAACGGGTATTGGTTACAACGCTAACTAAGAAGATGTCAGAGGATTTAACTGATTATCTCCAAGAGCGTGGGGTTCGGGTGCGCTACCTGCACTCTGAAGTCGACACCCTTCGCCGCGTTGAGTTACTGCGTGAACTGCGCACCGGTGAATACGATGTTTTGATCGGTATCAACCTGCTTCGGGAAGGCCTTGACCTGCCTGAAGTCTCGCTAGTCGCGATTCTCGATGCCGATAAAGAAGGATTTTTAAGATCTGCAACTTCGCTAATTCAAACAATCGGGCGCGCTGCACGAAATGTTTCGGGCGAGGTACATATGTACGCCGACAATATAACTAAATCAATGGCGCAAGCGATCGATGAAACAAATCGCCGCCGTGCAAAACAGGTGGCTTACAACTTAGAACGTGGAGTCGATCCGCAGCCGCTTCGCAAGAAGATCGCTGATATCACCGATCAAATCAATCGCGAAAGTGAAGATACCGAAGAGCTCTTATATCAGGAAAAGGGGGGAGCGAAGAAGTTAGCCTCATCCTCAGGACTCTTCGATAAATCTTCCACCTCTTTGCCACGTAAGGACCTCATCGCGTTGATAGGCTCGCTCACCGATCAGATGAAGAATGCAGCAGCCGAGTTGCAATTTGAAGTCGCCGGACGTCTCCGCGATGAAATTAAATTGCTAAAGAAAGAGCTACGAATGATGGAAGAGGCCGGGGTTTGAGCATCGATAAGTTAGTTGTACGTGGAGCGCGCGAACATAACCTGAAGAATGTTTCGATTGAACTTCCGCGCGATGCTCTTGTCGTTTTTACAGGGCTATCTGGCTCGGGTAAATCTTCTCTCGCCTTTGACACAATCTTCGCCGAAGGTCAGCGACGTTATGTTGAATCACTTTCAGCCTATGCGCGTCAGTTCTTAGGGCAGATGGATAAGCCTGATGTTGATTTCATTGAAGGTCTATCACCAGCGGTCTCTATTGATCAGAAGTCAACAAACAGAAACCCCCGATCTACCGTCGGAACTATTACCGAGGTTTATGACTATTTACGTCTTCTCTTTGCACGCGCTGGTCGGCCACATTGCCCCAACTGCGGAAAAGCAGTTACCCGACAATCACCACAGCAAATCGTTGATCAAATTCTTGAACTACCTCCCACAACTAAATTCCAAGTACTAGCTCCGGTAATCAGAGCACGGAAGGGTGAGTTCGTTGAGCTCTTTAGCGATCTAATTACCCAGGGGTACTCTCGGGCGCGCATTGATGGAGAAGTTATCCAACTAGTAGATGCGCCAAAGTTAAAGAAGCAGGAGAAGCACACTATCGAAGTCGTGATCGACCGCTTAACCGCCAAAGAAGAGAGTAAGACTCGCCTTACTGACTCAATTGAAACTGCACTAAAACTTTCATCTGGAATTGTGGTACTTGATTTTGTTGATGCCAAAGGCGCAGATAAAGAGCGCACTTATAGCGAACATCTAGCTTGCCACGATTGCGAACTCTCCTTTGAAGAACTGGAACCACGTTCGTTCTCATTTAACTCACCCTTTGGCGCATGCGCTGAGTGTTCGGGTATCGGCACCAAGAAAGAGGTCGATATCGATCTGATCATTCCCGATGACTCAATATCGATTAATGAAGGAGCAATCGCTCCGTGGTCGGGTGGCCAATCTTCAGATTATTTCTTACGGTTACTCGAAGCTCTCGCTAAGGATCTGCCATTCTCGCTAGATGTACCGTGGAAGAAGATTTCAACAAAGGCTCGTGAAGCGATCCTTAACGGTTACGAGTATGAAATTAAAATGAAGTACAAGGGTCGTTATGGGGCGCGGAATTACACAACTGGCTTTGAAGGGGTAATCCCATTCATTCATCGCCGCCACGAGGAAACCGATAGCGATTACAGCCGCGATAAATACGAGGCGTATATGCGTGAGATTTCTTGTGAGAAGTGCAACGGCGCCCGATTAAAGCCCGAAGTTCTTGCCGTGACCATCGATGGAAAAAATATTTCAGAGATTTGTGATCTTTCGATTGCAGATTGCGCTACTTTTTTAAAGCAGATCAAACTCAGTAAGCGTGAAGCGCAAATTGCCGAACGAGTAATGAAAGAGGTCAACGCGCGCCTCGGATTCTTACTTGATGTCGGCCTTGATTACCTGTCGCTAGCTCGCCCCGCAGGATCTTTATCTGGCGGTGAAGCACAGCGAATACGTCTCGCCACACAGATCGGCAGCGGACTCGTTGGTGTTCTCTATGTGCTTGATGAACCATCAATCGGATTACATCAAAGAGATAACAAGCGCTTAATTGAAACCCTCACTCGTCTGCGCGATTTGGGTAACACCTTGATAGTCGTAGAGCACGATGAAGAGACGATAAGGACTGCCGATTGGATCGTTGATATCGGCCCCGGCGCAGGCGAGCACGGTGGCAAAGTTGTGGTTTCTGGAGGTTACGAGGATTTAATCGCTTCCAAGGAATCAATTACAGGTGCGTATCTCTCTGGCCGTAAATCAATTGAAATCCCAAAGAAGCGTCGCCCCTTGGACTCGAAACGCAAGCTCGTTGTTAAAGGGGCAAAAGAGAATAACCTCAAGGATATTGAAGTAGAGGTTCCTCTTGGAGTCTTTGTATCGGTAACCGGAGTAAGTGGTTCAGGTAAGTCGACGTTAGTTAATGAAATTCTGTACACAGTTCTTGCCAACAAACTCAATGGCGCACGGTTAGTTCCTGGTCGCCACCGATCTGTTACAGGAATTGAATTACTAGATAAAGTCGTGCACGTTGATCAATCACCGATTGGACGCACCCCCCGTTCAAATCCTGCAACATACACCGGTGTCTTCGACAAGATCCGTGCCCTTTTCGCCGAGACCAGTGAGGCAAAGATTCGCGGATATCAACAAGGACGATTCTCCTTTAACGTTAAAGGCGGACGCTGCGAGAACTGTTCAGGTGATGGCACGATCACTATAGAGATGAACTTTCTACCGGATGTCTATGTACCTTGCGAAATCTGTCACGGTGCTCGCTACAACCGTGAAACTTTGGAAGTGCACTACAAAGGCAAGACAATTGCTGAGGTGCTCAATATGCCGATCGAAGAGGCGAGTGGCTTCTTTGAATCAGTACCAGCGATTGCGCGTTATCTAAAAACCCTTAATGATGTCGGACTGGGCTATGTTCGATTAGGACAATCAGCGCCGACTCTCTCCGGCGGTGAGGCGCAGCGAGTTAAGTTAGCAACAGAGTTACAGCGCCGTTCAACTGGCCGAACGATCTATGTCTTAGATGAGCCAACCACAGGTTTGCACTTCGAAGATGTCAATAAACTCCTAACGGTTCTCAATCGTTTGGTCGATACCGGAAATACCGTAGTTGTGATCGAACATAACCTTGATGTAATTAAGAGTTCAGACTGGGTCATCGATATGGGACCTGAAGGTGGATTCCGTGGCGGCACTGTTGTTGCTGAAGGAACCCCAGAAGAAGTTGCGAAGATCAAAGAGAGTTACACGGGTCAATATCTGGCGGAGATTTTGAGTAGCAATCGCACTCAAGTTAAGAAAAAAGCTGCCGTGAAGTAAATGTCTGATCCCGCAAGTTATCGCCCCAAGGAGATACCAGAACTTCCTGGTGTTTATCGGTTCTACAACGGAAAAGATAAAGTTATCTATGTCGGCAAAGCTAAGAATCTCAAGAACCGCTTAACTACTTACTTTGGTTCAAATCTAGCGCGCAAGACCCACCGCATGGTTCACGAAGCGGTGCGGGTAGATTGGACGATCGTTGGGACAGAGTTAGAAGCACTCGCTCTGGAATTCTCTTGGATCAAGCAGTACCAGCCGACTTATAACGTTCAGTTTAAAGATGATAAGTCATATCCATATTTGGCGATCTCAATGCAGGATGAGTTCCCGCGTATCTTCATTACTCGTAAGGAGAAACGCCCTGGTCTGAAATACTTTGGACCTTATACAAACACTTGGGCGCTGCGGAATACCTACGAAGTTCTGCTTAAGGTGTTTCCTGTTCGATCTTGTAGTGAGGCAAATTTCAAGCGCGCGCAGAGAAGCAAGAGGCAGTGTTTACTGGGGGATATTGGTAAGTGCGCTGCTCCTTGCGTGGGATGGGTAACTCCAGAAGAACATCGTGAGATTGCAGTCAAGTTAGACGCCTTTATGGAAGCAGGTATGGAAGATATTCTTCCTAAACTCCGTGAGGAAATGGAGCAAGCATCTAACCGTGAAGAGTTTGAACGCGCGGCACGCATACGGGATCAAATTGAATCTTTTGAAAAGGCGCAACGATCTACTCAAGGAAATCTCTCCGATGATTTAGATGGTGATTTCATCGCCATTCACGAAGAAGGGTTACACGCAGCGGGATCTATATTTATGGTGCGCCGCGGATCAATCAAAGGTTCTCGCTCTTGGATAGTTGATCAAGAACGCGCTCTTGAAGGTGACGATCAAGTCGCTTCGCTCTTCTTCTCGATCTACAACGGAGCAGCGCCTGCCGACATTCCTGACGAGATTTTCCTTAATCGTGCGCCGAGCGATCAACTGGCACTTGAAGGATGGCTAAGCGGCTTGCGTGGCGCGAAGGTAGTGATCAAGGTTCCACAAAGAGGTGAAAAAGTAGAGCTTCTACAGACTGTTGATCGCAATGCGCATTACGCCTTAATCCAATTCTTAAGTAAACGAGCGACTGATGCCGCAGTTAGCGGCAAAGCGCTGTTAGAGATTGAGGAGCAATTGCAGTTATCGCGAACACCATTGCGGATTGAGTGTTTTGATATTTCAAATATTTCGGGAACATCGGTGGTTGCTTCAATGGTGGTATTTGAGGATGGCTTGGCCAAGAAGAGTGAGTACCGCCGATTCATTATCGATACAAGTACCGCATCCGATGACACCCGCGCGATGCATCAAGTGATAACCAGAAGAATGAAACGCTTCCTCAACGAACGCGCTGCAGACGAATCTGACGTTGCGGCGATAGGCGGTAAGTTAAGTAAATTTTCTTACCCGCCACAGTTGATTGTTGTAGATGGAGGTGCGCCGCAAGTTGCCGCCGCTCAGCGTGCGCTAAATGAATTAGGGATCAAAGATGTAGCCTTATGTGGGCTCGCCAAACGTCTTGAAGAAGTTTGGTTGCCAGATAACTCTGACCCATTGATCTTGCCACGCACTAGCGAAGGAATGTATTTACTGCAACGGATTCGTGATGAGGCGCATCGCTTTGCGATTACCTTCCATAGATCCCGTCGATCTAAGGTAATGCTGGAATCAGTACTTGATGAGATTCCACAGATGGGTAGATCTCGCCGCGCCGCACTTCTGGAACGTTTTGGTTCAGTTGCAGCGCTGCGGAAAGCGAGCTTGATCGAGTTAGCACTTACTCCGGGGATTGGCGAGAAAAGCGCTGAAGTTATCTTTGAGCACCTACAGCGTCAGCGCGAGAACGCTGAGGCGCAGGGTATTGATATGCAGACGGGGGAGATCCTATGAATTTAACGATCCTTGACAGTGCAGGCAGAATATAGACATGGCCACTAAAGAGTTATTGATTGTGACC
>Ga0315909_10004681_pt1 | contig 16020 bp, 10 predicted proteins | sample LakEriMetagenome_11_FD_203527 | JGI IMG/M metagenome (GOLD analysis project Ga0315909, IMG submission 203527) | Freshwater fungal communities from buoy surface, Lake Erie, Ohio, United States - Buoy 2 MA125 | ecosystem: Environmental > Aquatic > Freshwater > Lake | place: USA: Lake Erie, Ohio...
GCCTTCGGGCTGGCGCAGGCGATCGAGCAGATTGCGCCGTGGCCGCTTGCTGCGCCGGGATACACGCCTTTCGGCCTGAGCTGAGGCCAGCCCGCTGCGATCCGCTGCATTCCGATCAGCTGCGTTCGGACCAGACGCGAGCGCACCGCGCCGAAGCGTTAGCATGTGCGCCGTGCGAGTTGAATCAGTACGCGACCGACCCGCCCAAACGCTTCGGCTCGAACGACCCCTGGAGACACCACCATGACTGCCCTTGCGCCCAGTGCCCCCTCATATGACCACGGTGTCGCTCAGACCCGACTGATCGGCGACACCATCGGACAGGCATTCGATCGTACGGTGGCGCGGTTCCCCGATCGCGAAGCGCTGGTGGTGCCCTACCAGAATGTGCGGTGGACCTGGTCTGAGCTGGCGCGCCGCGTCGATGCACTGGCTGCAGGGCTGCTGGCCATCGGGCTGCAGCCTGGCGATCGGATCGGCATCTGGGCCCCGAACTGTTCAGAGTGGACGCTGACTCAATTCGCCACCGCCAAGGCCGGTCTGATCCTGGTGAACATCAATCCGGCGTATCGGCGTGCCGAGCTGGAATACGCACTCAACAAAGTCGAGTGCAAAGCACTGGTGCTGGCGCCTGCGCTCAAGACGAGCGATTACCTGGCCATCGTGAACGATCTGGCACCCGAACTTGCGCACAGCACGCCGGGTGCACTGCAGTCCAAGGCGCTGCCCCATCTGCGCAGCGTGATCCGTCTGGGTGTGGCGCGCACACCGGGCATGCTGAACTTTGATGACATCGGCACGCGCGGCGGGCCGGCGCAGCAGTCACAGTTGGCCGAACTGGCGGGCAGCCTGCAATTCGACGACCCGATCAATATCCAGTTCACCTCGGGCACCACCGGTTTTCCGAAGGGCGCCACGCTGACCCATCAGAACATCCTGAACAACGGCTTTTACGTGGCCGAGGCGATCCGGCTGACCGAACAGGACCGGCTGTGCATCCCGGTGCCCCTGTATCACTGCTTTGGCATGGTGATGGGAAACCTGGGTTGCATGACGCACGGTGCGACCATGGTCTATCCGGCCGATGCCTTCGACCCGCTGAGCGTGCTGCAGACCGTGCAGGCTGAGCGCTGTACTGGCCTGTATGGCGTGCCCACGATGTTCATTGCCGAACTCGACCACCCGGAGTTTTCCAAATTCGATCTTTCGAGTCTGCGCACCGGGATCATGGCCGGATCGCCCTGCCCGATCGAAGTGATGAAGCGCGTGCAGGCGCAGATGAACATGCATCAGGTCACCATTGCCTATGGCATGACCGAGACTTCACCGGTCTCCACGCAAAGCTCGGTCGATGACCCTCTCGAGCGGCGGGTGTCCACCGTAGGCCGCGTGCAGCCGCACATTGAAGTGAAGATCGTCGATACGCAGGGGCGTGTTGTGCCGCGCGGCACAACGGGCGAACTGTGCACCCGGGGCTACTCGGTGATGCGCGGCTACTGGAATGACGACGAAAAAACCCGTGACGCGATCGATGCCGCCGGCTGGATGCACACCGGCGATCTGGCCACGATGGACGATGAGGGCTACGTGAATATCGTGGGTCGCCTGAAGGACATGGTGATCCGTGGCGGCGAAAACGTCTATCCGCGAGAGATTGAAGAGTTTCTGTACCGCCATCCCAAGGTGCAGGATGTGCAGGTCGTGGGCGTGCCCGATGTGAAGTACGGCGAAGAACTGTGCGCCTGGGTCAAACTGCGCGACGGTCAGTCAGCGACCGACGACGAGATTCGGGAGTTTTGTCGTGGCCAGATCGCGCATTACAAAATCCCTAGGCATATCCGCTTCGTCGACGGATTCCCGATGACCATCACAGGCAAGGTGCAAAAGTTCGTGATGCGCCAGGAAACGATCGAAGCGTTGGGACTGGTTGAACAAAAGACCGCTTGATCAGGCCAGCCCCTGTGGCCGAGTGCTCACACGACCCGCATGTGTGACTCAATCAACGCCGAGAATCAATACATAAATGTATTTAGACGAATAAGTTTCAGTATCATGTCTGCCTATGGTTGATCAGACGAAAGTTCTCCTCATTCTTCACGCCGCTGGCGAGTTGCTCGACGAGCGTGGCTTGGACGAGCTGAACACAACCGAAATTGCACGCCGCGCCGGCGTCAGCACCGCCACGCTGTATCGGCATTTTCCGGACAAGTACTCCGTTCTGAAGGCGGTCGTCACCCATCTTCAGGGACGACGCACCCATCTGGCCTGGTCGTACCTCGAGCAACTCGCCACTGAGCCCGACTGGCGTCGGGTCGTGAACGAGGTGACCATGGTGATTTACAAGATGCGCATCAGCGAACCCGGCGGGCGCGCTAGCCGGCGCATGCTGCACTACACGACCGAATTGCGTGAACTCGGCGAGGCCATGCAAAAGAATCTTGCCAAGGAAGTGGCTCGGCGCATGTGTCAACGCAAACCGGGTCTGAACAGACAAACAGCCGAACGGGTCAGCCTGACCGCGCTCGCGGGCCTCATGGCAATCCTGGATCTGGCGAGCGACGACCCGCGCAATGGCAAACGCCTTGCCCAAGAAGGGGCAGCGCTCGCCTGCGCGTATCTCGCCACCTACCTGGACTGAGGGATCGTCGGTCGCCGCCCGTCCTGCGAAGCGGCGACTGAGCCCGGATCAGAACGAACGCGGCATGCCCAGGACGTGTTCGGCAATGTAGGAATAGATCAGGTTGGTCGAGATGGGTGCCACCTGATACAGGCGGGTTTCGCGGAATTTGCGTTCCACGTCGTATTCGCAGGCGAACCCAAAGCCACCGTGAAACTGCAGGCAGGCGTTAGCGGCTTCCCATGAAGCTTTGGCCGCCAGGTATTTGGCCATGTTGGCCTCGGCACCGCAGGGCTGGCGAGCATCGAAGAGCTGACAAGCCTTCCAGCGCATGAGGTTCGCTGCTTCCACTTCAATATACGTGTCGGCGATGGGAAATTGCACGCCCTGATTCTGCGCAATGGGCCGGCCGAACACGACGCGCTCCTTGGTGTACTTCACCACGCGGTCCACAAACCAGTAGCCATCGCCGATGCATTCGGCCGCAATCAGGGCGCGCTCGGCATTGAGTCCATCGAGGATGTACTTGAAGCCTTTGCCTTCTTCGCCAATCAGATTTTCAACCGGTATCTCGAGGTTTTCAAAGAAGAGTTCGTTGGTCTCGTGATTGACCAGGTTGGGAATGGGCTGAACGGTCAGACCCTTGCCGATGGACTCGCGCAGATCGACCACGAAGATGGACATGCCCTCGGATTTGCGCGCCACCTGATCGATCGGCGTGGTGCGCGCCAGCAGGATCATGAGGTCGGAGTGCTGCACCCGTGAGATCCAGACTTTCTGCCCATTGACGACATAGCGGTCGCCCTTGCGTACAGCGGTGGTCTTGATGCGCGTGGTGTCGGTGCCGGTGGTGGGCTCAGTGACACCCATGGACTGCAGGCGCAGTTCGCCGCTGGCAATTTGCGGCAGCCAGCGTTGCTTTTGCACGCTCGAGCCATGGCGCAACAACGTGCCCATGTTGTACATCTGGCCATGGCAGGCGCCGGAATTGCCGCCGCAGCGGTTGATTTCTTCCATGATGACCGAGGCCTCGACCAGACCCAGCCCCGAGCCACCGTATTCCTGTGGGATGAGCGCGGCCATCCAGCCCGCTTTGGTCAGTGCGTCGACGAAGGCTTCCGGATAGGCCCGCTCGGCATCGACCTTGCGGAAATACTCATCCGGAAACTCGGCGCACAAGGCGCGGATGCCGTCGCGGATGTCGGGATAATCGGTGGCTTGCGGCATGAAAACCTCAGGGCAGTTCAGTGTGAAGAAGGTGGGGACGGGCGCAGTCGCTGGGGTGGGCCAGGAGGGCGAGCCCAGACGAAGAGCATGCCACCCGCCCCGGCCATGAGCGCCAGAAAGGTGAAGCCCGTACGGTAATTACCGGTCAGATCGGCCATGCCACCGGCCACCAAGGGACCGGCAATCTGGCCGAACGAGATGATCAGCGACGACAGGCCCATGATCATGCCGATGGAACGACGGCCGAAATAGTCAGCGCGAATGGCCTGCATGAATGGGCCGCGCAACCCCCAGGCCGCGCCATGCAGTATGGCAAAGGCGACCAGCATGGCCACGCCATTGGCCCAGGTGAGCATGAGCAGACCGACGGAATGCATCACCATGCAACCGGCCGCCATCAGACGTTTGTTGTAGCGATCGCCCACGAGCATGCCAATGCCCACGCCGCCGACCTGGGCGACGGTCATCAACGAAATCACCAGCGATGCCTGGGCCACCGTGTAGCCCATGCCTTCCTTCATGTGCGTGATGGCATGCACATTGACCGAAGTGACCACCAGCAGCGCGGCACCATGGGCCAGGGCCAGCAACCAGAACGCACGCGTGCGCATGGCTTCTCGGGCAGTGAACTCAAGCTCCTGCGCACCCGCAGGCGCAGCGGCCGGGGCAGCGTCAGCGGAACGCTCCTGCGGCGGCTCGCCGTCGATGGTCTCGCCCAGGTCGGCCGGACGTCCGCGAAAGTACCGCGACAACGGGACACCCAGGGCGATGGCGAGCAGACCCGAACCAATGGCGGTGGCCCGCCAGCCGAAGGCCAGCATGGAGGCTGCCACCAGCGGCACGAGCAACCCTCCCAGCGCCAGCCCCATGCTGCTGCCCGCCAGCGCGCGGCCACGCTTGCGCTCGAACCAGTGGATGATGGCCACATTGATCGGAAAATAGCCGCACATGCTCGTGCCCAGCGCAATGGTGAGCACGGCCACATAAAAGCCGATCAGCGACTGAATGAAGCCCAGACCGATCAGACCCAGACCAAAGACCACCACACCGATCTGGATGAGCCGCTGGGGACCGATACGATCGATCAGCCAGCCCAGGAACGGGCCGATGATCGCGGTCTCTGCCGATTGCAGGGCAGCCGCGCCCGACAGGGCGGTCTTGCTCCAGCCGCGCTCGGCCGCAAGCACAGCCACGTAAGCCCCGAACGACTGCTGCATCAGGCCCGCCTGCAGAAACTGCAGCCCGCTGCCCGCGGCGACCATGCGCCAACCATAGAAAATTTTCATCGCTGGTCGCATTTTCGCTCAGATATGCCGGCGTGTCGCCGCAGAGCCTGCACCAGCGTTCCGGCAATCGCTCTCCGGTTTTCCGTGTACCAGACTTGACATCGCCCGAGCCCGGGCTACGCTGGGCGATTGACCTGCGCACACACTGCGCGCCCTCAGCCAAGGAGACAGACCATGAGTGCCGCCGCACCCGCCGTGTCGTTCAAACGCAGCGTTCGCCAGCAGGTGGGCGAAGCCGAATGGCAGGTCCGTCTGGATCTGGCCGCCTGCTATCGGCTCATGGCCGTACACGGACTGACCGAGATGATTGCGAACCATATTTCGGTGCGCGTACCCGGTCGGCATGATCAGTTCCTGCTCAACCCCTACGGCATGCTCTACGAGGAGATGACCGCGTCTTCGATGATCCGGGTGGGGCTTGACGGCTCGGTGCTCTTCAATGCCACCGACTACGGAGTAAACAAGGCAGGCTGGGTGATCCACAGCTGCATCCACGAGGCCAGGCACGACGTGGAAGCGATCATCCATACCCACAGCCTGGCCGGCATGGCGGTTTCAGCGATGGAATGCGGCGTGCTGCCGATTGCCCAGTCCTCGATGCGCTTCACCGACATCGCGTACCACGACTTCGAAGGCGTGGCGCTGCGCACCGACGAGCAGCAGCGTCTGGTCGCCTCGCTGGGCCAGCGCGAGGCGATGGTGCTTCGCAACCATGGGCTGCTGACCGTGGGCTCGTCCGTGGCGCAGTGCTTCAACAACATGTACCGGCTCGAGCGGGCCTGCGAGCTGCAGGTGATGACCCTGTCGTGCAACACGGCCTTGCGCATGCCCTCGGCCGAATCGGTGACCTACACGAACGCGATGTTCACCCAGAAGGCGCGGCGCCCGTTTGGCGAACTGGAATGGCCGGCGTTGTTGCGCAAGCTCGACCGGATCGATCCGTCGTGGCGCGATTGAGCGAGGCGGCCATGATCATCGTTTATCGCGCCCGCCGCATCATCACCATGAACCCGACGCGCCCGCAGGCCACGCATGTGGCGGTGCGAGATGGCCGTGTGCTGGCGGTCGGCAGTCTGGAAGAGATGGCCGGCTGGGGACGCTTCGATCTGGATGAGCGCTTTGCCGACAAAGTGCTGATGCCAGGCTTTGTGGAAGGTCACAGTCATCTGGGCGAAGGCGGCAACTGGCGCTGGATCTATTGCGGCTTTCATGACCGTACCGACCCGGATGGCCGCGTCTGGCCCGGGCTGAAATCGATCGAAGCCATGGTCCAACGGCTTCAGGCCGCCGAGGCCACGTTTCAGGATCCGGATCAGCCGGTGGTGGCCTGGGGCTTTGACCCGATCTATTTCGGCGAGCAACGGGTGAATCGTCATGACCTGGATCGGGTCAGCACCCGGCGTGCCGTTGCGGTCATGCATGCCAGCGGACACATCACGAATGCCAACACGAAGGCGCTCGAGCTGGCCGGGTACATGCATACCGACCACGACCATCCGGGCATCCTGCTGGGCGCCGACAAGCTGCCCGATGGCGAACTGCGCAGCCCGGACGCCATGACCCCGGTCCTGATCAAGGTGGGCGCGGGCAAGGGCGTGGCATCCGCCGATGAAGCCGGCATGCGCGCCTTTTCCAAGCTAGCGGTGCGCTGCGGCGTGACCACTGCCACCGATCTGGCCACACCCATCCCGGATGAAGCCGTGCAGGCGCTCCTGCGCCTGACCGCCGAAGACGACTACGCAGTGCGGCTCGTGCCCGCCATGCATGTACGCGGGCAGACCGTGGAGCAGGCGATCGAACGGGCCCGTTCATTGCGCGAGCGTTCGACCGACCGGCTGCGCATGGGTCGCATCAAGGCGCATGCAGACGGTTCAATCCAGGGGTTTTCGGCGCGCCTTCGCTGGCCTGGCTACTACAACGGCGCCCCGCAGGGTCTGTGGTACGTGGAGCCGGAATATCTGCTCAGGGTCTATACCGAAGCGCTTGCAGCAGGGCTGCAGATGCACACGCACACCAACGGCGATGCGGCTATCGACCTGGCGATTGACTGCACGCAGGCAGCGCTGCGTGCGCATCCCTCGCCTGACCATCGCTTCACGCTGCAGCACTGTCAGCTTGCCGACCGCGCGCAAATGCGGCGCATGAAGCAACTCGGCATGTGCGCCAACTTCTTTGCCAATCACCACTTCTACTGGGGTGACGCGCATTACGCCATGACGCTGGGGCCAGACCGCGCCGAGCGCATGAACCCCTGTGCGTCGGCAACCGAGATCGGTCTGCCCTGGACCATCCATTCGGATGCGCCGGTCACGCCCATGGGCCCCTTGCATGTGGCCTGGTGTGCGGTGAACCGACGCACCGCCAGCGGCCGACTGCTGGGCGCACATGAGCGCATCAGCGTGGAGCAGGCTTTGCACGCGATCACCCTGGGCGCGGCCTATACGCTGCACCTGGATGGCGAAGTGGGCTCGATCGAATGCGGTAAACACGCTGACTTTGCCGTGCTCGATGAAGACCCGCTGACGGTTGCACCCGAGCGGCTCAAGGACATTGCAGTGTGGGGTACCGTGCACGGCGGCCGCGTGTTTGCAGCGAGCACTCTCTGAGGAGAAACGCATCATGACTCGAACGACTGAACCTCAATCAAGCGACATCCTGCGTCGACGCCTGCTGCAGAGCGGCCTCGCGGTCACTGCAGCAAGCGCGCTGGGCACTGCGCAGTTTGCATTCGCACAAGGCACACCCGTGCGCGGCGGGCAACTCATCGTCGGGTCGCCGGGCCGCCCCAGGCACTTCAACCCGGCGTTGCAGTCGGGCTCGCCGATGATGCCGGCCGCGCAACTCTTCGCTTCGCCGCTGCTGATCGATCGGAAGTGGCAGCCTAAGCCTTACCTGGCCGAGCGCTGGTCGGTGTCGGACGATTCGCGCAGCATCACACTGCATCTGCGCAAGGACGCGCGCTTTCATGACGGCCGACCGATCACTTCAGAGGATGTGGAGTTTTCGGTGGAAGCGGTGCGCGATCACCACCCCTTCAAGGGCATGTTTGCACCGGTCAATGCAGTGACCCTGCCCGACAAGCACACCGCGATCGTGCGCCTGAAAGAACCGCACCCGGCGCTGCAGCTGGCCATGACGACTGTGTTTGTGCCGATCCTGCCCAAGCACATTTATGGCGACGGCACGCCGCTGCCCACGCATCCGCGCAATGTGAACAACGTGGTCGGCTCCGGCCCCTTCAAGCTGGTCGAGTTCAAGCCGGGCGAGCACGTGATCATGCAGCGCTTCGATCAGTTCTTCCTGAAGGACCTGCCCTACGTCGATCGGCTGGTGTTCCGCGAATACAAGGACTCGGCCAGCCTGGTGCTGGGCTTCGAGCGCGGTGAGGTCGACGTGGTGCCCTTCATGAACGACCCGCGCGAAATTGCGCGGGTGCGCAAGGTGGCCGGGGCCACGGTCATTGATGACTTCGTGCCAGGCGTAGGCGCGCTGGTCTGGCTCGCGTTCAACACCAAAAGCCCGAAGCTTGCCGACAAGCGCGTGCGTCAGGCCATCTCTTACGCCATTGATCGCGATTTCGTGGTCAAGAACCTGTCCACTGGCGCACAGCGCGTGTCCACCGGGCCGCTGCACAGCGGCAGCCCGTTTTACAGCGCAGACGTCGAGAAGTACGCGTTCAATCTGGCGAAGGCAGGTGCCCTGCTGGATGCCGCAGGGCTCAAGGCCGGCGCCGACGGCAAACGACTGGCGCTGACCTGCGACAGCGTGAGTTCAGGCGACCAGCGCACACTGGCCGAGTACCTGCGCCCGGCCTTATCGAAAATCGGCATCGATCTGACCGTGCGCTTTGCGCCCGACTTTCCCACCTGGGCGCGCCGGGTAGGCGAGCATGACTTCGAGCTCACCACCGACTCGGTCTGGAACTGGGGCGATCCGGTGATTGGCGTGCATCGCACGTACCAGACCTCGAACATTCGCAAGGGCGTGATCTGGTCCAACACACAGCAATACTCCAACGCGAAGGTCGATGACCTGATGGCCCGTGCAGGCGTGGAGCGGGACCAGGCTGTGCGAAAGAAGCTGTATGCCGAGATGCAGAAGATCGTGGTTGATGACTGCCCGATCGCCTTCGTGTTCGAGACCGGCTACAGCGGGGCATTCGGGCCGAATGTCACCAACCTGGACTTTGGCGTGTGGGGGCCCCTGGCGCCCCTGCACACGACGGGTCTGAAGAAAGCCTGATCGCAGCAAACATCGCGGGCACCTGAGTCGGGTGCCCGCGGCGTCAATCAATCAGAGCACGGCTTCAACCAGATAGGGGCCCTTGGACGCCAGGCCGCGCGAAAGTTCGCGCGCCAGGCTGCCCAGGTCGGTTGCCCGCCCTGATTCCACGCCCATCGAACGGGCCATGCCAACGAAATCCATCGTGGGATTGTCGAGGTTGAGCATGTGGTTGGCACGCGGGCCCGGCGTGCCCGCACCCACGCCGGCAAACTCACCCTGCAGGATGCGGTAGGCCCGATTCGCAAAGATCAGCACCGTGATGTCCAGCCCTTCGCGGGCCATGGTCCAGAGCGACTGGATGGTGTACATCGCGCTGCCGTCACCTTCCAGTACGAGGACCTTGCGGTCAGGCGCTGCGATCGCCGCACCGATGGCCGTGGGCAGCCCGAACCCGATGGCCCCGCCACAGGAGGTGAGGAAGTCGTGCGGTGCGGCAGTGGCCGTGACACCACCCAGCGCACGCCCTCCGGTGACCGACTCATCGACGACGATGGCCTGCTCGGGAATGAGTGCAGCGATCACCTGGCCGATGCCCTCCAATGTGAGGGGTCCGTCGGGCAGCGCGGGGCGCTGCAAGGCCGAGACGCCTTTGGGTGCCGTGCCACGCGCACCCACCGCTTCAGCCAGCGCGGCCAGCGTGCCGTCGAGGTCGTGGTCAGGCTGCGCCACCTGCAACAGCCGGCTGCCCGGGGGCGACTGACGCCCGGGCTTGTCGGGATAGGCGAAGAACGACACCGGCTCGGTACAGCCCACCATGAGGATGTTGCGAAAGGGCTTGAGCACGCCCATGGCAGCGTCGGGCACGTACGGAATGCGCGGTGCATTCACACGGCCAGCGCCCCGCTGGATGCGGGCCATGGGAAACTCGGACATCAGCTCGCAGCCGGTGGTCGCAGCAATGCGCCCGGCCATGGCTAACGCGCCTTCCTGGCAGGCGACACCGCCCAGCAGCAGCAGGGTGGGCTCGCCTGAGCGCAGCACGGCCGCAGCCGCCTCGATGGACGCGAGGTCGGGCGCACGGCGTGCCAGGCGAGGTGCACGCCCTGTGGACGCCTGCTGCGCAGCAGGAACCTCGTTCCAGGCGCAATCGGCCGGCAGCACCAGCGAGGCAATCCGGCCCGGGGGCGTAGCGGCTGCCTGAACCGCAGCACGGGTGGACGCCTGTACGCCCATGGATGAACCGATGGTGTGCACCCAGTGGGACATGGGGCGGGCGACGCCTTCGATGTCTGAGGTAAGCGGTGCATTGAGCGCGATGTGCGCGGTGCCATGCTCGCCGATCACGTTCACGATGCCCGAGCGCGCCTTCTTGGCGTTGTGCAGATTGGCCAGACCATTGGCCAGGCCCGGCCCCAGATGCAGCAAAGTGGAAGCCGGTTTCTGGGACATTCGCCAGTAGCCATCTGCCGCACCAGTCACGACACCTTCGAACAGACCCAGCACACACCGCATGCCTTCGATGCGGTCCAGCGCCGCCACGAAATGCATCTCAGAGGTGCCCGGATTGGTGAAACAGACCTCGACGCCTTCATCGAGCAATGTGCGGACCAGGCTTTCTGCGCCGTTCATGGTGTCTCCCGTTGTGTGTTCTTGGTGAGCGTCCTACGCATTCTATCGGACTCCCCCTGCAGGGCTCGGGCGGCTTAGCCGGAAGAATCAGACGTGGCTGGATCGCTGGTCGACTGGTCTGACCAGGTCCTGCCGACACACGGTCTGTTCCCCCTTACCCCGCTCGTTGGAGCTCATCATGAATCCATGCTTTCGCGTCCGCGTTCGTACCCTGGGCGCCCTTGGCCTGACTGTCCTGCTCGTCGCCTGCGGTGGTGGTGGCGGTGGGGGCACCGAGAATCCCAGAGGCATCGTCGGGGAGGCTGCCGCCAATCCGACTCTGAGCAGCTTCTCCAGAGCGCTGAGCTATGCCAGCAACAACCATGATCTGGTCAACACCCTCTCGGGCCCGGGCAGCTTCACGGTCTTTGCACCTAACAACGCCGCATTCAATGCGCTGGCGGTGGAATTGCTGGGCCCGGGCAAGACGGTGAACGACCTGCTGGTCCCTGGCAACGAAGCGTTCATGCGCTCGGTGCTGCAGTACCACGTGCTGGCCACCCGGCTGGTGAAGTCAGGCATGCAGCTTGGCAGGAGCATCGAGCCGATTCTGGGGAACAATGCATTCTTCAAAATCGATTCACTCAACGGTTCGGCGGTGCTGTTTGACGGACGTCGACGCGCATCCGGCATCGAGACCTCGGACATCGACACCTCGAACGGCGTGATCCACATCGTCACGAAGCTGATGCTTCCAGCGAATCAATCCATCATGGAGCATGTGGAGGATCAGCCTGAACTGTCGAGCCTGGTTGCAGCGCTGCGCTTGGCCAGCGACAACGACGATCTGATCCAGCTGCTGCTGCAGTCCGGTCGATACACCTTGTTTGCACCGACCAATGCAGCCTTCGATGCACTGGCTGTTGAATCGCTGGGCGCGGGCCGCACCGCAGCCGATCTGCTGGTGCCGGCCAACAAGGCGCTGGTGCGCAAGGTCCTGCAATACCATGTGTTGGGCAACCGCCTGCTGCGCGCAGAGCTGCCGTCAGGTCAGCCTCTGGATCCGTTGCTGGCCGGCAATGAAAGCTTTACTGTCACTGTTCGCGATGGTGCAACAACGATCACCGATGCGCGCAATCGCATCGCCAGCCTCGCGACTGCTTCGACCACTGAACTGTTCGCGAACAACGGCGTAGTGCACCTGGTGAACACGGTCCTGCTGCCACCGCAGTGAATGCACGCAGTGAACGCCCGCACGGGGCGGGCCAGGCAGCCGGCTGCGATCAGCGTGCCGCCAGTTTGCCGAGCAAAGCCTTTTGCGCGTTCACGGAACGCGAGCCGCGCGGCACACGACGGGTGTAGCCGCCCTCGGAATCCATCACCCAGCCCGATGTGTTGTCCCTCAGATGGACTGCAATGCCTTCGGACAGCACCCGTGCTTTCAGACGGCGATCACGAACCGGGAAGGCCACTTCGACGCGGCGGAACAGGTTGCGGCGCATCCAGTCGGCGGACGCTAGCCAGACTTCGTCGGCGCCATCGGCATGGAAGTGATAGATGCGGCTGTGCTCAAGGAAGCGACCGATCATGGAGCGCACGCGGATGGTTTCAGACAGCCCCGGCACACCCGGGCGCAGCGCGCACACACCGCGCACGATCAGGTCGATCTTCACACCGGCCTGGCTGGCCTGGTACAGGGCATCGATGACCCGCGGCTCAAGCAGCGCATTGACCTTTGCAGCGATATAGGCCTTGCGCCCGGCGCGGGCAATATCTGCCTCGCGCGCGATCGCTTGCAGCACATGCTCAGCCAGCGTGAAAGGCGCCTGCAGCAGGCTCTTCAGTTCGGTCAACCTTCCGGTGCCTGTCAGACGGCGGAACACTTCGTGCACATCGGCGCAAATGTCGGGGTCGGCCGTGAACATGCCGAAGTCTTCGTACAGGCGCGCGGTACGTGGATGGTAGTTGCCGGTGCCCAGATGGGCGTAGCGGCGGATCACGCCTGCTTCGCGGCGCATGATCAATGCCAGCTTGGCATGGGTCTTGTGCCCGACCACGCCGTACACCACATGCGCACCCGCTTGCTCCAGACGCGAGGCCCAATTGATGTTGGCTTCTTCATCAAATCGGGCCATGAGCTCAAGCACGACCGTGACTTCCTTGCCTGCACGCGCAGCCGCCACCAGCGACTCCATGAGGACAGAGTCTGCGCCAGTGCGATAGATGGTCTGCTTGATGGCCACCACCTGCGGATCGACCGCGGCGCTGCGCAGGAAATCCATGACCGGCGCGAAGGACTGGTACGGGTGATGCAACAGGATGTCCTGGCGGGCGATCGCACTGAACAGATCGCGACCGCTCAGCCCGGCCGCCAGGCCAGGCTCGAACGGAGGAAACTTCAGTTCGGGGCGATCGACCAGGTCGATCAGCTGCTGCAGGCGCACCAGGTTGACGGGCCCTTCGACGCGATAACAGTCCTGCTCACCCAGATCGAACTGGCGGCGCAGCATCTGCAGCACGCCATCGCCCATGGCTGATGACACCTCGAGCCGGACTTCATCACCGTACTGTCGCTGGGTGAGCTCGACGTGCAAGGCCTCCCGCAGGTCGGTCACATCGTCCTCATCCACGAAGAGCTCGCTGTTGCGCGTGACGCGGAACTGATTGACCGAACGGACCGTCAGACCCGGAAAGAGCCGATCGACAAATCCGCCCACGACCGATGTGAGCAGCATGACGCCGTGAGGCGCGCCAGCCACCTGCGGCGGCACGGCAATCACGCGCGGCAGCATGCGCGGCGCCTGCACGATGGCGATCCCGGCCTCGCGCCCGAACGCATCAGTGCCTTCGAGCTCAATAACGAAATTCAGGCTCTTGTTGAGGATGCGCGGAAACGGGTGCGCCGGGTCGAGTGCGATCGGCGTGAGCAAGGGCTCGATGTCGCGCATGAACACCTGCTCGGCCCACGCGCGCTGCGCCTCGTTCCAGTCCTGGCTCATGAGGATCAGGATGCCTTCGCGCGCAAGCAACGGGATGAGCGTGCCATTGAGTAACCGATACTGACGGGCGACCAGACGACGGGCGCGCTGGGCGACCGCCTGCAGGGCCTCGGTCACCGGCCCGGAATCAATCTGGGCTGAGGGGTCAACCCGTATCAGTTCCTTGAGTTCAGCCACGCGCACCTCGAAGAGCTCATCGAGGTTATTGCTCACGATCGTGAGGTAGCGCAAGCGTTCGAGCAGAGGTGTGGCGTCCTCTTCAGCCAGCGAAAGCACGCGCTCGTTGAATGCCAGCAGCCCCAGTTCACGGTTGAGCAGGCGCGGCGCAGAATCCGGCAAGCCGGCTGGAACGTTTGAGGCAGACATCCGATCGATTCTCCATGCGCCGGATGACGAAAGCATGACGGCGAAGACCGTGCGCACGACCCTCGTGCAGGCTGGGCGTACTCCGAAGTGCGGCGGGTTCACCCACGTTGACCGCGGTCTTGCGCAACCGGCCCAGGGGAGCGGGTGATTCTGCGGCAAAATGTCGGTTTGCGTTTCAGTCTTGCGCGAGTCGCGCCCGACTCTCCCCCCGTTCCAGTCTGTATAGCCGCCGCTCCGTGCCCACCTCCCCGCCCCCACTGATCGCCGCAGTTGACCTCGGCTCCAACAGTTTTCGACTGCTGATCGGACGCATCGAATCCACGCCGGTCGGCGAGCAGATCCGCCCCCTGGACCAGATCAAGGAAACGGTGCGTCTGGCCTCGGGGCTGGGCGAAGGCGGACGGCTCTCGCAGCCGGCACAAGACCGCGCACTGGCCGCACTGCAACGCTTCGGTGAACGACTGCGTGCGTTCGCACCCGATACAGTCAGAGCGGTGGCCACCAATACCTTTCGTGTGGCCACGGATGCGCGAGCCTTTCTGGAGCGCTCGCAAGATGCGCTGGGCTTTCCGATTGAGGTGATTGCCGGGCGCGAGGAAGCACGGCTGATTTACCTGGGTGCGGCGCACACGCTGCCCGCAGATGGCCGCACGCGGCTGGTTGTGGACATCGGCGGAGGCTCCACCGAATGCATCGTGGGGACCGACTATGACAGCACACTGCTTGAATCGGTCCCGCTGGGATGCGTGAGTCTGACTCAACGGCATTTTGCGGACGGTCGCGTCGATCGGGCCGGCGTGGAGCACGCACGGCTGGTCTGCCGCGAGGCGCTTGAACCGCTGTCGCAGCGCTACCGCGATGCAGGCTGGACGGTCGCCATTGGCACATCAGGCACCGCGAAAAGCCTGTGGCAGATTGCGCAGGCCGATTTCGGTGAGTCCGTCCTCACCCGTGAGGCACTCTCGCGCATTGAAGCCGCCTTGCTCAAGGCGGGCCATGTGGATCGCATGACCCTGAGCGGGCTCAAGGCTGATCGCCGCCCTGTGCTGCCGGGCGGCCTGGCCATGATGAGTGCGATCTTTGAAGAGTTCGGTATCGAATCGCTGGACTACTGCGACGGCGCGCTGCGCGAAGGGGTGCTGTACGACCTGCTGGGACGTTCGGCGGGCGCCGACATGCGCAGCATCACGGTGGCACGCGTCAGCCGACGCTACGGCATTGACGATGCCCACGGTCAGGCGCTGGCGGCGCTGTCCAGCGAACTCTATCGCCAGGCCTGTCGCAGTGCACCGGACGACGTGACCCGCGAGGCGCGTCTGCTGTCATGGGCAGCACAGCTCAGCGAAATTGGCATGTCGATCTCGCATGTCGATCATCACAAGCATGGCAGCTACATCCTGAGTCACTGCGATATGCCCGGCTTTTCCGAGCACGAACAGGCGGTCATTTCGGAGATCGTCCTGGGTCAGACCGGTGGTCTGACCAAGATGCGCGCCCGGATGGTCGACGATAACGACTGGTTGCGCGTGCTGTGCATGCGGCTTGCGGTCATCTTGCTGCGCCGGCGCGATGGTCAGCGTCCACCGCAGATGCGCCTGAAGCTCAAGAGCTCGGGCGCGCGGGTCGAACTGCCGCGTGAATGGATCGACACGCATCCGCTGACACACCAGTCTCTGGAACAGGAATCGGCGGA
>Ga0315909_10004684_pt1 | contig 16010 bp, 13 predicted proteins | sample LakEriMetagenome_11_FD_203527 | JGI IMG/M metagenome (GOLD analysis project Ga0315909, IMG submission 203527) | Freshwater fungal communities from buoy surface, Lake Erie, Ohio, United States - Buoy 2 MA125 | ecosystem: Environmental > Aquatic > Freshwater > Lake | place: USA: Lake Erie, Ohio...
AATACCGGATTCGACGACCGGAGGTCGACCCAAGTGTAGGCTTGTTGTTGGGGATCCATCCGGGGAGATGGGATTGATCATGGCGGTAGAGTTTCCGTGACGGCAAATTCGAAAATGCTTCTATAATTTACACTGAGGGAGGTGCGTGGCCAAGGCATAGAGCCAGTCGCATTGCCAGTGGCAGCAGCCGTTGAAAATGTACTCCATTTATAACGATTTTGGGTACGCCAACTGACAAACTCCCTACACAACTTACCGAACAACGGCGCAAGATGCCGTGCTGCTTTCCCGTCCGTCGGGTAAAGCTCTAAGTTGTCAGCATAGGCGAGGGAGGCTGTCATATGGCCTCCTAATTGAGTTCCACCTGCCCCGAGAGCAGTCGCGGCAGCAACAGGTCGCGGGTGCGTCGTAGGTTTTGGATTTGGCCCTGGAGCGTGGAGGCTTGTCTCTCGAACGTCACGGCTAACCTACAGAACTTATCCAGCAATGAAGATGGCGGAACAATAAGTTCCAGTGTGTAGGCTTGGTTTCGGCTCAAGCCGGGAACTGCGGCATCGCTATTGATGAACAAAACCCAGGGACAGTCCCCGCGTTTTTTCATTGCCGATTGGCTAGCTCGATGACATGCCGGACGCCTCTTGTCGCGCATCGATCTTGTATTTCAGCCAGCCAAAGATGCAGCCCGCGACAAGAAATGCGATACCGGGCCACAACGCGTTATCGAGCACGAACTTGATTTTTGAGTCCGGTTTGAGTTCGACAAGCAATTCCACTCCCGGAGCCATGAGACTCGCACCGGCAATCGCCAAACACCATGCGGCGTTGCGTTTTGCCCAAGTCCGAGCGACTAGCTCGCGCTGGAGGATCCCAAGATAAACGACTCCTCCGGCCAGGAGGGGTAGTCCGAAAAGTGCGATCCGTTTCGGCTCAAACCCTTGCATCCACATAAGCAGGAGACCCGCCGTCGCAACACTCACTGCAATCGGCGCGATGAGCTTTAGCCAGAACGGCTTGGGCTGTGCAGCAATCGGAAGTGATATCCCCTGAGCGGTTCTGTTATCGGTGCCGCTAATAACATTGTCGTTGCCGTTGATGAATTGGACGATCGTTCTATCACAGGCGTAGATGTGCAAGTCGGATCTGCGGTCGTCGGTCATTTGGATCAGGGCTACCGGCGCGATGCCGGTCAATAGCTCGCGGACCTTGCAACGGACTCCCTCGAAGGGAAACTCCTCAAAGCCCGCGCGTTCAAACTCGATCAATTGAGAATACTCAATCGCGGCATCGGGTTTATTCGGGATTCTGACCGGAACCATCGGTTTTGGGCCGATTTCTTCGAACAACGAGTGAACCCATTCCAGACCCTCGCGCACGATCCGCAGGGCTTCGCGCCTCTCGTTGGCGGGTCCATGCACGAAGATCTCGACCCAGCGGACGCGTCGATCGGAACGCACCAGGATCCTACACGCGCCGACAACCAAAACGACGCCGTTGGCCCAGTACGTTGGCGGCTTCGACAGGTAGTGGTGCATCTTCACGATGAAGCGGGGAATTAAGCCTTTCGGGATGTCCTCGTAGTCGTAGCGGAAGCGGAGCACCTGCGGGTCCTCGACGCGGTCCAAGCCGGTGTCGATGAAGAAACGCGGGGACAGTCCCCGCGTTTCTTCATCGACAATTGGTAGAGGTCGCGAATCTTTAGGTCGGATCGCTTCTCGCTGGCACGGATGTTCCTGAAGTTGGCTCGTTGCCCAACGACGGAACTGGACTCCCCGTGGGGAGCGTACCCGATACCTGACCGACAAGATCACCTCTAGCCGGTAAGGGTCCACCAACCTAGCAACCTGTCGATTTCCCTCGGTTTGAACTATCCGGAATTTCCGGATAGTTGCCTCGGAAGAGAGTTCTTCATTGTCGTAAAGCGTGATTAGATAATCGCTTACGGTTTTAAAAACCCGGGTACTGTCCCCGAGTTTTGTCGATGAGCAGTAGCCACAAATCCAGGGCCCAAGCATTTTACGAGCAAACGGCACCGCCTTATCCCATGGCACTATTGCCACCAACCCATCCTCACGCGTTTGCTACAATGTCAGCAACTCCTTCCATTCAATCCAGCGAAATTTTATGGGAATCCCCTCATGCCCAACGATCTTTGGTACTTTGCCTACGGCAGTAACCTAGACACCGATCGCAAGCAAGGTCGTACAGGGGCAATCCGTGAGTCCCACATTGCAAAGCTCTCTGGCTACCGATTGGCCTTCAACAAACGAAGCGACCGCTATCGAGCATGTGCAAATCTCCTTGCAAATCCGACCGAAGAAGTCCACGGCGTTATCTACCGATGCACACCAGAGGCGTTGGATGAAATGGACGAGCACGAAGGTGTCGCGTCGGGGCACTATCGCCGAGAGACCGTACAAGTCCAAACGCTCGACGGCCAAACTTTGCATGCGATTACTTATGTAGCCAATTCCCAGCACATCATCCCCGAGCGGCTACCAAGCGACGAGTACCTTGATCATATTCTGCGAGGAGCCAGAGCCCACAGACTATCAACAAGTGTCATTCAAGCTATCGAGATCCGGGCCGGTCGACGAGTTTGTGAGCCGGGTAAGCGTATTTGGAGAACTTACCAAGTCGACGAAGAGCTCCGAGACGAGTGGCTTGGGGCACTCAATAGTTTGAAGGTTTTTCGGCTCATCAGCATTTGCCAAGGGCACGAGTCAACGAGGCCGAACCATCCAATAAGCTGGCCACACATCCACCTTCGCATGAGTCCTGAGCGCATTCCGCTTGCGACCTCGATGATTTTCGGTGGTGCATCCAAATCGTTTTCGATCCCAGATGCTTCCACGCAGGAGGCTCTTGGGATATGGACTTTAGAGCATCGGCGTCGGATACGTTTGGTGCCGGGCCAAGAGTCCTCGGGCGGCCCATCGGACGACCTTGTCGTAAGAATCCAACCCCGCCGCAGCATGACAGACGAAACCGACCGCCAGTGGATCAACCAGTGGTTAGAGACCGTCATCCCAGAGGTTCAGAATTATGATTCTCAGCTTGCGAACATGCAGGGACGCTAAGTTAAGCGATAGCGTGTAGGGGCCTAGTAAGGAATTAATGGCGCTTTGGTTTGCTGGTATTCATTGGTTTTGTTACCGCGCTGATTGGAACAAAATGCGGGGACAGTCCCCGCATTTTTTCATCGACGATTGGTAGAGGTCGCGAATCTATTGGTGGATCGCTTCTCACTGGCACGGAGGTTCCTGAAGTCGGCGCGTTGCCCAACGACGGAACTGGAATCCCCGTTGGGAGCGGACCCGATAGCCCACCGACAAGATCGCCTCAAGCCGGTAAGGGTCCACCAACCTAGAAACGTGTCGATTTCCCTCGGTTTGTACTATTCGGAATTTCCGAATAGTTGCCTCGGAAGAGAGTCCCTCGTTGTCGTAAAGCGTTATTAGATAATCGTTTACGGTTTTGAAAACGTGGGGACTGTCCCCGAGTTTTGTCAAGTTGGAATTTGTGACAAAACCCAACGGATTGGTCGCAAGCACCTGCAAGCAAACGACTTGTGGCTTCTGTCATTTTTGGGTGCTCTTTGTAGAGATCGAGCTGATTACCCGCAATCTGGTGTGGAATTTCGGGTGAATCCTACGCCTCAACGCAAAGAACTGTAGCCGAAATGCCTCTTTCCGTCGCGTTCCTCTTGACAACCTGGTTAATCTGACCGATATTTACGTTACCTAACACGAAATTTCGGCGTTCAGGCCCTCTTGAAGCTGACAGTGCATCAGACCTTTGAACGGTACCTACACCCTTCAAATGGCGCACTTGAGTGCGGCTCAAGGGTAAAGCTAGGAAACGATTTAGTTGATACAAGAGGCTTGGTTACAAGCCTCTTTTTCGTTTCTTTCTTTGAAGGTTTTATTCATGACCCTATCTAAGGACGCGTACAAGTCTGAAATTGTGCGGATAGTTGAGCAGCTCTACAGCGAAACAGAAAAACCCACAACGGGAGCGGTGTTGGCCGAAAGGCTTCGTACTTCACTACAAGCTTCTTACAAGGATGTGGGCTACGCGAAGCTCTCTGAACCGATCAATGAACTCGTTGAGTCGCAACAACTTAGGAGAAATCGCCGAGTCAAGCACCTGGAAGTCGCTCCTCCTTCCTTCGAGTTCGATCTACCAAAAACGCAAGGTTGCTCTTCAGTTCCTAGGGGCACCTATGTGCGTGAAGACGCTTGGCCTGTTTTCGCTATGCTGCATGATCGCTCGATCGCAGTATTTGACAAACAGCTTCTGAAGTTTCGATTACTTGCAGATGATGCAACTCTCCAAGACTCGCAAATTCGTGTGGCAACACCGTCGAATAACGACCATCAAAATTGGATAGATCAGTTCGCACAAGCTGAAGGCTTATCCCTTGAGCCAGCTTTGACGCAAGCCGACGGAATACTTAGAGAGTTTTCTGTTTGGATACAGTCGCAGGACATCGGTTTGAAGCACAAGTGGAAAGACTTTCGAGCTGCTAGAGTTGCCGACGTTATTCATAAATGGGCAGCTAGCAATGGATTAGAGGCAACTGATTTTCTTTCTCCGGTCATCTCCCGGTATTCAGCGCGAACAACAGCCACCTCAGTCATTAATCCAGAAACGGACATCCGGTCTGCCGTGCTTCGATGTGTTGCCGACTTGTCGCTCGATGAGTTAGAAAACATTGTGCTTCCGCTACGTGTTGTTCTGAAGCACTTTAAGCCACGTGATTAGACGTCGCCTACAGCGGAGACTCTAATCATGCAAACGATTATCCTTATAGGTGCATTACCAAATGACCCACGACGCGACGACCTGCTTGCAAGACTGATGGCCGCCACGGCCAATGTCGACTGGAACTGGATTCAAGCTCTTGAGGCATCTAGTCGGCCAGATGAAAAGTACGTTCGCCAATTACAAGCCAAAGAACAGCGGGGTGAGCTAAGTGAAACAACGATAGTCAAACTGCCGATGCTGCATGGTGCGACGAGAAACCAAGTCCACAAACTGAGCTGTGGGATTGTGGAAGCGCCGAAGAGTGTAGTGACGATTGATCAGCTCGTTGACTGGCTCCATTCCACAGACGCAAACCTCATCCCGCGTCGAGAGTGGATGGTTGGTACACGTGAAGCGGCGTTTCTAGCGATCATCAGCAAAATGATTCGTGGTTGTCGCTGGGCAAAGGATGTGAGCGGACATCGATTTCTTAAACATAATGACCTACTGAACCAGTCACCCGTGCAGAGAAGAGGGTACGAAGCGGTTAGGAATTCTGCTCTTGATCTGCTGCCAAAGCTAATTGCAAACCGAGTCATCTTGCAAAAGGGGGCAAATCAAGGGAAAACCCCATTAGAGTATGCTATCAATACGAACGTTCTTGACGTTCTAAAGAGCATGTTTCTTCAAAGATCATTTACCGTATTAACTGGAGACAGCTTTAGGGTGGTTCTCGACTACATCAACACAGATACGAGCGAGAAAAAAATCAACGCCAACGATGGCATTATTACCGGCCAGACCATTGAACAATGTCAACAGCAATTCACGCCAAATGAAGACTGATTTGTCGAATGAGAGTACGCGTACAGGCACCTTGGGTAGATTTAGTGAAACTCAGGCTTGTGGATCTGCCCGACGTCTGTTCCCGGCTCTAGATAAATGCTGCGGTTTGTAGCCCCTCGGGACAAAAACCGTGGGGACCGTACGATCAACCATCGATCCCGCCGCCCCAACGGGGCATCATGAGAAAGCCCAGGGCAGAGCGAAGCGCCGCCCTGGGTACGTTTTGTGATTTGGGATAGATACAAGGGCGCACCTTGAATCTAACCGCCAGCGGGCCTGCCAGGAGAAAAAGCCGATAAGGCTGGTGGTCGCTTGTCATTGGTTGACATTGGACTTCCTCCGGCTTGAGTTTAGGGTTCGCCGCCGGTGTCCGCCAGTCCTGGGCTATCGCATAGCCTCGGGGAATGTCCCCGGGTTTTCCAAGCAGTTCGTATAGCGGATTAGGCAGCGATCGGTTGGGGGCCAACGCATTGCTGCCATATGTGCTCATAAATTTGTCTCGCGACTCGCTGCTTTTCCTCTTCAGTGAACGGCGGAGAGGGTAGATTTAGGAACACGTGATCGAGAATGAACGTCTCAACCTCCGCTTGCGTCTGCTCTTTATCCGTCCAGCGCTCCAAAGGTGCGATCAATTGCTGGATCGATGCTAGTAAACTACGGCTAGCCCGCTTCACTTGCTCGCGGTCGACTTGGCTAAGCGTCTTTTTTGTTAGCAGATCGAAAAGAGCTAACTCCTCTTCACTTAAACCCTCTTCGGCAGCTCTGCGTTGCTCAGCGTCTAGGCTGTTGGCCAGATCGACGAGCCTAGCAAATGTCTCTTCGATGGTCACCCGGTCCTTCTCACGGTTATAGTCCGCAATGATATCGGAGTATTTTTTGTAATAGTCCATGCGTTGTGGATTGCGGGCGAGCATTTTAGCCAACTTGTCTTCGACGATTTGGCGTACATCTTGAATCGCAGTCGCTTTGCGTTTGCACTTCGTGGCGAATTCGTCGCGGAGTTTCTCAAGGTCGATCTGGCTCAGGTCGAAGAATTTGGATTCAGTTTGGTCGTCGCCCGGGGCCGCCGCGCGGATGGCTTCATTCACGATGCGATGCAGCTCTTTGAGCAACTCGGTAACGTCGGCCGTATCGCGCCGCTCTTCTAGCTTCTTGTAGATCGCCTCGATATTGTCGTGACGCTCCGCGTATGTAAACGCCGCTGGCTCCATGACGAGCGACTTGAAACGAGAAAACACAACCCGAGAAAGAATCTCAAAACGTCGCTTGCTTTCGTCGGAGGTGTATACAGCTTCCACACCGTCAGCGATTGCTTGAATTTTGGAAAAACCCTGGGCCCCTGTAAGGCGATTTGGCTCGAAACCAAGGCCGCGCAGGTGTTTGTCGGTTTCGTCCAAGGCATCGATCAATGCGTGAACCCGTTCCTCAATTGGAGCGACAATCTCCTCTGCACCGTCCGTGTCATCGCCAAGTGCATACTGGGCGACCGCCTTGCGCAAACTCTTGAGCATGCCGTTGAAGTCCACGATAAGCCCGAAGTCCTTACCAGGATAAACCCGGTTCGCCCGTGCAATCGCTTGCATCAGGGTATGGGCCTTCATCGGCTTGTCAATGTACAGCGTCGAGAGACACTCTACGTCAAAGCCCGTCAACCACATGGCACACACAACCGCGACTCGAAAGGGGTGCTCGGGATTCTTGAATGCCGAATCCACATCGACGCGACGTTCACCCACTTCAAACCCTTGCTTCATTAGTGCACGATGCGGAATGATGTCGAAGCCCCATTTCTTGAAGTCCGCCACTTCGTTTTGGGCTTCACTGATGATGATCTCGATGATCGTCTCGGCCATCCACGCCGCCTGCCCGCGCAGCCAAATCAACCCCTTTTCCTTCGCAGCGCGTAGGTCAGCATCTGTTTCAAATTGAAATTCCTGTTCTAAACTCGCAATTGTTGATCGGACCGTAGCCAACTTCGCGTGCCAGCGAGGAAGGATCCGCTGATGCATTCTCGCGCATGTGACCTTGTCGATACAGACCAGCATAGACTTGCCGGATTGCCAGCGCGTTGCGCAATGCTCCACGAAGTCCGTGGCGATCTTGTCCAATCGGTCGTCGGCCGTAATGACCTCATAGTCCTTGCCCAGCAGACGTTCGAGCTGTGCCTCTTGGTCGGGGTCGAGCGTCGAGCGTGCAATCGCGTCCGCGATGCGATCGTTGAGATCGAGCCGGGCGATTCCCAGCTTCTCGCCCCGGTTTTCGTAAACCAACTTGACGGTCGCACCATCTTCTTCCGACCGTTTGAAATCGTACCGCGACACATAGCTGCCGAAAATCCGCTTCGTCAGGCTATCGTGTTTGAATAGCGGCGTCCCTGTGAAGCCAATGAAGGAAGCGTTGGGCAATGCCAATCGCATGTTGCGAGCAAGTTTGCCTGCCTGGGTGCGATGCGCCTCATCAGAGACCACAATGATGTCATCTCGCGTGCTGTAGGGTTCACGTGGGTCGACGTCCTGATTGAACTTGTGAATCAGGCTGAAAACGAATCGATGATTCTCTTTCAATATCTTCCGTAAATCATCACCGTTTGAAGCTCTAGGCGTTTGCTCGTCCGCCACCCCACAACCGACGAATGTTCCAAAGATCTGGGCGTCCAAATCATTGCGGTCGGTCATCAACAGAAATGTGAACTTCGAAGAAACCTGTCGGCGAACTTTCTCGGCAAAGAATGCCATCGAATACGACTTACCGCTTCCCTGAGTGTGCCAGAATACGCCGAGCTTGCCCAAGTTGGGATGAGCCGGCTCGACGATCTCCAGCATTCGCAGCGATTTCTCCTGTTCCTTTACCTCAATGGCATCAATCGACTTTGAGTCAAATTCAGGTGATCCCTCAGTCACCCTCATTGGGGTTTCCACTACCGCCTGCCGCCATACCTGTCGCTTGTCAGGTGGAAACTGTTTCTTGAGAACTTCCTGTTGTCGGACCGATTCCACCGCTGCGTTGACGCCTAGTACTTGATGGTTGCGTGCGACCACTTTGCGTGTCGCCCCCGGTTTGCTGGCGTCGAACAGGACAAAGTTCTCGACCAGATCGAGCAGCCGATCGTGGGCCAGCATCCCGTTGAGCAGTACTTCCGCCTCGACGCTTCCTTTATCTTTTTCATTCAGTCGCTTCCATTCATAGAAGTGCTCCCATTGGCTGCTGATCGAGCCATAGCGGGCGCGATGGCCGTTGCTGACGATCAGGAAGGCGTTGTGATGAAACGCGTGTGCAATGACGTTCTCGTCGAGGTAATCACGAAGGTTGCCATCGAAGCCGGCGCGGATATTTTTGTAGACCGCTTTAAGCTCAATGAAGACGAGTGGCAAACCATTGACGAAGCAGACCAGATCGGCCCGGCGGTTGTAGCTCGGTGCCCGCAGGCCGGTAATCTTCAATTCTCGCACTGCAAGGAAACGGTTGTTGCGCTGGCCGTCGGCTCCGTGTCCGTTCGCGAAGTCGATCACACGAGCTTGCGCATGGCGCAGTTGGCCTATGGCGTCGCGAAAACTGACCGGCACACCGTCGCGGATGAATTTGTGGAACAACTGATTTTGGGCAAGCAGCGAGCGAGAGAAGTCATGCTGCGTGAGCTTACGGACTGCCTCATCCACGGCTGCCGGAGGCAAATCCGGATTGAGACGCTCGATCGCTCGCCTGAGGTCGCTTGTAAGCACGACGTCGCGGGTATCGATCCGCCCCAGGGTGCCGTCGGTTCCGAAGGTTTCATGGTTCCACGCGTAAACGCTTTCCCAACCGAGTTCCTGCTCAAGGTGCTCTGCAAACGTCGCCTGGACGAGCCGGTCTTCGGTGTTGATGTCGGTAATCATGGCGGGTTGTACTCTCGATTCGAGCGGGAATTGCGCTGATTCAGGCTTTTCTGCTGCATTCGCAAGTGCTTTCCTGGAATGGACTTATGGCGAATCGTCCATGTTTTGTGCGTCCGGAAATGCGCCAGAGTTGCTTGATTCGGCCTGTTTTGGCGCAATTCGGTACTTTCGCCCTCTTGCCATACCAATGGTGAGTAAGGATGTTGCCACGCTGAGAGTAGGGCCGATGCACCAGCGCGTTGACTAGCTTGGCAATCGCCTCTTCTACAGCACCCTGTGGGAATTCGGGGTTGAGCCGCTGGATCGCCCCCTGTAGGTCCCGCGAAAGCACCACTTCGCAAGCGTCGTTTCGCCCCAGGGTGCCATTAGCTATGAAGGGCTCATCGTTCCATGCGTAAATGCGTTCCCAGCCGAGTTCCTTTTCTAGGTGCACGGCTAACGTCGCCTGGACGAGCCGGTCTTCGGTGTTGATGTCAGTAAACGCCATTGTCGTTTCACGGTTTTGATTTTGTGAATTTGTGTGATTCGGCTGTCGCGTTCAGAAACCGCACAAACGCTAAGGCTTTAATCAGCATACCCTCAAATACTTGCCGTAATGAGTGCGCATCAATTCCAAGCTTCTCGGCGATCTTCTGATAGTTGCTTCCCTTGCGATGGGCTGCGCCGCTGGATCGCAATTCTTGAAGGTCTCGGAGGAAACGAATATGATCCTCGTAACCCGCTACGCCACAATCTACGCATGCTTTTTCCAATCGCGAAATGCTGCCTTTCAATCCCGCTAAGTCAGCCGGAGCAATCCGCTTATTCAGTTCCTTTTCGTTCAGCGAATCGACTAGGATCTTTGTCAGTGCAAGTATGACTTCATCGAAGTCACGTTGCTCGTCCGTCGCCGGAATGCGTAGAGCCCGAAGGTAGTGTTGGTCTTCGTTCGAGAGTGGTAAAAGAACCTGCCAACCCAGCAGTGTTTGGGTATTGTCCGCAAGTGCGCCGTATTCGTACTTGAACACGTGCTCGGGATGGACCGTATCTGCCCATTCGCCAAGAATTTGTTGCCGAAAGAACGTTTGGCTCATACCTCCGGTAGGCGGAACGTTGAAACTTCGCCAATGAAGCTGTTCCTGATACGGCAAGTCGCGACCAAGATCACCAAGCCAAGCCACGACGTAGTCATCAAGGTGATTGTCTAGTGACATACCCCACAGGCCTGCGCAGCGCAAGTAGCCTGGCTCCACCGAATACTTGCTGGGTTGTTGATAGTACTTGTCGAGCACTGCCTTGCGAAAAAACACCGGAGTCAGGTAGTGAGGCCGTCCTGGATTAGCTCCGAAGTAGTTACTCAGTTCTTCCTCAGACGAGATGTCCATGACTTCATTGCCGTCGTCATCGATACCGATGACAAAATCTACGAACTTCGCAGGCTCTGGTTCACCATATCCCAAGACCCCGCTTTTTTCCTTTGGCAATGGTGGAACGAGCCGCTTGGCGAGTAGATGACTAAATGCCCCTCTGTTACTCATTCCTTGACAATCGCCAATGTGAAGTCCATAAACGGTCAGTCCCTGAACTTGATCGCCACCACCTTCGGCAAGACCCAACTCCGGCAACCTATGCCTCGAACTCTCGACGGAGTCCATAAAGATTGCAAGGTGCATTTCTCGCACGGCACAGAACTGCCGGATCTCCAGCAAGCGAATCTTGACGCACAGCGATTCGATTGTGGCGACTAGTTGCTCGTTTCCGGCATCATCAAATTTGTAGAAACGGTCGTTCTTCTTGTCGTGGAAGAGTTTGTGAAATAGCCGAAACTCTTCGCTGATCTCAACATAGGGATCTCGAAGACCGTGGAAGTAACGCCATAGAATCAACGGCTCGATGCCTTGTTCATTCCCGTGGCGGTAGTACTCGGTTCGACTTCCCTCACCACCGCCAAACTGGATTGTACCGGGTCCACCACTACCGATCCGTAGATCCCAGTCTGGGCTACCCAGGCTTTCTTCAACACGAGCATTTGGGATTAAGGCGCAAAATATGCCGCGGCGATGCTCGTCGTTGTCATCCTTGAGATAGACCGTGTGCAAATCGTGAAGCGGTAAATTCGAGGAAAACTCCGCGAGTCGTTGAGCTTGGAGTAACCTCTCTTTGTCCTTTGCAATGTCCTGGCTCATACGATTACCTCCACGCTCATCAGCCGCGGCAATAATAAATCGCGAGCGGTGCGTAGCTTCAGGTTCTGCTGCCTTAAGAAGTAGCACTGTTCGAACAACGGCTCCGCGAAGTCATTGAAAACGTCAAGGATTGCCTTTGAAGGAACGAGGATCAACGCTCGTTCAAAGTCGTCTGCGACAACTGCCGGATATGCTGCTCCCTTTGCGTGATTTTCAAGGTATCCGACAAAATCAGTAGTCGTTGTTGCGTGAAGTAGATATGAGGTTGGTACACGGATGGGTGTGATGACTGCAAATCCTGTCGAAGCGATAAGGTAAGGCGAGGGACGCCAAATCACAGCATGCGATTTACGATTCGGCCGCACACATGACCAAATGATGTCACCGTGTTGCACAATGCGTCGTGCTCGGCTGGGCGCTTCCTTGAAGTCATAATGAGTTGTTTCGTTAATCTGACCCGGCGTAACAGACGCAATGTCAATGTAATCGATTTTGCCGTCAAAAGAACGACCCATGTTCGCGCGATTCACTTTCGCAATTTCCCGCAGTGACTCTCGCGTCCATCCGTCAGGTATGCCGTTTTTGACGCGAACGTGTTCGTGGCCGGGGAACCGGAGGCGGACGAACCACTCCTGGTACAAGAGCCGCGCCGACTCCTCCAACATCGCCATCCGCCGCCGGTTGTTCTCAATCAGGTCGTCGTAAGCGGAAAGGGTGTCCGCGATGCGCTCTTGAGCATCACGATCAGGGAGCGCGAACTCGAAACTACCCAGCACAGGGGCACTCGCGTTCGGCTGAGCCGCACCGCCAATCCGCGACTGCACGAAAGCTTTATACACTTGCGATTCGACTAGCCTCCCAACGAACGGTGGATATGCTTTCGACGGATCGACTCGGAAGCGAACCAAGTAAGACGCGAATACAGAATCCTCCGTCTCACGGATGAGTTTCGCGTAGCCGACCGTCGCGCCGGTTCTGGCTACGACAATATCGTTGACCTGAAGTGCAAACCGTTGCCTGTCATCTTCCTCTATAGGGCAATACGGAACAGATTCCCAATCCAATGAATCAGGCACAATGTCCGTGATACGGAGAAACCGAGGGCCGCAAGGCTCAAGACTTGCCGAAGCGGTGTAACCGTATCGCACCGATTCACAAACGTCCGCCAATGTCGTAATCTGGCGAGCCGTCATATCATCCCCTCGAAGTTCTCCTGAATCTTCGCAGCGAGCGCCACGGCTTCCTCGTTCAGGTCGGCCAGTTCAATATGAATATCTTTCAGAGTCTGCTCGAAGTCGAAGTCCTCATCGACCTCGGCTGGGGCGACACCGACGTAACGCCCAGGCGTCAGACTCCAGTCGGCCTCTTCGATTTCTTGCTGCGTGACCGCTCGGCAAAGGCCGGCAACCGGTACGAACTTGGCATCGGGAAATCGCGACAGCAGCCAATGCGCCTGGCGCTCGAAGTAGGCAGTCCGCTTGAGTTGCTCGACCAACTCCTTCCTTCGCGCGTCGAGGTCCTTTTCTAAACGACCAATTGCCCGGCTATCCCACTCGTCATGTTCGCGAGCGTCGGCGTCCTTTTCGGCGGTATCGACGACGCGACCGGCCAATTTGCAGACCAGATCAACATCTTTCACCAGATCGCGACACGCTTGGGCCAACGGATCAAGCTGCTCCAACCGCTTTCGCTGGGCTGACGCCTTGGGTTCCACAGGCTTCTTCCAATCCTTGGCGATACGTCCGGTCCATTCGTCCATCGTCGCCAGACAAGCCTTGGCGGCTCCGTCGCGTTCATTGACGAGTTCACGCAGAGGCGAGTCCTTCGCCAGTGTCTTGAGAAACAGGGCTACTGCATCGGCAAGGGCTTGGTAAGCGGTTTTGTACGACGAGCCACAATTGGCGATCCGTGCAGCTTCGCTGAGCGTGCGATCCAGATAGCCCTGCACCAATTCCAGAAAGCGATCCGACTGGCCGCGGTACAGCCACACGACGGCGGTGAGGTTGGCCAGTTGCTCGGGGCTGAAGTCGTAAATCTTGCGAGTGACTTTGCGATAGACGTTTCGCGCATCGAGCATCAGCACTTGGTGGCGTCGCTCTTTTGGCTTTGCTCGGTCGAAATGCCATAATTCGCAGGGAACAGTGCGAGTGTAAAAGAAGTTCGAGCGAATCGAAATCATCACATCGACTTCGCCCGTCTCAACGATCTTGCGACGAACTTCCGCTTCGCCGTGCCCAGCACTACTAGCCTGCGACGACATGACGAAGCCTGCCCGGCCTTTTGGACTGAGATAGCTATGGAAATAAGAAATCCAAAGATAGTTACCGTTGGAAACCTTCTTGGCTTTGTTGACGCCCGGTAGACCGAACGGCAACCGACGGTCGTCCTTCACCTTTGCGTCGACCATATCGACATTGAAAGGTGGATTAGCCATCACAAAGTCGCATTTTCCGTAGAGGTTATGGGCATCTTCGTAGAAGGTATTGGCCTCGCGAATGTCACCTTCCAGCCCATGCACCGCAAGGTTCATCTTGGCGAGGCGGATCGTGGTGCGGGTTTTCTCTTGGCCATAAAATGTGACGCGATGCGCGGTGTCATTGCCCAGGCGTTCGATGAAATGGCTCGACTGGACGAACATGCCGCCCGAACCACAAGCCGGATCGAAGACCGTGCCGTGGTCGGGCTCAATGACGTTGACGATGGTTTGAACCAGCGAGGGGGGCGTGAAGAACTCGCCGTTGTCCTGCGCACCCTGCATGGCGAACTTCATCAGGAAGTATTCGTAGATGCGTCCGAACACGTCGCCGCTTGCGGTACGGAGCGTTTCGCTATCGAACACTCGCAGCAGATCTTCGAGCAGATCGTTTTCGAACTTGTCGTAGTCCTTGGGCAACTGCCCTCGTAGCGGTTCAAAGTCGCTTTCGATGGCGTCCATCGCCTTGACGATTGCCGTGCCGAGGCTTGCTCCCTTGGGCAGTTTAAGCAGTTCGTCGTAGCGGGCTTCCTTTGGCAGCATCAGAGCGCGACGCTTGAGGAAGTCGCCTTTGACTAGCGAGCGTTTCGGCATCTTGCCAGCCGCCTGCTCGGCTGCGATTTGCGCTGCGGCGATATCGTACCGATTCGTGGCATGGCGCAGGAAGATAACGCCCAGCACGGGCATGCAGTATTCGGAGGAGGTCAGCTTGGAATTGGCTCGCAGGTTGTCGGCTGCGGCCCAGAGGTCGGTTTCCAACTGTTCGATGTTGCTCAATGCGTGTTCCGTCATGCCGTTTTCCTAAAAGCGTTTTTTCTGAGACACGTTTTATCGGGCTTTCTTTGCTACGGTGGCACGTACAGGTTCCGCGACTTTTTCCAGCAACTTGTTCCTGTCCGTCCGCTTGAACAGCCGGTAGCCATCCACTGGACTACCGTAGCTCGGGACCATGCCACGGGCCGCCCATTTGCGGGTGGTGTTAGGGTGGACGTCGAGACATTCTGCCGCCTCGGCGGTGGTAAGGTAATCTGTTGATTTAGACATTTCCGGTCACTTTCCGGCTCGCTGGACGATCTGAGCTAGCATTACAGTCTAGCAAACCCTGTGAGGTTGCGATATGCTAGCCTGAAAAACCGGGGGTGGACGTGAGCACTAAAACGCTAGATTTTGAAAATGTGGGGACCGTCCCCGGGTTTTGTCAAGAACCGTCTGGGGCGACCTGGAGAGAATTGAAATTTCCCTACTGACGATCGAAATGGTAGAAGCCGCGTCGGCGATCGCTCAAAGCCTGGTAGATCGGCTTCACGCCCTCATCTTTGGTTCAAAATCGCTAACACTCATGCGAAACAGTCTGCTTCCTCGATTTGTGTCCGGTGAACTAAAAACGTAAAACGTTGTCTTTCCTATACTATGCAAGCGCTTACCCCTACATCAACTCATCAGAACACAATCTCCGAGATTACGCGCCGGGATATTCGACGTGCCTTAGTTCGCGAAGGCATTTGTTGGAGCGGCGAGCTAAACGATGTTGAATTTTTGAATCGACTTTATGATCTCACATCTCTGCCTTCTAGAGACGACCGATTCAAAAACGCCGAAGAGGATATCAGACAGCATCGAATAAACAACTTTGATTGGGAAGACGGCTGGGTTTTCTCTGACGAGCGTTTGAGACTTTCGGATGGCCACGACGAAGACCTTTTGCGTTTCCTCGCCGAAATGGTCCACCCTGTGGTTTGTGAAGATCGGGAACAAGCGACAAAAACCATAGCTTTACTTAACGGACTTTTGGCTCCAGACGGATGGGAGCTCGTTGAACGTAACAGGATTTCTGGTCGTTCGATCTACGGCCCGCGCAGGATTACAACGGCTCAGCACACGATTCGATCGGCAAAAAAACTGGCACAG
>Ga0315909_10004685_pt1 | contig 16009 bp, 20 predicted proteins | sample LakEriMetagenome_11_FD_203527 | JGI IMG/M metagenome (GOLD analysis project Ga0315909, IMG submission 203527) | Freshwater fungal communities from buoy surface, Lake Erie, Ohio, United States - Buoy 2 MA125 | ecosystem: Environmental > Aquatic > Freshwater > Lake | place: USA: Lake Erie, Ohio...
TCCCTCAGAAAGGTGTAATATGCTGACCAAGTCTAAGACGGAGAAAGCGTTCTCCAAGAATGTGAAGACGGAAGTGAAGGCGGGTAAGCCACAAGACCAAGCGGTTGCGATTGCTTACCAAATTAAACGTGATGCTCAAGCCAAACGAAAGGGTTCAAAATGAGCGGTTATACATCTGGTAATAAGGCTCCTACGCTGATGGCGCAGGCTCCAAATCGTAAAGGTAATGTGTCTAAACACGTTACTGGCCCTGGTGGCGCTACTGCTGTTACCCGTCCTGAAGGTAACACTGCCTACGCCCCTGGCTGTCAAGGCGCTCCTTCTGCTGGCGGCAATATTTATGGTCGCAACCAGAAAGTCCAAGTGTCTCGTCCTGCTTCCAATTATGGTTGCAACGATGACTACCGCAATTCTTCTTATCTGAAGTGAGGTCATCATGTACGGTAAAGTAATCAGCGGTGGTGCCGCTATGCGTAAAGGCCTGACTAAAGGCATCAACGACAAATTGGCAGGTCATGCCGCAGAGAATGAGCGCCGTCAAACGGTAGCTACTGCTGTTGGGAATGCCTACAAAGTCTTGACTGTTTCTAGCCAACACACCAACAACGTCCGTGGTGGCAAGTTCACTAAACCCTCTGTCCCCTCAAAGGTTTGATATGAAGATTACCGATTTTGAACGTGGTGAATACAACGAAATCACCGCAGTTTTGGAAGACGGCTCTAAAGTAGTTTTGTCTTTTGACTATGTAGCTCAACACAAGCCCCAGGTCGGGGATGAAATTGTTGAACATGATTCCCAAAACGACTAAAGGTAAGGGCGCTAACTATCGGTCAACCGAGAAAGGCGCAGGCATGACTGCAAAAGGTCGTGCCGCTTACAACAAAAAGACTGGCTCTAATCTCAAAGCCCCGGCTCCAAATCCAAAGACTAAGGCTGATGAGGGTAGGAAAAAGTCTTTTTGTGCAAGGATGAGTGGAATGCCTGGACCCATGAAAGATGAAAAGGGCAATCCTACTCGTAAAGCGGCTTCTTTAAAGAATTGGAAATGCTGATGAAAACGGGTTTGTATTCAAACATCCACGCCAAGAAAAAACGGATAGCCGAAGGTTCTGGCGAAAAGATGAAAAAGCCTGGAAGCAAAGGCGCTCCAACTGCCAAACAGTTTAAAGAAGCGGCGAAGACGGCAAAGAAACCTAAATAAGGAATAGCATGGCAACGTATGACATTGAGGCCTTAAAGGCCGACCTTCCCACGGCTAAAGAACTGGCCCAATTTGTTTACGATAAGACCCAGATCGCTTTGGATCTTGTTGGCAAACCAAAAGAAGACCAGTATCACGCCGCCAAAAATGCACTTGAAGGCAAAAAAGTCCCAAGTGAATTCCTAACGGACGAAAATCCGTATGTAGATCGGCGTGAACTTATCCCCGAAGATGAGTTGCGTGTCCTGCCTGCAAGGAGTGAAGATCTACCCGCAGAGGATTCACAGGTGCATTACTTTGGGGCCACCAACATGCCTCACCCTGATGACCCTCAATCAGACAAAAAAGTGGCAATCGATTTCAAGAAATATGAAAACGGTGTGATCACTTTCCAGATTGTGGCCCCAGTGGAGAAAGTTGCTGTTGGGTCCCGACTCAACAAGTATGGTCAAGTCCAGCCTGAGAAATATACGTGGTTAGACCCACGTACTCCAGAGACTGTTTTGCGCCGTGCTGATGGCACATTGACCAAAGAAGGCCGTGGTCTGTACACGTACTGTGTCGGTGAAAAGGGTAGTGGCATTTGGCCTTTGATTGACAAAGAAGTTGTGGCTATTGCTCAAAAGAACATTGCCAATCCTTGGGCTTAAATGGGCGACTACACAGAAGTATTTCGCCAGAGGCTGTCTGGGCAGGCTGAAGTATGTGCAAGGAAAACCCTTGAATGGTTACAAAAAGACCTTCAGGGTCCTAACAAGCTTCAGCCTATTGAGATCTATTACTTGGCTTCTGCCGCAGAGATCTTGTTAAGCCTGCGAGACTTGTATGGCAAAGAGTGAATCCAGTGAATATATACAACCGATCTACAAAGACCGGGCGTTAAAACATCTGGTCACTCTGGCTGGTGGCAAAAAAGCCATCAAGTATCTCAGCCCTGATCAACTCAAGGCTATGAAGATAGCTAGGGACAAAGTTGCACAAGACATGCAATTTAACCAGCTAAAGTGGTTCCGTCCTTTCCCCTACCAAAAAAAGTTTTTTAAGACTGGCAAAGACTTTACCCGCCGGGGCATGATTGCCGCCAACCGTGCTGGAAAGACTATTGCGTCTACCTTTGAGACTGCCTATCATCTGACAGGCATCTACCCCAAAGACTGGGACGGCAAGGTGTGGGATAAGCCCATTGTGGCTATGTGTGCCGGGGAATCCTGGGAGCAGGTAGCCAAGACATTGCAGTCTAAATTGCTGGGCTGTGATGATATCAAGCAAGGGTACAAGCTAGGTTCTGGGACCGTTCCAAAGGACAAGATTGATGAAAAATCCATTCGATCAGACGGAGCCAACGTCCTTGCCATTGAAGTCTGGCACATCTCAGGTGGAAAATCCAAACTGTATTTTTCCAATTACACACAGCAAGTCCGACACCTCCAGGGATTTGAATTGGATCTTGTCGTGCTTGACGAACAACCTCCAGACGAAACTTTCTCAGAACTTGTTGTACGTACAGCGTCTAGAGAAGGACAGGTTATCTGTTCATTCACGCCCCTTAAAGGACTCTCAGGGCTAGTCCGAAAGTTCTGGGACAACATTGATGGCTACTGCCATGTCCGGGTAACCTGGGATGATGTGCCATTTCAGAATGAATGGGGTGAGGAATTCTTTTCCCAAAAAGAGCGGGAACAACTAGCCCGAGACTTTATGCCGTGGGAGCGAGACTGCCGCATGAAGGGCATTCCATTGGTTGGAAAAGGCGTGGTCTTTCCGCTTCTTAATTGGCCCACATATAAAACAATAGACCTTGATCTAAAAAATAATGACAAGCTTGAGCGGTTAATTAGCTTTGACTTGGGGATTAAAAACGACCCCACAGTAATTAGCTTTTTCTTCAGAGATCCAGTGGCTGAAATGATTTACTTGCACAGACAAGTAACAGTCCCTATGGGTGAGACTCCAGACGAATATGTGCATTATTTGATGGACAATGAATCCAGAGGAGTGCCAATTGCTTTGCCGCATGATGCCGCCACTGCTGGACGATATACGCTGACGGAGCAGTCTATCCGAGAGGTTTTTGAAGATACATATGGACTAAACTGTATTCCAGGTGCTATTCTTAACCCGCCAAATGATCAAGGCAAAGTCACTAACCACAAAGCATACGGAATCAATATAATGCGGATGGGTATGGAGCGTAGTTCTTTTATGATCAATGAATCCTGCAAAGCATTCCTTGATGAAGCTAGAAACTACGCCATTGATGACGCTGGGCGGTTTTCTGATCCTGATGATCACATTGACTCAGCCAGGATTGGCGTTTTGGCGCTGATCCAAGGGCACGGAGAATCTTTGGTCAGCAGGACAAACAATTTTGTGCAAAAACGCTTTAAGCCCATAGAGGGCAAGATGCAGAGGATTTAATATGCTGGACAAACAAAACATCGTTGTGGAAAGCTTGGAAAGTCCTCCCGGCAATAAAGGTATCGAGTACAAAGTAGCCCACGAAGCTTACTTGAAGATGGTGGATTACTTGAGACTGACTCAAGCTAAAAACACTCTTAATCGGATGACAGATTATCACTATCTGAACATCCCAGTATCCAACTCTACAGAACCTATTCGGGGCATTGACTATATTGCCCCAGTCGTTACCCCAGGCATTGATTATTCAACCGCTGTCATTACCAAAGGCTTGATGCCTGACGGTGAAGTTAACTTTGAATTTCAGAAGTTTAACGAAGCTGATGTTGGCTCAATGCAAGCCGCTGACATGGTGAAATACTTTATCAACAGCAAAAACGATGCATATCAAATCATCCGTGACTGGACGCAAGACGCATTGCTCCACAAAAACGGCATTGTGATGATCTCCCCCATTCGGGAACCCATTACTCAGTACAAAGAAGTTGAAGGCACCAAAGACCAACTGCGCTCCTTTGAAATTATGGCGGCTGAAAAAGGCTTGACCACAAAGCGCCAACAAATGCGCCGCATCGATGTCAACCTTGAAGGCGTGATGCAAGAGACTATGGTCCCAGATGAAATGGGCACATCTGTCGACATGGAAGATGCCATCAAGGCAAATACGATATATCGTGCCAAATATAAGATGACTGGTTATTCAACCAACATCCGCATTAAGCACGTTGCTCAACATTACTTTGTGTGTAACCCCACTATTCCTGGCATTCAAAACCAAGACTTCTGTGGTTTCTACCAGCCCATGACTATCCATGAGGCCAAACAACAATACCCGTACATTGAGCTTGAGTCATTTGCTGAACACGCCGCTTATGGCCCTGCCGGGGCTTACCAAGCTGGTGCTTTGGAAAACGATTTGGCACTCCACGCACGGGATTCAACCCCTGTTCCTGGTCAAGGCGTAATTGCGTCTGCTGGCGCTGATCGGTTTAGCCGTGTGGTTATGCTGACCACCTGCTGGATGCGCCGAGATGTAGATGGTGACGGGGAAGAAGAAACAGTAGAGATCTGCTATTCAGGCTCGTACATCCTGTACATCAAGGAAGTCGATTTCATTCCTTTGGCAAGCATGTGCCCCAAACCTATTGTGGGCAACTTCTTTGGCTATTCCCAAGGTGAGCGTTTGGTTCCTTTGCAGGAATACAAGACCGCCATCAACCGTGCTGAGATTGCTTTTGCTTTGCAGGCATCCACCCCACGCATTGGTGTAAACCCAGAGTTTATTGACGCTGAAGAAATACAACGTGGTGTATCTGCCATGTTTATTTTGGACCGCAAATTTGATCCAGGTAAACACGTATTTGAGTTTGCCCCAATGCAAGGCAACCTTGCCTACATCCAAGACGCTATGGATCGGTTTGATGCCGACAAGATGGCAATGCTTGGCATGACCAACCCCAACGACACCCTCAATCCAGAGGTGATGAAGGACGGCAACAGCGGGTATAAGTTGCAATTGGCAATGGGTCCCAACCAGTTGATCCAAGATGAGATGATCAAGAACTGCGCCATTGGCTTAAAGGACGCAATTTATATCGTCTGGAAAACCATGATTCAGTATTCTGATGACTACAACATCCAGCAACTGGCAAACGCTTGTATGGAAGGCCAAGATTTCCTTGATGCCAAGTCAATGGAAAACTACGACTTTATTGACCGCCGCATGATCAACATTGACATGGCCTTGGGGTTCCTTTCCGAAGAAAACCGACTGACCCGTCAACAGTTGATCATTCAGGCTCAAACCGCATTTGCCCAGGCGCTCACTCAAATGTCGCCAGAAGTGCCTGAACTGTTTGCAAAATTACGCCGTCCTTACGAAGACACACTGTATGCCCTGGGTGTTAAACACTGCGATGCGTACCTGCCTACTTTTGAAGAAGCGGCAAAGATTGTGCAGGCCAAAGCGGCTCAAGGTCCTAGCCCTGAACAGCAAGAAACTCAATCCAAGGTTGACCTTAACAAGTCCAAAGTGGAAGAAACTGCGGCAAAAACTGCTTTGCTGTACAAACAAGCTGAAGACATTGACATGGATAACATGTATGAAGGCATTGCGGCAAAACGTGGGAAGTTGAGCGCCGTACAAATTGATTAAAGGATGGCAATGAATAGCATAGTAACTAAGATCAGAGAACATTTCAATCGAAGAACCAAGGGAATTGATGCACAAAAAGGGGGTAATCCTGAACAACGAACTCTAGTAATTCAAAACGGAGAAGTCGCAGGTCGACTTTTGCGTAGTGAAGATTTTGCATTGATGTTTAACCTGTACAGGTTTGACATGTTAAGCCGCCTTGAAGATAGTAAAGGCGATTCAGAAAGAATTGAGAACGCATATTATGTTGCTGGAGTACGGGATTTCATCACCTTTGTTGAAAAGAGTGAATTTCTCGCTAAAGTGGCAAATAAAAATGTTGAAACTTTAACGAAAAAGGAATAGCATATGTCAGACGTTATCGAACCATCGACCGTCACAGAGCAAACTGGTAGCGCAAACCCAGTTGACGCTATTGCTGGAATGATTGCCGCCAACAGGCGAAACAATCCCCAGCCAAATGGTAGTCAACCGCCACCAGCGGGACAAGAAGAGAAATCTTCCCCCGAGGCGGCTCCTGATTTGGAGGCCGAACCTGAAAATGTTGAAGGCGAAACTGAAGAAACTGTAGGCGAAGAGAATACTGAAGATCCCTCCGATGGAGCTAGTGACCCAGTTAATTTCTTTGAGTTTGCAGATGAGAATCCAAATCTAAAACTGCGAATCCCTAATAAAAACGCCGAAGGTGGGTTTATTGAGATCACAGCTAAGAAAGCGGCAACTCTTCTTGGTCAAACCAGCGACATTGATGAAAATGCTCGTAGGCTTAAAACCCAACGTGCTGACTTTGAAGAATATGAGGCCAAACGCCGAAGTGAACTTGATGGTTTACAAATTGGTTTAGAGTTAACGGTAGTCCCACAGCTACAAACTGCGGCAGACGAACTGGTAACCCTTCAACAATATAACCAGCAGTGGCAACAAATCTATCAAAGCGCTACTGATGAAATCAGACGTAGCGAAGCAGAAGCGGCTATTCGCCAAAACTCTGCACTGATAGAAGAGAAGTCATCGTTCATCAAAGCCAACCGCCCCAGAGTTGAGCAGTTTTTTGAACATCGATCTGCTTTTGTAAAAGAGCAGTTAGAACGGTCAAGACAAAGTTTTGCCGACAAAGAACTAGCCAACAAGGCAACTTTTAGCGATTTGCGTGATAAGTTGTCTAAAGAGTGGAAAGGTGCAAGTGGGTCATTTGTCCCTGGTGTCCAAAACATTGATTTGGTGTCCAGTGATGAATATCTCTTAGGTCTGATTCGGGATGGGATGAAGTTCCGAGAAGGACCCAAGGTGAAAAATGCAGGTGGATCTTTGGCGGCGGCTAGTAAGCCAACTGCCAGGGCTAAAACCTCACCCAGCACCCAAAACGAAGAACTTCAAAGGAAAGCGGCGGCAGGCGATAAGAATGCGAGTCGGGACCTTTTAGCAACCATGTTGGCGGCAAACAAACGCCGCCGATAACTCAGGAGTTTTTCAAATGGCTACTATTACCTCTGCGGCACTTGGTAACGGCAATGGCTCGTATACCACCGATATCGTTGTCAAAGACCTCGATATGACTGTCAGTAACTATGTTAAAGACCGCACCCCGGTCACTAACATGGCTATGTCCAAAAAACGCAAAGTCAATTCGACTCTGCACATTTGGCCTAATGACTTTTTCCGTACCCCTGCTTTGAACGCAAAATTGGAAGGAGCCGCTGTTGATTCAACTGCCGCCGCTTCTAACACCCGTGCAAACTTGGGTAACTACACTCAGATTTTCACCACTGTGATCGGCGCTACTGGCACCGCTCGTGCTGTTGAACAAGCTGGTGGCGACCCCCAGGCATATCAAGAAGTCAAGCAATTGACTGAGATCATGTTTGACGTTGAGTTGCAATTGGTTCGTGCTGACGGCGCTTCTATCAAGTACGCTGGTCAAGCCGCTACCCAAGGTAGTGGTGCGCCCAATACTGGTCGCCGTATGGGCTCGTTGTACGCTTTTGCAGGCACTCGCTCTGGTAACCCTACCAGCGGCACGGCAGTGTTGAATATTGCTACCTCTGACAGCAACGACACGACCTCTACCACTTCTACCAACACGCCTTTCAACGGTTCGTTGGCAAATGCTGGTTTGGGTTACTTCTCGTTTGCCAGCGGTCAGACCCTGCAACAGTTCAGCCCGTTCCTGTACAAGCAGTTGGTTACCACTGCCGAGCAACGCTTCAATGCCAAGATTACCAACATGGTAGTCCCCACATCGATGCGTACTCACATCAGTGATACCCTGCCTACCAGCCGTTCTATCAACCGTTTTAACCCCGCTGACAAGGGTGACACGATTGGTACGTATGAAGGTGACTTTAACTACACGTACCAGATTGATGACTGCTGGATCATGGACCAGACTGGCGCTGACAACACCTCCGTGTTGTTTATGAACCCTGATGTTATTCAGTGGGGTTCTTTGCGTGAGTTGGGTCCAAACAACGAAGTGTTCAGCAATGCTGACGCTTCCTTGGATCAGTACATCATGGAAGGCACCTTGATCGTGCGTAACCCTGCTGGTGTTGGCGTGTTGGCTGGCATCTCCCCCACGGGAGCCGCTGTGACTGCACCTCGTCCCACCGCTCAGTGCGCTCGTTATTTGACCTGATAGGTTCATTTCTGAAGGGGGTCCGCAAGGGCCTCCTTTGGAAAGGAGCAAAGCATGGAATTGAATTTAAACAATGAAGAAGCCAAGGTTAATGAAGATTACTATTTAAAGGGTAATCTTGAGGCTGGCATAGAAGGCGTTTTACGCAAAAATGATCAATTGTTTAATGAAGTTAAGTCTGGCACTTGGTCGCAAACATTTAAAACTGCCAACCTTAACTACAAAGTCGGCGCTCAAGATGGGGCACGGTATGTTCAGTATGAGCAAACCAATATTGAAGAAGTAAAGCAGTTTTGCAAAGAGCGCCGGGAGTTTCATGCTGTCCACGGCACTGAAAATCCTTTCTTTGCAGGCACCGCACACATGATGCAACTGCCCAAATGTTTTGCCCATGAAATCAGTTCCAAGTGGTTTAACAACCGTCCTTGGGAGTTGATCAAGCAGGAGAAAGAGGACAAGATTCTCTTTTACGCTATTGTCAACGAATACTATTCAGATTTCGTGTGCCACCCTAGCGGAAAAATCCCACTCCCTTATAATCCAGCAATACCTACAAAGTGAGGATTCGGTATGGCCCTATTCATTCAATCAGCTAATATCTTAGTTAGCCGAGTAGCACAGTGGATAGGCGCAATCCCATCAACAACTGGTATCAACGCCAGTTCAATCAACACAGGGACGGGAGTTATCACCACTTCTGCCAATCCCACTTCTGTTGTTCAAGTTGGCGACTTTATCGGCCCCAGTTTAATAAATAGCTACACCGTTGTTCTTGGTGTATCCAGCACAACCATCACAGTTAACGATCCAGATGGCGTGTGGACTGGTCTTACTTTGCCAACAGCTATTTTGAAGCTTCCCACCCAGTCTTCTATTGAGATTCAGTCTTGTATTCAGTTTGCTGAATTGAAAATGCGAACGATTGAGTTGCCTGCACTGCGGACAAACCCATATGGTGCCAATCCTACCATTTTGACAACAGATACAAACGGCATGGCTCCTATCCCTGCGGATATGAACTGGCCTATTTTGTTCTTTCAAGAGACACCCAATACCAACGTGGCACCTGGGACTCCAGCGGCATCTATGGGCCCTTGGATTATTTATGACCGTGTTGGTGATAGAGAGATCATTCGCCGCCGCATGATTGACCAACTGTATGTGCGTCCTTTTGGCGTTCCACGGGTAATCCGTGCGTCATTCTCTGAAGTCGGTCCTAACTACGTGTTTACGCCAAATCCTGGTGCAAACGTAGAAATCAAGGCTTACTACACACGCACTTTTCCATTCTTGTTTAGCCCCACTGGTGACGCAATCAGTCCTATTGTGCAAAACAATGGTGCGCTTGCATCTTTCCCTGAAGGTTATTTCTACGGTACTCTTGAATCGTATTACGACAAGAACAAAAACGTAGATGAAGCCCAGAAATGGAAAACCAGAATTGATGAGGCTTATGGCTTGATTGAAGATCAGAACTTCAAGGATAAATGGCGTGGCGGTGACCAACACCTCACATCAGAATTCCAGCCCCGTGATTACAGATATTCGTTCAAGTAAGGAGCATCATGGCAACAGGTGGTCTTTACGGAAGCAGTGCATCAGGGACTGTTGCGGCATCCACAGGTGCAGAAAGTGCTGGCCTGTACGGCAACCCTACTGCGCTTGGTGGAACTTATTTTGAATACCTCATATTCTTAGAAAGTGCTACCAACCCTGGTACGCCCACGGGCGGGTCATGGAGCTTTGTAACCAATTTAGGAACACCTCCTACTGGCTGGAGTAACACGCCACCTGCAAGCCCAACTACCATTGTTTGGCTGTCTATTGCGCTGGTTAACTCAAGAGATACATCAGCACTGGTTTGGTCAATTCCTGGTCAGATTTTTAAGCAAGGTCCAACAGGGCCTACAGGTCCTTTAGGTCCCACTGGTCCACAAGGGCCAACAGGCAGTACTGGCCCAACTGGGGCGGCATCAACTGTTACTGGTCCCACGGGATCTACTGGCCCAACAGGACCTACTGGAGCCACAGGCCCTACTGGCCCTACTGGGTCTACGGGAGCCGCTTCTACAGTTACTGGACCTACGGGTCCAACAGGCGCTACAGGTCCTATTGGGTCTACAGGTCCTACTGGTGATACGGGAGCTACGGGTCCTACTGGTCCTCAAGGCATTCAAGGCGTAACTGGACCTACTGGCTCAACGGGGCCAACTGGGACACAAGGTATTCAGGGTGTTACTGGACCCACAGGCGCTACTGGACCTACTGGAGACATTGGCCCTACTGGCCCTACAGGTCCTCAAGGTATCCAAGGTGTCACAGGGCCTACGGGTCCCACGGGCGCACAAGGGATTGAAGGGCCAACAGGGCCTACGGGTCCGACAGGTGCGGCATCTACTGTTACGGGGCCAACTGGGCCAACAGGTCCCATAGGTCTTACTGGCCCTACGGGTGCAACTGGTCCAACAGGCGGTACAGGTGCTGGCGGTGCTTTGGGGTACTACGGATCTTTTTACGACACCACTAATCAAACAACCACAGCAAATACAGCTACCGCTGTTACGCTAAACACAACTTCTGGCTCCAATGGAGTAACGCTTACATCATCTAGCATTTGGAAGTTTTCTTATGCTGGCACGTATAGCATTATCTTTTCTGTACAGCTTACCAATCACAGTACTGCAATAGGAACTACTCAATTTTGGCTAAAGAAAAATGGAGCCAATCTTGCTGATACAAACACGCATTTTGATGTACCAGACAAACAAGGCAGTGCATATTCATCTGAAGTTTTGACGGTCAACTTTGTTTTAGATGTTGCCGCCAATGATGAATTTCAGCTTTTTTGGCAAACAACAAATGCAAACGTATACATAGAGACACTTGCGGCGGCAGGAACTTACCCAAGGACTCCATCAGTCATTTTGACTGCTACGCAAGTCATGTACACCCAGCTTGGCCCAACTGGACCAACTGGACCTACGGGTGCATTAGGCCCAACAGGACCTACAGGGCCTACAGGTGCGGCCTCCACGGTCACAGGACCCACAGGACCGCAGGGTATTGAAGGCCCCACAGGACCTACTGGCCCAACAGGCTCCACTGGTGCCGCCTCGACTGTTACTGGACCTACAGGACCTATAGGCCCCACGGGACCCACGGGTGCAACTCCAGCTATTGGCGGGGCAACCACTCAAGTGCAATACAACAATGCTGGTGCTTTGGCTGGATCGGCTAATTTGGTTTGGACTGGCACTCAACTGTCTGTTATTGGTAGCATCAACGCTACTACAGGCGTTTCTGGGGGTACATTTTGACCACAGCTAGTTTTTACGGCGGGAACGCTGAATCCGTTGGCCTGTATGGCAATGGATTTACTGTTGGCGGCACATACTTTCAGTGGTTTGTGTTTCAGTCAAGTTCATCTGCGCCTGCAACGCCAACTGGTGGATCTTGGGATTTCACTACTAATACTGGAGTACCTCCTGCTGGATGGTCAACAACACCTCCAGCATCACCAACTACTTTGATTTGGGTATCTATTGCCCTAGTCAACAGTAAAACTGCAAGTAGTCTGACTTGGTCAGTCCCAGGTCAATTTGCATACTCTAGCGGTGCTGGTCTTCCCGTGTTATCTGGAGCATCTGCACCTACAGTTGGTGACGGTGTACAAAACCAGTTTTACATTCAACTTAGCACCCCACAAAAGATCTGGTTTAGAGAAGCTGGTGGCTGGGTAGAAGTTGTTGGCCCTAATAGTTACGTCAACTTAGTTGATGCACAAACTATTGGTGGTATTAAGACTTTTAGCTCTGAAATACAAGGTAGTATCTCTGGAACATCTTCAAACGTAACTGGTATTGTTGGCATCACAAATGGTGGCACTGGATCAACATCAGCAAGTGCGGCAAGGACTGCTTTGGGTTTGGGTACATCAGCAGATGTGACATTTAACACATTGACGGCAACAAGCGGAATTTCAGGCGGCACGTTCTAAGGAAAAAACATGGCGGCAACTAACTACACACCCATTCAGCTTTACTACTCAACTACTGCGGCGGCTGTACCTGTCAATACAAATTTGTTGTCTGGCGAGTTGGCAATCAACATCACTGATGGCAAGCTGTACTATAAAAACAATGCTGGCACGGTCACATTGTTGTCCTCTGCCGCTGGGGCATCTGGTGACGTAGTTGGGCCAGCCTCTGCCACCGACAATGCCCTGGCAAGGTTTGACCTCACCACTGGTAAGTTGATTCAGAACTCTGTTGGCATTTTGAGCGATGCAGGTGCGCTTTCAGGGATCACTGACATTACAGCCTCTGGATCTATCACCTTGTCTGGCGGCACAGCCAATGGTGTTGCTTATTTGAACGGCTCCAAAGTCCTGACCACTGGGTCTGCGCTTACTTTTGATGGGACGAAGTTTACGGTTGGTATTGGCAGCACTTTTTCTGACGCTATTGCTGATTTCTATCAAGATACAAACGCGACTCGTTATGTGTACGCCAGAAATCCAAATGCTGGGGCTGCCGCAGCAGTTGTGTTTAATGCAAACGCGGGTGGTGGCGGTGATTTGAGAATGACCGCTTATGGCTCAGGGCACTCAACACTTGCAAACCATGCTAGCCTTTTCAACCACAAACTAAACGGCCAATTACTTTTTGGAGTTGAAGGTTCCGAACGCATGCGCCTGACCAGCACAGGTCTGGGTATTGGGACTACAAGTCCTCAAGCAACCATAGTAGCCGCTGGGTCAAACGCAACCGTTTACAAAGCAATGATTTTGCGAAACGGCAATGGAACTGATGGGTCTTCTGCAACCATTGATTTTGAAACTTCTGCTGGCACTCAAGGAAGTGAAGCAGCAATGGCGGGTCGTATTGCTGGTGTTCGCACTGGCGCTGGCACTTCTGGCGCTTTGACATTCAGCACGACCAATGGTGGTGTTTTGGGCGAACGCGCCCGTATCGACTCCAGCGGTAACTTGCTGGTGGGGACTACTATCAATGCCGCATCTGCAAAAATCTTTTCAGCAGGGCCAATACTTACGGATTGGTCTGGAATAATTGCGCTTCGTTACAATTTGGCAGGTTCGATTAATTCCTACTATAAAGGGATGACGGGCACAGCGATATCAAACGGTGCGGCTCGGGGTCTTCACATCTTTAACTACGATGGAGACTCGAACCCCGGAATTTTGTTTTACCCAAACAGTTACGCAGGACAAACAGCCGCCGCTTCAATGACCCTCGAGCCCGGCGGTAACCTTGGAGTGGGCGTTACAGCTGTTACAACCAGCGGAAGCCGTAGAGTGCTTCAGTTAAGCAATAGCACAAATGGTGGCATGCTAATGCTCAACAACAGTGCAACTGAAGGTAATAACCCAAGAATATTTGGCTCAGTCTCATCTGCTTATGATCTGGGTCTTGCCGCTGGCAGTTCAACTGGCTTTATTAATTTTTATACAAATGGTACAGACCGAGGTCGTTTTTCAGCCGCTGGTGATTTAGAGCTTTATGTTACTGCCGCAAAAGACGGACAACTTCGGTGGACAGGTGGAGGCGGCGGCGCTCTTCAAGGGCTTATTTATTGCAATGGAAATCCAGAGGTTATTGTTCAAACTGGCGGTAGCGGAGGCGTAAAACTGACAAGTGGCGCAACAAGTTGGGTAACCGCATCCGACACAAGGTTTAAAAATATCATTGAACCCATTGCCAATGCTGTTGATAAAGTAAATACATTGTCTGCTGTTATTTACAGCTTTAAAGATGATGAGACAGCAGAGCGCAGAGTGGGTTTAATAGCCCAAGAACTTTTGGCAGTTCTTCCAGAAGCGGTTCATGTACCAAAAAAAGAAGAAGAAATGATGGGTGTCAGATACACCGAAACGATCCCATTGTTGGTTGCCGCCATCAAAGAGCAGTCTGCCCTCATCACCCAACTCACCGCCCGTATAACCGCTTTGGAAGGAGCATAAACCATGTCAACTTTTCTTTGGAACATCAGCGCAATGAGTTGTTACCCGCAAGCCGAAGGGGAAACAGATGTTGTATTCACCGTTCACTGGCAGTGCAATGGCACACAAGAGCAAGACGGCAAGACCTACAACGGCTCTACCTATGGAACTTGTGGAGTGACCTACACCGCTGGCTCACCCTACACCCCGTATGCTGACCTGACCCAAGAACAAGTGCTCGGCTGGGTTTGGGCATCCGGTGTGGACAAGGACGCTACAGAGGCGGCTGTACAGCAACAGATCGACAACGCTATCAACCCACCTGTGGTGACCCCACCACTGCCTTGGGCTACGGCATAATTAAAAAAGGGCAACCCGCTGGCCCAAACAGCGGTATTTTTCAAGGAAAAGCAATGCAAGAAATGACACTAACCCTTTTGGAAGCAGAAGTTAAAGACATCATCAATGTCTTGAATCAGTTGCCTACTGGATCAGGAGCTTGGCCTCTGGTTCAAAAGATTGCAAGCCAACTGCCACAAGACGTACAAGAAACAGTGCAATGAAAATAGCTGTCTACGCTATCTCCAAAAACGAATCACAGTTTGTTGAGCGTTTTTGTAAGTCTGCTGTAGACGCTGATCTTATTGTTATTGCGGACACTGGCTCGACAGACAACACTGTTGAGTTAGCCAAGGAGCATGGTGCGGTTGTTTACGACATCTGTATCAGCCCTTGGCGCTTTGACAAAGCAAGAGATGCCTGCCTGTCTTTGCTTCCCAGAGATATAGATATTTGTATATCCCTGGACTTAGATGAAGTCTTGGAGCCTGGGTGGAGACAAGAGATTGAGCGTGTCTGGCGTGATGAAACCACCAGAATGCGTTACAAGTTTGATTGGGGAAGTGGCATTTCTTTTTATGCTGAAAAGATCCACAGCCGCCACGGATATCACTGGCACCACCCTTGCCATGAAAGTCTCAGGCCTGACCCCAGGCTGACTGAAATCTGGTCGCATTCAGACATGTTGCTGGTGACACACCACCCTGACCCAACAAAGTCTAGATCACAGTACCTTGACCTACTTAAAGTAGCTGTCAAAGAGGACAAAGACTGCCCCAGGAACGCCTTTTACTATGCCAGGGAACTGACGTACTACGGGCACCACAAAGAGGGCATAGAGGCTTTAAACAGGTATCTAGCACTGCCAGACGCTGTTTGGACAACAGAACGTTGTTATGCCATGCGGTTGTTGGGCAAGTGCTATGAAGAACTTGGGGATGAACGGGCTGTAAAGTGGTACAGGATGGCTGTGGCTGAGTGCCCAGAAACCCGTGAACCTTGGATGGATCTGGCTATGTACGCCTACAGGAAGTCGTTGTGGGCAGAGTGCTATGGTGCGGCTATTTCAGCTTTAAACATCACTGACAAGCAGATCAACTACACAATGGACCCTATGGTGTGGACTGAGCGTCCGTATGACTTAGCGTCTATTGCGGCTTATCGCTTGGGATTTAAAGATCAAGCTATTGAATTTTGTAAGAAAGCTTTAGAATTTGCCCCAACAGACAATCGTCTTTTGAGTAATCTGGAGTTAATGAATGAGTGACTATCAAAGACTAAGAACGCCGTTCACTAACATG
>Ga0315909_10004687_pt1 | contig 16007 bp, 13 predicted proteins | sample LakEriMetagenome_11_FD_203527 | JGI IMG/M metagenome (GOLD analysis project Ga0315909, IMG submission 203527) | Freshwater fungal communities from buoy surface, Lake Erie, Ohio, United States - Buoy 2 MA125 | ecosystem: Environmental > Aquatic > Freshwater > Lake | place: USA: Lake Erie, Ohio...
GCACCTCAAGCGGGTCATCCCGCTGGATGCCTGGGCACGCGAACGGTACGGGGACTTCGGCTGGGTCGAGGAACAGGTCGGCCGCAGGTTCGACACGGGCGATGCGATCCAGTTTGGGCCGGGCCGCAGGCCCATCGACTCTCCCAGGGGGTACCGGTACCCCGGGCCGGACGTCCGGCAGATGTCCCCGGAGGACGTGAAGCGTCTGAAGTCCGACCTCCGGGAGTTCCGCCGCACCCGCACCGCCGCCACCGTGGCCGTCGACCCGGCGCACATCGACCAACTGCGTCGGGACGTCCTGATGATCGCCCGCGCCGCCGACAACGTGGCGTCGCTCGGGGACATCGACCGGGTCACCCGCGCCGTCCGGGCGTGGCGCGATCGGTGGGACACGTTCGCATTCACCCTGCGGCAGGACCTCGAGTCACGGATCCGTTCCGCCGACCGCCCGTACGACCCGAAGTACAACCCGAACCCGCCGGACAAGGCCACCGCCGAGTACTACCTGGATCGGGCGCTGGCCCCCATGTGGGATTTCGACTCCGAGTTGAACCGCAAACCCCGCACGGACACCGAACTGAAGGACACCTACGGGAACCCCTGGCGGCCCCCCGAGGAGGTGTTCGAGGACACGGTGCGGTTCTACCTCGAGCGCGGGTACGCCGCGTCCCGCGACGAGGCCGTCAGCGAGGCGCGGCGGTACCACGACCGCCGCCCGCCGTCGACCCGCGAGGAGGCGGAGGCCGCCGCCGTGGCCCGGTGGAAGGCGGAGGCGGTCAAGTGGACCCGTCGCCTCCGGGACAAGGCCCGCAAGGCGTGGGACACGCTGAACGGGTACGTCGCGTGGCTGGACAGCGGGCGCGGCGGCAGTCGCCCCCTCACGGTCATCCACCCCGAGGAGGAGGTCGTCCCCCTCGCCGGGTTCCGCGTGGTGTTCCGCGGGTTCGCCGAGTCCGAGTACCAGGACAAGCTCGGGGCCGTGCGGGAGGGGCTCGAGCGGTACCGCAGGTACGCCACCGCCCGTGCCCCCGTCATCCTGAGGCACACCCCGCCCATCTTCGTCGAGTGGACCTTCGAGCCGACGACGCGCGGGGATGCCGCCGGGTACTACGCCTACAACGGCCGGGTGAACATCACCCCGTGGGTCATCGGGGACGACGTCGACCGGTTCGTGAAGACCCTGGCGCACGAGGTCGGGCACCACATCGTACACACCTTCCTGTCCAAGGATGCCTTCGCCGCGTGGTCGCGGTTCGTCCGCGGGGACTACCGGGACCTGGACCTGCGCGATGCCCTCGTGGTCATGGATCGTCTCGGGGCCAGGAGCGTCATCGACAAGGTGCTGATGGTGGAGGACCCCATCCTCCACCTCCAGTTGTCCACGCTGATGCACGACCCGTCGTACAGCCGCCGTGACTTCCTGTTCGCCGACAACATCCGCGCGTACCTGGACGGGGGTGGAAACCCCGTCGTGCGCGTCCCCGTCCACCCCATCACCGGGTACGCTGGCAAGAACGCCGAGGAGGCGTTCTGCGAGGCGGTGGGCAACCTGGTCGCGTACGGGCCGAAGGCCGTGCCCGACGTGGTGCTGGGGATGCTGCGGTCCGTCCTGGGCGGCGGGGTCCGCATCGCATCGACCCGGACGGCCGCACCGTCCATTCCCACCGCGAGGATCGGATGAGTGGCCCGATCACGTTCTCCGGACCCCACGACGCCATCAAAGCCGGGCTCGCCACATCGGGTCTGGATCCCGTGTACTTCGCCGCCGAGGCCCCCAACCCTCGGTACAACCCCGACGAGTACTACACCATCCGGGGCGTGAAGAAGTGGTGGGAGAAGCCCACCAAGCAGGTGGCCTACGTCCACATCGACCTGGACTCCGACGGGAAGTCCTACTTTGTCGGGCAGGCGTGGACCGACGAGGGGTTCCGCCGCCAGGGGTTGATCCGTCGCCTGTACGACATGGCGTGGGACTACGCACGGTCGAAGGGCAAGGGGTTCCAGTCCGGGTGGGTGAAGAGCCCCCTCATGGCCCAGTACTGGGAGGGGATGGCGTCGCAGGGTAGGGCCGAGGCGTACACCGACGAGTGGACCCGATTCAACACGACCGGCAAGGGCTGGCGTCGGATCAAGTCCGGGGGTCGTGTCGCGTGGGCCGGCGGGGCGTGCAACCCGAACGCACTGTCCACCGCGTGGATCACCCCCGACGGCGACGTCATCCCCGTCCCTCCCCGCCAGACGCACTCCGAGTGGGCGAACAACCACTTCGCCGACGACGAGGGGTACCTGGAGCAGCGTCACTCCGCCCCCCGGTACCTGACGGACACGCTGGGGTGGGTACGACTCGTGAACGCCTACACGGTGGAGACGGGGCCGCGTGGGGCGTCCGACCGTGCCATGCAGGCCGTCGTCGGCATCCTGGTCGACTGCGTCATCGCGCGGCGCGACATCGACCCCGAAACGGACACGGTGACTCTTGGGATCGGGTCCAGCACCCGTCGTCCGACGATCGCCGACTTCGTCGCCGAGTTCGGCACCCGCCAGCAGTCGGACGCCCTGTACGAGGGCCTGCTGTCCCGCCAGTGGGGTCGCACCGCCGCGTCCCGCCCCAAGTACCAGGGGAAGAAGGAGGTCCCGAAGGCGGACGGGTCCGGCACCACCACCGTCTACCAGTACGGCCCCCGCCAGGTGGCGAACCGCCACAGGGACAAGGCGGAGCGCATCGAGGGCCTGCGGAAGTCCATCGGCGACCTGCGGAAGCGGGTCAAGTCCGACCTCAAGTCCGACGACGCCGAGACCCGCCTCACCGCCCTGGGCGTCGCCCTCATCGACGCGACGTACGAGCGGGTCGGCAACGACGAGTCCGCCGGCAACGGACACTACGGGGTCACGGGGTGGACGATGGACCACGTCACCCTGTCGAAGGACGGGAAGCGGGCGACCTTCCGTTACACGGGCAAGTCCGGCGTCGACCACGAGAAGACCGTGAAAGACCCCGACATCGTGGCGGCCATCAAGGCCTGCTGTTCGGACAAGGGGGACGACGACCACGTGCTGTCCGAAGGCGACGTGCGGGTCACCCCCGGCATGGTCAACGACTACCTCCGCGAGTTCGACGTCACGGCGAAGGACCTGCGCGGGTTCCACGCGAACCGCGAGGTCCAGGAGCGCCTGCGCGCCATCCGGCGCGACGGGCCGGACCTACCCCGCCCCCGCAAGGAACGCGACGCGATCCTGAAGCGTGAGTTCAAGGAGGCGCTGGAGGCCGCCGCAAAGGCGGTGGGGCACGAGCCGTCCACGCTGCGGAACCAGTACCTCGTCCCGTGGCTCGAGGACGCCTACATGAAGGACGGGACGGTCATCGACCGCCTGGACAAGCGGGCGGCCCATCCCCCCGTCGACCCCCGCACCGCCACGAAGACCGAGGCCGAGCGCGAGGACGATGAGGCCACGCGCCTGGTCCGCAAGACCCCCAAGCTGAAGCCGTCCCGGGACGACTCCAAGCGGGAGCGGATGCGCGTGTCGGACCCGGACACGTCGGGGCGGGACAGGGACCTGTCCCTGAACTACAAGGACAATGGTTGACCTTTCCGCGCGCCGTCAATGGTAGTCGGCCTATACCGATCCGCCGTATGGCAAGGGCCGTCCATGCCCGCGCGCACACCTTCCCCACTCCACCTGGAGCAGTTCATGGCCAAGCTGACCCGCCGCGGGGCCGCCAACGTGACGACGGACCTCGACAAGATCGCCAACCTCTTCCAGAGCCGTGCGGCCGCCCTCGGCGTCCCCGAGAAGATCGCGCACGACTTCGCGTACCGGTGCGACCTCCTGTCCGACCACATCGAGAAGTACGCCGCCCGCACCGCCGCCGAGGAGGGTGACGAGGAGGCCGAGGACGAGACCGGCAAGACCGCCGCCGTCGACGAGACGGGCACCTCCATCGAGCCCGGCCCCGACAACCAGGGCTTCGACGCCAACGAGATCGGCGACCTGAAGGGTGGCCCCCTCGAGATCATCACGCCCCCGGACGAGCCGTGGATGGCGGGTGAGTTCACCCAGGAGCGTTTCGTCTCCCTCCGCGAGAAGCAGCAGTCCGGCGAACTCGCCGCGAACGCCGCCGCCGGCAAGGCCGACCCGAAGCTCGCGTCGTCGTCCCTCGAGGCGTCCCTCGCGAAGCTGTCCCGCCTCGCCGCCGTCGGCACGCTGACCGACATGCAGGCCGAGAACGCCGTCAAGGAACTCCTCCGACTGGAGAACGCCCTCACCGAGGTCGAGGCCGAGATCGAGACCCTCGCCGGTGCGGCCATCGCCAAGCAGAAGGGCCTTGAGGCAGAGCACAAGAAGGTGCTCACGATGCTGAAGGACAACCTCCCGCAGACCATCGTCGGCCAGAAGGCGACGATCCTCAAGGTCCGCACGGCGATCATCAAGTACACGAAGTCCCCGACGCGCAAGCGCCCCGGCTTCGAGCAGATGAAGTCCCGCGACACCGAGAGCCTCGACGAGAAGGGCGGCGACCTGTTCGGCCGCCTCGAGGCGGAACTCGGCGCGGAGATCGCCGCCAAGGTCGCGCTCATCGCCGACACCGTCTACGAGGAACTGACGCACATCCAGCCGGTCCTGCGCGGCCTCAAGTACGAGGTCGAGAACGCCCCGAAGACGGCGTCCGCCCGCACCGCCGGGGTGCTCGACGTGATCCTGAAGTTCCGTGCCTGGATCGGCAGCAAGATCGGCCAGATCATGAGCCTGTTCAAGCTCGGCACCGGGGCCATCGACGGCGCCGCCGACTCCCTCGTCAAGTCGCTGGGCGACGCGGAGAAGGCCCTGTCCAAGACCGCCACCAAGCGCGTGTCCGGCGTCGACTACGACCTGTTCTCCCGCTGAACCCACACGAGGCACCGCCACCTTGCGACGCACCGCCGCCGAGTCCCACTACCAACAGATCGCCGCCGAACTCTCGGTCGGCGACCTCGTCGTGCCGTACGGCCAGGGGACGGAGTACTCGGCGGGTCGCATCGTGGCCCTCTGGCCGGGCATCGGCATGGCCGAAGTGCAGTTCGCACTCGGCAGTCGCCGGTACCCGGTCGAGGACCTCGTCCGCCTCAACGACCGCCGCCAGGTGGACCCCCCGTCCGGGTACGACTCCGTGAACGGGGGGCTGCCGAACGTGCCCGTGGCGGGCGGCCCCATCGCCGCCCGCGTCGCCGCCGCGTTCATCAAGCGGGCCCTGTACTGGGCGGCCCCCGACCGCAAGTACCGTCCGTCCCGCTCCGAGACGGACGCCGGCACGTACTGCTGCCCGAAGTGCGGGGGCGATGCGCCCCTGCGCCGCGCATCCTACGCCCGCGAGGACGGGCGGAGCATCCGCCTACTCGCGTGTCCCGCATGTCTGTTCCTCATCCGTGAGGACGACATCATCGTCCCCGAAGGGGTCTGATCGTGGCCTTCCGCCGCTACGCCAACGCCGTCGTCACCCACCCGCTCGCCAGTCAGGCGGGCTGGGAGCGCGTCCGTCGTGCCGGTGGCCCCCGCGTCGCATCCGCGTCCACCGACCTCGTCGCCCAGGCGACCGGCATCCTGAACGGTCGCCTGGACCCGGACCGGTACCTGCTGTCGCACGCGACCATCGTGTGCTCGGTGGACACCGACCCGACCCCGAACGTCCGCCTCGGCAGGGTCGATGAGGGCGGCCAGACGGTCAACCGCCGGTGGGGCAACTACCTCATCACCCCGAACTGCTCGAAGTACGTCAACAACAACGGTGACGCGTGGACGCGCCCGGTGCTGATGAAGGCGTACCGCACGTTCGTCGGGGCGCACAACTTCCTCGAGCACGTCCAGGTCGAGGACCTGTCGAAGGGCCGCATCATCGACGCGGTCCCCCGCGACGTGGGCGAGTCCCTGTACATCGACATCCTGGTCGCCACCGACCGCAAGCACACGGACCTGATCGCCGACATCGAGTCGGGCAAGCTCGCGGCGATGTCGATGGGGTGCAACGTCGAGCACACGACATGCACGAAGTGCGGGAACGTCGCCGTCGACGAGACGGAGATGTGCGAGCACGTCCGGTACCAGAAGCTCAACAAGTACTTCGACAACGCCGGGAAGCAGCGCATCGTCGCCGAACTGTGCGGGCACGAGTCCGAGGACCCGACCGGTGGCGTCACGTTCATCGAGGCGTCCTGGGTGGCGAACCCCGCGTTCACCGGCGCGGTGATGCGGAACATCCTGTCGCCCGCCAACGTCACCCCGGACATGGTGCGCCAGGCCAACCGCGTCCTCGCCGCCCCGCCCCGCAAGTGGGTCAACTCCCCGAACGCCCGCGCGGCGAACGTCCGCTACGCCGAGGACCCCGTGTTCGACTTCGGCGCGTTCGACGACGGTGGCGCGGACGGTGGGTCCGACAAGCCCGCCGAACCCAAGCCGTCCGAAGCCGCGCCGTCCGAAGCCGCGCCCGCCAAGACCCCCGCGCCCAAGACCCCCGCGCCCAAGAACACCGACCTCGACGATCCCGTCGACCGGCTCTACCGGCAGGTGCTCGAGCGCGTCGAGAAGCGGGTCGAGGACACGCTGCGGGGCAAGCCGTCGCCGATCCCCGAGAAGTCAACGGCCGCCCCGAACGAGAACCTCAACAAGGAGGCGTCGGTCGCCCGCACCGCCGCCCACCGCATCTACGCCGCCGCCGTCCAGGACATCCTCGCCACGTCGGCAAGCGACGTGGACGTCGTGGAACGGGTCGCGTCCCTGGACCGGTCGGTCGGCCTGCGGATCCCCGTCGCCATTTACCGGACGGCCCTCCGGGTGGGTTCCACCCATCGGTATCCTTCGGAGGCATCCTACATCTCTGCCTGTGCGGACGCCCTTGGCCGGGTGCCCGACCAGTCGGAAGCCGACTCGCTGGTTCGTGTCGGCCGCATTCTCAACCACGCGGAGGTTCGACTCCGCACCGACAAGCACGCAAGGAGCCAGCGATGAGCCGCCAGCGCATGACCTGGGGCGGTGACGGCCGCCCCGCCCCGACCCGCCGGGCCTCGGCCCACCCCGCCGTCCCGTGGGAGGGTGAGACCCACCCCGCCGCCTACCCCGACCCCGAGGCCGACGCCTACGAGAACGGCGACCCGTCGTCCTGGGCCGAGGACCCGCACCCCCCGCCCTACCGCACCAGCCTCGCCCCGGCCGTCCCGTACGACGACGGCGGCTACCGCCACCCGGCGACCCAGCCCGGTGCCCCGGCCCGCAACGCCTCCATGAACGTCCGCGCCGCCGCCGAGCGCAAGGCCGCGAAGTGCGTCCGCATCGCCGCCGCCATCCTCGGCCCGAAGGTCGCCGCCGCCGCCGAGCGCGGTGACAAGGTCGCCGAGTCCATGATCGAGGACCAGGCCTTCGACCTCATGGACCTTTCCGACGCCCGTCTGGCCGCCACGATGCTCCGCTTCGAGGCGTCCACCGAGGACGACGACACCCTCCTCCGCAAGATGCTGGCCGCCGAGGGCGACGTCGATGCCGAGGACGAGGACGAGGCCCCCGCCAAGGCTTCCAAGAAGGCCGACGACCGCCTCCTCGCCGAGATCCGCAGCCTCAAGGCTGAGATCCGTGGCATCAAGGCCGGTCGCCGCGTGGCCGACACCGACTTCCAGATGCAGGGCGGCGACGAGGATGCCCTCCTCGCCGAGATGATGCACGAGGAGAAGATGGGCGGCTACGGTCACGGCCACATGGCCGAGGACGACGCCCTTCTTGCCGAGATGATGCACGAGGAGAAGATGGGCGGCTACGGCCACATGGGCGGCGACGACGACGCCCTCCTCGCGGAGATGATGCACGAGGAGAAGATGGGCGGCCGTCACATGGGCGGCCGTCACATGGGCGGCGAGGAGGAGGCCCTCCTTGCCGAGATGCTGCACGAGGAGAAGGTGGGCGGCTACGGCCACATGGCCGAAGACGACGAGACCGAGTCCATGCTCGCCGAGATGATGGATGAGGCCGCCGCCCCGGCCCCGATGGCGTCGAAGGCGCCCGTCATGGCCGAGGACGATGAGCCCGTCATGGGCGGCTTCGAGGACCCGATGGCCATGGGCGAGGGCGAGGAGATGGGCGCGGACGAGGAGGCCATCCTGGCGTCCCTGTTCGCGTCCCGCGCCGCCGCCGACGAGTCCGACGCCGATGCCGAGGACGAGGAGGCCCCCGCCAAGGCGTCCAAGAAGGCCGAGGACGAGGAGATCGAGGAGGAGGACGAGGAGATCGAGGCCTCGAAGAAGGCCGCCCTCCGCCCGCAGCCCCGCAAGGCGTCCGTCGGCCCGAAGACGCTCGGCGGTCTGACCCGCACGGCCTCGGCCGGCGGCGACCTCGGCGACCTCGCCCGCCTGTGGACGTCGGCCCCCGACGTCAGCAAGGTGTTCGGCAACTGACCCACCCCACCGGGTGACGGCCAGTGGGGGCCGCGTCGGACACCCGGCGCGGCCCCCCATCTTTTTTCGGTGGAGCGTTGATAGCGCCCGCCTGTATGCGGGCGACGCTTCTGCGGAGCCTGGTCGTCCTCACGGGAATCGTCCCGGGGGTCGTCTTCCACCATCCCTGTGAACAGAGAGCGAGGCAACCATGCCCATGCTTGGACAGGCGTCGGGTGGGTTCACGGAGTCCAGTTCGGCCCTCCGTCTTCTGCACGTCGGCGTGCGGAACACGGTCGGCATCCTGACGGACGACGCGTTCACCCAGACCAACCCCCCCATCGTCACCGGTGCCGGAACCATCAGCGACAACGTCGACACCTCGGTGTCCGGCGTGCTCAGCGGCTCCGTCGCCTTCACCCGCCCCGACCAGGGCAGCAACTACATCGGCGGCCCGGTGGCCGGTCTCACGACCGCGAACCCGAACGTCCGCCCCCTCGGCCTGTTCATCAACAACGCCGCCGGGTACGCCTACGAGAACCAGCCCGCCGCCGCCAGCGGCAAGGGTCCGTACGTGTCCGCCATGGGCACCTACGCCTCGCAACTGTTCGAGACGGAGAACCTCAGCACGGGCGCGGACCTGACCTACACCACGGGTCAGTTCCTCTACGCCAGCCAGAACGGCTACCTGACCAACGTCGCGGCGGACAACAACCGCTACGAGCAGGCCGCCGACGGCGTCACCACCATCGCGATCCTCAAGATGCCCGCCGACAGCGTGCAGAATGAGATCGTGTTCGACCAGCGGATCTGAGGAGGCCACCATGACCACCGTCTCCAACGCCGCCAAGGCGAAGATCATCGGCGACTACATCAAGACCCCCCAGGGTCGCGCGAAGCTCGCCGCCTCCATGACCCAGCCGCTGCGCCTCCGCCGCGACTACTCGTCCGTCGGTCGCAAGACCTTCCTGGTCGAGCAGTTGCCCGACGGCGCGCTGCCGATCTACGACAAGGACCCGGACGTCACGGCCTACGTGGTCGGTGAGGAAGGCGAGAACATCGTCGCCATCACCAAGCCCCGCCGCGTGATCTTCCCCCTGTTCGAGATCGCGTCGAACCCCGAGATCCCGCTCACCCAGATCAAGGAGCGCCGCTACGACCTGATCGAGCGGTCCCAGGACCTGGCTCGTGCGCAGATCCAGGCCGCCGAGGACGAGCGCGTGTTCAGCGTGCTCGACGCCATCGCGACCAACGGCTTCGACAGCGTGCCCGGCGGCGTCAACCCGGACATCCCGGTCGTCGCCCCGATCAGCGGTTCCGTGCTCGCCGACGCCTACGCGAACATCGAGACGCACGACCTCCGCGTCGCCCGCGTGTTCATGAACGCGAAGGACTACGCGGACCTCCGCAAGTTCGGCCGCGACATCCTCGACATCGAGACCCAGCGCGACCTCCTCAAGACGGGCCTCATGGCCACGCTCTGGGGCGCGCAGGTCATCGTGTCGCGCCTCGTCCCGGTCGGCACGGTCTACGTGTGCTGCGAGCCCGAGATGTTCGGCCGGATCCCGGTCCGTACCGAACTCACGGTCCTCAGCGCCGACGACCCGAAGGCCCGCACCATCGGCTTCAGCGTGTTCGAGAACCTCGGCATCGGGGCCTACAATCCGAAGGGCCTCAGCCGCCTGACGATCACCCGCTGACCGTGAAAGTGTAGGTCTAACCTACACTTTCACGACGCCCCGCCGGCCCCCGGCGGGGCGTTTGCGTTTCCCACAACCCGACGATAAGGTTCTCGAACACGACCCCGACATCGGGACGTCGTGCGCGGGCCGTATCCGGCGGGGGTGTCTATGGGTGGTGTGAATCCTACGGTGGTGGATGGTGTGCGTCGACGCACATGTCAGACCTGCCGGGCCACCTTCGCCCTCGTCCGCGACGAGCAGAACATCCGGTGTCCGGACTGTCGGGAGCGGTCCCGTCACAAGTCGTGTCGGAAGTGCGGTTCCACCTACCGCGACGGATCCGACAAGAACACCCGTCGCTACTGTGACGGGTGCCAGTTCACGCCGCCCGCCCCGCTCCCCGTCGGCGTGTCCGACCGACTCTCTGGCCGACGCCGTGACAGGGTGCGCCGTGGTGAGGGGGGTCGTATGGATGACCTCCGTACGTTGAAGGTGGGCACGAATACCTGGTGGGGTCGTGTGGGTGAGATCCTGTACCTTCACATCCACCCGTCCGCGTCGGACGTGATCGGGGACAGCGGGAACCGGGCGCCGTTCGACGTCCATCATCCCGAACACGGTCGCATCAACGTGAAGACCGCCGTGCAGCACACATCGGCGCACGGACATCCGTCGTGGACGTTCCAGTTCGGGGCGGGGTTGTCATCGTGCGAACACGCCTACTTCATCGGACTGGATGCCGAACGACACCGCGTCGTCCGGGCATGGTTCGTGCCCGCGTCGGACCTGCCTGCCACCGTGAAGGTGATGACGCCTGCGTCGAGGGAGTACGTGTCCGGGTACGAGGTCCCTCCCGAGGACGTCATTCTGCTCGACCGCAAGCTGCAGGCCATCCTGTCCGCACCCGCCGCATCACAGTCGTCGGAACCTGCCGAACCCGTCTTGGACTACGACCGTGTCGTTTTGGGGCGCATCGGCGAGGCCATCTACCGCCGGCTGCACCCGTCGTCCCGTCACGAGTCGGCGGTCAACCCCTCATCCACCTACGACTTTGAGGACGTGGACGGGTCGTTCGTGAACGTGCGCGTGCGTAGGTCTGCGACGCGGGACAGTGGGCCCGACCGGTGGACGTTCTTCCGCACGAAGGGGTGTACGGCCGACACCTACTACTTCATCGGCGTTGACAGGTCGGCGATGCAGGTTCAGGTGGTGTACCGTATCCCGTCCACGGACCTGCCTGCACACGGCCTGTCGGTGTCGGTCATGGGGTCGCCGAAGTGGGACCGGTACCGCGTCCCGTTGGACCTGCCTGCTGCGGTGTCCTCCTTCGTCGCGGTGTCGGACATGGAGTCCACGCACGTCGAGATCGCGGGTGTGACGAGCCTGTCGGTTGCCGCGATGTCCGCCGGGGAACGGGATGCCCTTGTCAGTCGGGCGTCCGCGTACCACCGCGCCATCGGGTTCCCGTACCCCACCTTGCCCACGGACACCCAGGTGCGCCGTGACCTGGATGGTCTGTCCGCGTGTCGGATGGACGGCAAGACGGTGCCCGTGAACCAGGTCGGCATCGGGCTCTGCTCGGCGTACATGCCCCACCGGTTTGATGCCAGGAACTCCGACGCGGACTTCTCCGCCGTCGGGGCATTCTACGACGACGCCCGACTGCGCCGAGCCCTCAACTTCTGCCTTCGGGGTGCCCGTCCGGGGTTGACGGCGTCACACCTGCGGTCGGCCCTCACGGCATTGAACCGCACCCCTGGCGGGTTCCGTCCCTCCGTCGCCAGGGTTCTCGTGGACGCCCTGTGTCCCGCCGACGGGACGGTGTTCGACCCGTGTGCCGGGTGGGGTGGGCGTCTACTGGGGACGGTTTCATCTGGACGACGTTACATTGGTGTCGAGCCGTTCGACCCCACGCACGCTGCCTTGTGTCGCCTCGGGTTGCGGGTGTGTGGGGCGGTGGGGGTGGGTGTGGACCACGTGCGGGTCATCCACTCCACCGTGCAGGGTGCGGACTTGACGGGCGTTCACGCGGACTTCGCGCTGACATCCCCGCCTTTCTGGACGAAGGAGGTGTACGACGGTGGGGCGCGCAGTGGTGTCGGCATCGACGGGTGGCGGGCGGACTTTCTGCGCCCGATGTTCCACCGCGTCGGCGAGGTGTTGCGGCCGGGATCCCGGTTCGTCGTCCACATCGCGGACGTGCGCGAACGAGGCGTCACCGTCCCGTTGGAACGGATCGTGTCCGAGGACGGCATGGCCTCCGGCTTCGTCCTCGCGGATGTGTGGCGGATGGAAAAGGGGTCGTTCGGGAAGCAGGCTGGGGGCCGTACGGATCCCCTTCTCGTGTTCCGTCGCGCCTGACCGCGTCGGTGGCCCGTCTATCGAACCGGGTGGGCCGAACCCTGGACCCCCGGAGCACCCGTGTCCGACCTCCGCTCCCGCCTCATCCGCCTCGCCGCCGCGAAGCCGGAACTCCGGGCCGACCTCCTCCCCCTCCTCAAGGATGATGCGGACCCGGCGTCGGTCGACCAGAACCGTCCCGAGTCCTACTACGGGTTGCCGCCCCGTGGCGTGCAGGCTGCCCGCCGGCGCGAGGACCCGAACCGCGTCGTGCTGATGGTGACGACCGACCGTCAGGTCCGCGCGTCGATGGCGGACGGGAGCGTGGAGTCGTTCCTCCTCGTCCTCAGCGGGTTGCTGACCCAGCAGGACAAGCGGGAGTCCGACCGCGAGGCGAAGCGCCCAGGCGGGAGGGTCAACATCTACCGCCTGGGACACTACATGCGGGTCCTGGGCGAAGTCCGGGACGCGATGAAGGGGCGGGAGTCCTCGTCGGACCCGGCGGACCTCGAGGCCCTGAAGGCCGCCGTGGTCGGTGCGTTCACCCCTGGCTTCGCCCCGGTCAGCGCGCTCGTCAAGGCGGTGGATCGGTTCCTCGCCACGGGTGCGGCACCTGCCTACCCGACCATGGCCCGTCGTGCCTGAATGGCGGACCTGATGTCGCCGGTCGGCGACGACGAGACCGATGAGTGAGGGTGAACAGTGCCCACCGACGTCAATCCCGCCGCGCTTGCGGACCTGGTCAAGGGTTCCACCGTCCCCGTGCTGGTGGACTTCTGGGCGCCGTGGTGCGGTCCGTGCCGGGCGATGGCCCCCGCGCTGGCCACGCTCGCCGGTGAGATGGGGGGTCGCATGTTCGTCGTCAAACTGGACGTCGACCAGCACCCCGAGGTCCTGGACGAGTGCCGCATCCAGTCCATCCCCACCCTGATCCTGTTCGCGGGCGGGGGTGGCGAGATGGCCCGGCGGGTGGGGGCACTCCCGCTGCCCGGCCTCCGCGAGTTCGTGGCGAGGGCCGGGGTGCCCTGACCCCGGCTACCGGCTGCGGCGACCCCGCACGATCCCGGCCGCGACCAGGGCCTTGTGCGCCCGGGTCCCGGACCATCCGTCGGGGAGGCGCAGGCCCACGAACCCGCTCTGGTCCATGAACTCGGGGCTGGCCCACTCCTCGTCGATGATGTCGAGCCACACCGGGGCGGCGGTCACCTCCGCCCCGGGGATGGCGGCCAGTGCCGCCACCGCATTCTCCTTCCGGACCCGGATCACTCGCATGGGGTTTCCTCCTCGCCTGGGGTACACCGGCCGGGGGCGGGTCCGACCTCAGACCGCCACGAGGGCGGTGGCGTCGGCCACCGCGTCCGCGCGGAGGGTGATGCCCGCCTCGTCGGACTTCATCGCGGCGACCCCGCCCGCGCAGAGCACGAAGTCGGTGCCGGCCTCCAGGCGGTAGGACACGTACCGTCCGACCGGGAGGCGGGCGCGGATCCAGTTCTTCGCCACCACGTCCGCGCGGGACTTCGAGGCGGGGACCGGACCGTTCGCGGCGGGCACGATGACCTTCGACCCGACCGCGAGGCCCTGGAGGTAGATGGTGCCCGCCTTCGGGGCCTTCGCATCCCCCGTGCAGTCGCGGCACTTGCACTCGTGGGCGGGGTCGCCGGCGACGCACTTGTAGACGCGGCACCCGCGCACCACCTGCCCATCGACCACCAGGGGGTCGTAGACGTGGTCGGTGGTCGAGGCGTTGGTGCCGTCGAGCGTCGCCTGCAGGGAGGCGGCGAGGTCCGACATCGCCGTGGTGACGTCCGCGAGGGTCACGGGGTTCCCGTCGCCGTCGACCAGGCCGGCGGCGACCACATCGGCGGGGTTCATCCCGACCAGCTTGGCGAGGCTGCGCTCGACCAGGCGGTCGTATCGGAAGCCGGTGACGATCACCGTGTGCACGGTGTCGTCACCGTAGGTGAGCTTCGCGGCACCGCGGCCGCGGGTCTCACCCTGCTTCTGGATCACGAGGCCGACGAAGCTGCCAACTTTCGCGTCGGCGAGGTGCTGGGCGAGGGCGGCGGAGGAGGCGTTGGTGACCATCGGGTCGCTCCTGGGTGGTGGGCGTGTTCAGGGCACGGGGGGTACACCGGGGGGTCGACGGTCGGACCACGGGGGGTGGGAATTCGGGGGGCGGGTGTAAGTGCGGCCCGTGTCCAGGAGGGTGTGCGAATGTCCGGTCCCAAGTTCTTGTTCAATGATGCTGAGCACCGTGTCTGGGAGTCCGTGTTCCCGCCGGCCGAGCCACATCGCGTCGACGAGAAGGGGCTCTCCGTGCGTCGGCGTCGGCCGTCCCCTCTCTTCTTGTCGAAGATCGTCCGGTCCCTGGCAGAACTCGGCGTGTACCCGGTGTTTCGCACCCGGGCGGACGGGAAGATCGTCCCGTGGGACGTCCCGCACGATCCCCAACCGTCGTGGTGTTTGGACCCGGGCATCCGGGCCCTACTCGGCAACCTCCGGGAGGGTTCGGACCCCAGGTGCAACGTGGACGCCTACTACCACCCCGTTGACCTCGCGGCGCACTTCGGCGCCGATCCGAGCCTTTGGCGGTCCTGGCCGCAGGGGATGGCCGTCATTCGCTCCGGGCCCGGCCGTGACGACGTGGTGCTGTCCACCAAGCTCGACGACGACAATTTCGACTATCTCCGCAGGCGCAACATCCTCCAACGTCCGCGTGCGACCACGTCGCTGGTGTCGACCGGCGGGGTCGCATTCTTCGCGGCCGCAGCGGTCCGCTTCTGGTCGACGGCGGACGAGCGCGCCCGCATCGGCCGCCTGAAGACGAAGTTGGAGGTCGACTTCCAGGTCATCCGCAACAGCGCACCGATCCCGGAAGACCCCGCCATCCGTGACCTGATCACGGGGGATCTCCCGAACGACGTGGTGGGGGGGCTGCAGGCGTCGCCTGCCCGCCCGTTGTCGGTCCCGTCCCGTCGGGAACTCGGCCTGCCCGAACACGACCGTCAGGTTCCGCTGCCCGGGATCGCCCCGACGCCGCCCGCGAACCCGATGTCCCCCGAGGAGGAACTCCACCACCTCGAGGCCCGGATGGCAGAGGTGCGCCGCCTCATCGAGGCCAACAACATCGAGGCGAAGCGTCGTCGGTACGAGACGCGGGTGGTTGAGTGCAGGAACGCACTCAAGTCGACTCAGATCAGCGTCCTCCTGGACTCACAGTTCCCAGAGTTCGATCCCTCCAGCCCCGACAGTGATCCGGCGACGAACGTGCGACTGGATTTCCTTATGCTCATCATTCTCCCCGACGGTAGGCGGTACAACTCGATCAGCACGCTCGACACGCTCTCCCTCGACGGAATCAACACGACCCCCACCGACGGGGCTGCTGCCGTCGTCGACGACGAGGCCGACCGTGCGGCGTTCGAGGCCGATCCCGTGGCGTACACCTTCGGCGGGTAGTGTCCGCGTCAGTGCCCCAGGCAGGGCGACGGGGAACGCCGTCCCCCCGCCCGTCGCCGAAGCCCTCGGACGATCCGTCGTGCGGATGGTCCGACCCTGAGGATGGCCGGTGTACCCCTTGCGAACCCAAGGAGAC
>Ga0315909_10004690_pt1 | contig 16004 bp, 30 predicted proteins | sample LakEriMetagenome_11_FD_203527 | JGI IMG/M metagenome (GOLD analysis project Ga0315909, IMG submission 203527) | Freshwater fungal communities from buoy surface, Lake Erie, Ohio, United States - Buoy 2 MA125 | ecosystem: Environmental > Aquatic > Freshwater > Lake | place: USA: Lake Erie, Ohio...
AACAGCGTTCTGTTCTGGTACTGACCATTCAGAATCTGAAACTTCAACGACAGGCCCTGCCCACCAGTCTGTGTCGGTTTCTTTTCGCTGCTCACGATCACAGCGGGATACTCGCCCGGCGGGATCGGTTCGAACGATCCACCCGGCTGAACGTTTTTCAAATCCAGATCCATCAAACTCGCCATTCAACTACCCTGCTTTCTGTACTGAAGAAACTGAAACTTTCTCAACACCGCTGTCACTCTTCGGAAACCACTTCGCATACTCAGACCATGAAAACCCGATCTCTGCTGGCATGCCTTCAAGTCGGTTCTTTGCGAGACAGGCCGCTGATTCCTGAGTCCTCAGGTATCGCTCTGAATTGCCGACCGCAATCCCGCGTTCTTTGTTGAAACCGAGGTCTTCTTTTCGGACAAAGACCCGATACGATGCGAAAAGCACTTCATCGCACCATTCCTGGAGCATCGCTGAGGCGCTGTCATGCAGTGCCGGCTGATACCGGTCGTAGGAATCAGTTTCCGGATCGCTATGTTTTTTGATGGCACAGTGAGCCAGCAGAATGACGCCGATTGACTTCTCCTTCCGCAGCCAGTCGAGCTTAAATGTGATCTCATCCCAATACTTCAGCGCGGATTTGTACCCGTTGCCGAAGCCGATATCGGCAAAGTCTTTTCCGGCCTTTTTTGCGACTTCAGCGTGAATCAGCCCTTCCAGCCAGTCCGCCGAATCGATGGCGATGTGCTGGTACTTGTGCTTATCGTTGGCAAGCCAGATCAACGCTTCATTAACTGAATCCAGTGACTGCAGGTGCTCCGTTCGTTCGCAGTCAATGTCGTCGAGCCCATCTTCCAGATTCAACAACAGGCAATTCGGAGCCTGTGCCGCCCACGTGCTTTTCCCGATGCCATGAACGCCGTACAACAGCGTCCGTCTCGGTTTGGTTTTCTTTCCACTAACAATCTTCACGATTCCATCTCCTCAAAACGGTAAACAAAAATCTCAACACCACTCTCATCACCACCACCTGCAATTCGCTTTTCGATACTTCCTGAGCAAACTTGACAGTCATCGTGCCAAAAGATTCCTGTCAGTGCGTCAAGAACTGCTTTATCAAGGTTGTCTCGGTCTGGTTTTTTCACGTGCCAAATCGACGGCATTGGGCGCGTTTTCCATGTGATTGACTTTGGACGTGGAAACACAAATTCGAGATCAACTCGGAACGGTCCTTCCATCCGCAGTCCAGAAAACTGCTGACGTGCAGCGAACTGAATTGACCGCTTCCACTTCACAACGCCATTGTTTGGTGTGTAATGTCGGCCGCTTGCCGTCGATCGTGTTCGCGGCTGAGCAATCGGAAGCCCTGGCACAAAAAAACGCCATTCCTGAATCAGATCAATCACCGCTCTCCCTCCCGGTAATCCCTGATCTCAGACCGCAGGACCGTCGTTTCCTTTGGAGCGTCAACGCCGATCTTTATCTTGTCGCCCTTGATTTCCAGCACATGAATCAGGATGTCGCCATCAATCCTGATTCCTTCACCCTCTCGACGAGTCAACACAAGCATTGCAACTCCTTTCGCTGATCACTCGGAGAAATCGATAGCTCACAGATTCGCTCACAGCGATCTGTCCACGTCTTCGCAGCATTGCAACCGCTGAAGCGGTGACCTGTGTTCCGTCTTCAAAACGCCAAGACAGAACACGCCACCACAACGGATGACGGATCCGACCGTCTTGATACAGTGACTGACGGCACTGTTGACCAGCTCGCAGACGGTTAAGCACTTCGTCTGCGGTGAGTCCTTTCACGTTTGCGGACATTGATTTCCTTTCAAGATTCAAAAACCAGAGGCAGTGGTGTTGACTCCGCACGAATCGCACACTGCTCTCCGGTCGTACCCTGAAACAATCAGGGTCTGCCGGTTACGGCGGCAGGTTTCATTGTTCGAGTCGTGGCTACCTATCCATGGCATTTAAGAGCGTCTCACGGCTCACCACGATTCCGCCGCCGGGAGTCGAACCCAGCGCAGACCATCAGCGGTAAAAAACACTGGAAGCGGTCAATCAGAATCTAAGACCCTGATCCCCTAACGCAGACCGCCTCCAGTGCGGAGCGTTTCGGGTTTAGTCGCGGTCGTTGCGTTTGAGGTTTTCTTCGGTGATCACCCAGCAGACGATTCCGCCGAGGACAGCAAAGAAGATTGCAGCAAGCTCACTGATCACTTTGCACCTCCGTTTCTGCGATAGCAGCCGCACGAACAGACAGAGGCAGGACCAGAGGACTGTTGATTGACAGCACCGCAAGCAACGCAGCGCCATGCTGAATATAGCATTGTTAGAAAAAACATTCACTGTCTCCCTTCAGTAAAGACAATAGCGTTCCAAGTTTTGAACGTCAACGCGTAGGATTATTTTTTTTCAAAAGTTTTGCAAGTTCGATTCCGAGAGCGTTTGCAATACGTGTCATGACTCGCTCGCTAGGCGAGTGATGCCCGTGCAAAATCCGCGACAGATAACTGCGGCGCATCCCGGCGAGATCAGCCAAAGCCTGCACTGATAGATTTTGTTTTTCGAGACGCTGGCGGAGGTTGGAGGAAAAATTATTCATGTTGAGATATTGACATGTTTTCGAAACAAGTCAAGATAACGTTAGAAAAATGAAACATACACCACACGCCAAAGCCGCAGAATCCTGATCATCGATTAAACAAAACGGCCAGAAATTTTACTGAGGCACGGCATGAGTAAAGCATCGGAAATACTGCGGTCGACAAACAGCATCTGGCGTGTTGACTGCTACGAATCCGGCAGCCGTCGCCGAATCCTGCAGACGCTCTACATTCGCACGGACTGCATTCTGAAAGCCGAAGAAATCGGCCGCAGACGTTCCGGTCGGCGCTGTGTGGACGCGAGGCCGTGGAACCCGGAGACGGATCGGAAGTGTTGGGGCTGGATTGAGAAGGTGAGTGTATGAGTGAAAATAACACTGACGGAAAAACCTTCTCTTGTTTACCGCCTTACCCTCAATGGGTCTGCTCCGATTGCGGCGTAAAACACGGACGAAGAGTCCCGAGCATGGCAACCTGGCATGACGGTGAGTGTGGTGTGTGTGGGCTTGCTGGTATGGTGACTGAGCCACGAGATTTCGGGCATTTGAAGGACGGCTGGCAGGGTAAAAATTTAGGTGCGTAGAACGCTTTGCATCAATCGGCCCGCGTGGTCGATTCTCCATTGCAAAAACGGCTTATCGCGGGCTCGATTACATCCAATTGTTCCCCGTCCTTTTGTGCAGAAAATATTTTTCTGAAAATGTGTGTAGAATATCTTGCAGCGGTCGATAAGGTGTGTATAATAACCACATCACGGCAACGATAACCACAAACAAGGAAACGAAAAATGTCACTCGCAAAGCAAATCGAAGCAGCCCGCAAAGTTGTCAACAAGTTCAAGTTCGGAACACAAGAATGGGAATCGGCAATGCAAATCGTTCGCGACCTAGTTGCAAAGCACGATGCACAACAGCCAGCCGAAGAATTTTGCAGCATCGACAGCGGAGTTCATCCAACACGATTGCTAAACGGTCGCGTAATCAAGGCGGCAAAGTAATGGCAAACGAACGACGCAACACCACACAGCCCACCGACTGGTGGGCAGCGTGGGAGGAAGCGGCGAAATCCGCTGGAATGGATTTGGCGGCGTGGATCGGCAAGCAGTGCAACAAGGCATTGCCAAAAGAGGTCCGCGACACGTTGAGCGAACGCGCTACCCGTGGCCGTCCGCGAAACGTGGAAGAACCAGATGACTAGGTACGGTGAACGCCCGGCGTTAACCGGACGGCGAGCGGTTGACGCTGATTCTGAAAACGGGCTGTTCGCGGTTCCGGTTCAACGCTTTGTTCTGCCTCTCTTTGGAAACGCTTTCCAGTTATTTTCGAAAATCTTTCGAATCTGTTTGAATACTCGTTGACGAATCAGACGAAGTAAGTAATACTTCCCTTAGTCGAACGCAACGCAAACAACCAGCAAGGAAAAGAATAATGAAAAAGTCAGCCTCAGAAATCATCAGCCTGCGAAACACTCTGCTGTCACAGGTTCGACCAACACGACTGACAGGAAATCGCGAACTGATGCACGAACTGGTAATCCGCATTCGTCAGCTGGACGGAATCTTGGAAGCCCGATCACGAAAGGTGCAGGAATGAGAGGAGGATCCCGGAAGGGGGCCGGGCGAAAGCCCGGCCTTGGAGAAACGAAGGTTGACAAGAATATCGCCCTAACGCCCACGCTGTGGGCTTTTCTTATGTCGGGCGGGAATTCGGCTGGCCATGAAATCGAAACGCGTCTACGGAAGTCTGCGGCGTTTAAGGCGTGGTTGAAGAATCAGGTTTCGGAGTAGGCAGAACGCAGGCGTTAACCGGACCGCGAGCGGTTGACGTTGACTCTGAAAACGCCTGATTCGCGGTTCCGGTTCAACGCTTTGTTCTGCCTTTCCTTGGATGCAGTTTCGACTATTTTGGAAAAACTTTCTGAATCGTATGATTCTCGCTTGCGGAATCAAACGATACAACGTATAGTTCTCTCAGTCGAACGCAACGCAAACTAAACCAAGGAAAAGAACAATGACAACCACGACAGTTATCGGACGCAACGGTTTTGAATACGACGCACAGAACATCAACGGAGATCTGTTTATCGTTGGTAAGTTCATCGTCAGAGTTGAGAATGGCAAGGTTGAAGACACGATTTGCCGAGCAACAAAGGCAAATGTAAAAAGGCTGTCAAAATGAGAGGCGGAGCCCGGAGGGGGGCCGGGCGCAAGCCTGGCCCAACAGGGCCGAAAGGCTCGGTCACGCTGTGGCTGTCTGCGGACGTGTCCGCGTTCCTTGAGACGTTTGGACAGGAACGCAGCGCCACAGTCGAAAAGATGCTGCGTAAGTCTGCGGCGTTCAAGGAGTGGCAAAAGTCACAGGCTGCTGAGTAGGCAGAACGCTCAAAATCACATGGCAGCGGCCAAACAGGCCAGCCATGTGAGAAACCGTAGCCCGCTGCTCATGTGCATTTTGTTGTTGTGCTGCCTCTTCTGGAAAATTTCAAAAAAGAGTCGTTGACGCCGTACGAATATACGATATATTCACATCATCAGACACGAGTTGTGTTTGGTCCGCCTTGACGGGTTTCGAGCCAAGTGAAAGACAGAACAATGACACGCTACGCGACAATTCGAAATATTGAAGCTGTAAAGCACAACGGATATTTGAGCTTATCGATCCTCAGTAAATCCGCAAATGTGCGGTACACACTGGAGCGAGACCAAGACAATGATGGCGTCGAATTCACCACTGCTACGCTGAATGCTGAGGACTTGTTAGCCTTGTACGAAATGGATGAGGTATCAATCGGGCGAACGGAAAAAGACGAGTTTGAATTGTACCTGTGTCAAGTAGCAGAACGGAATTGATACATGATTCAAACGCGAATTCCTGTTGAGCCATTTTATGATCAGGATGGCATCACGATATACAACGCTGACTGCCGAAAGTTGCTTCCGTGGCTAGAAATAGACCGCGTTGTCACTGATCCGCCATACGGCATATCGTTTGCCGGAAAGCGTCAAGGCACAGATCCTGTGAACGAAACTCCATATGATCAGTATCTAGATTCTGTGGAAAACTTTGCAAAAATAGTTGTTCCTGTGATCGCGCTCAGTTGCCAAATCGCAAAGACTGTGGCTACGTTTTGCCCAGTGCGACATATCGGCATGATGCCAGTGCCAAGCGATGCTGGAGGAATTTGGCAGGAAAACGGAAAGGGTTTGTCACCTTTTGGATTTACCAGTTTGCATGCAGTGCTGTACTACGGAGAAGATCCAAAACGGCAGGGACGTGTCGGAGGATCGTGGCCGACAGGTTTTCGGCATGATGGAAAAGCGACTGTCTGCAAGCAACATCCTTGCAGCAAGCCAGTAGAGTGGATGCGATGGCTGATCAATAGGCTATCAAACGAAGGCGACGTTATAGCCGATCCATTTATGGGCGCAGGTACAACGCTACTTGCGGCAAAGCTGGAGGGTCGCAAAGCGATAGGAATTGAGATCAGCAAACCATATTGCAAAGCGGCAGTTGATAGGCTGAAACAGAAAACGCTATGGTAGACCACCTTCAGTCAGTCATCGCAGCCCGAGCGGAATCGCTCGGGCTGTCTTCTTACGAAATCGCAAAGCGATGCGACGGAAGCCCAAACAGCGAGGCTGTCAGTCGGTACATTCGCGGCAGATGTTCGCTCGGTTCGGCTTACGTATCGAAGATTTGCGACGTGCTCGGGTTAGAGCTTTGCGCAAAGAAGAAGGGCAGGAAGCCCGATCCATCGAAGTAAGACAGGTAGGCAGGACGCCGTGATCTGTCAGCACAACGATGGCCATCACCGGATGGCGGGCTGACGACTTTCATTTTTTAACAACCGAACATCCGCCATTCCGGTGCATGGCTTTGTTATGCGGATTCGAGGAGTGGTGGTAAATGTCATATTTTGGATACAAAAAAGGGCTATCTGTCACAATTCATCGCACGAAGCACCGCGTAGGGTTTCAGAACGGATGCTCTGTCAGGCACCTGATTGAGTTGCTCACAAAAGTACCGCTGGAAGCGACCGTTGACGAAGTTTTTTGTGACAGCGGAGAAAACAGTGTGGCACCAGATATTACTATCATCCATTTTCATGAAGAATCGCGTTCAGAGGTGCCCGCATAACGCTGCACTTCACCGGGTGGCAGACGGTGACTTTCCATTCTTTTCGACGGAGTCTGCCACTCCGGTGGAAGTGCTTGTTATGCCTGATGTTTTTCTGCGTATTACATATTGCATCGATACGCACCGCGTCCATGTTGGACGGTGGACTGATTGCGGATTTCTTCCACGGATTGGTGATCATGTCAATGTAATGTCAGATGAGACCTGTCTATTGGACGTGCGGCGAGTGGAGCACTTTTTGGACGATGCTGTCGTGGTCTTGTCATTTGCAATCGACGTCGATGGTGGTAATCCGGGGTCGTGGAACGCGTCGCATTCTGGCGAATCGTTTTCCGACTTTGTTGCCGAGTTTACTTCTGAGGAAGGATTCTCGCCGGTTCCTGAAGATAAGTATTTTCCTGATCGTATCTAGGCATAACGACAGCGTTCACGTGGCCGCCGTGAGCGATTTCAATTTCTAAACCCGCGTTGCCGGCGGCTCCCGTGCAACGCCTTGTTATTTTGCGAGGTCTAACGTGACAACGGAAGAACTTGTTGACAAGTACCAGACGGCACTGGAAGAGATGTCGATAGCAGAGTCGGATGGTGAAGATTCCGATGACTGGTCAATTCAAGCAGCGGACGCAGCAAGAGAATTGAAGGGGCGAACAGTAGCCGCGTCGGTTAAGTGGCAAAACGGCAGAGTCACTGAAGCTGCAGGTGAGGTTATCTCGATCGCAGGTGACAAGGTGTATCTGGAGACGGCGTTCGGTGCGGTCGAGGGTGATGCGAATACAATGTCAGCCGTATAGTCAAAATAACGACAGGCATCACCGGTGCCGACGAAAGACGAGGAGAAAGAGATGACTGAAGGAACTGAAAATGCGGGTGCATCGGCTCCGGTGCATGCCTTTGTTCACACGCCCGGTCCGTGGGTGGTGGATTATGAGGGTTCGATCGGACACGTGAAAAGCGTGGCTGAGAGACCAGATTATTTCACGCCAACAGTGGCGAGATACGACACAGGGGCTGTGTCGATTGGGCCTGACGAGAAACAGGCGAACGCACGGCTGATTGCTGCCGCTCCGGATCTCCTTGAAGCGTGCAAAGCTGCGCTGGCAGCGATTCGTTCCGCGTGTCAGGACGGATCGATCATCTGGCTGGATCCGCCATATGTTCTGCCCGGTGTGCATGAGTCAGCAGCAGAACGTCTGCAAAATGTGATTGAGCAGGCTGAATCAGTCGTGTGAACTTTGAATTATCCGTCACGTGTTGTTTTCAGAATATCACCTCGCGCGTGATATCCCGATATCGCGTTCCCCAAACACAGCGAGCCGGACGGGTTTCCCCGCCGGCTCTCCCGGTGCTGCGTTGGTGCCTGCATGGTGCCAAGGCGTTACTTTGACGGTCCAAGTGCTTTCAGTTGGTGGATATGTTCCCGATGTTGCGCAGGAACAATCTGACCTTATTCCCCATAGTGGTAATCTGTGTTAATGAGTCAGCAGTGTTGAGCATGCTGAAGTCTGACAGAAACACAACAAAGCCCGCACCAAATGCTTCAACACTCACGATCTCGACGTATGGATCTGAACTCGTTTTTCTTGCCTCGAATTCCAATGTAGACGAACCGAGACTCATGAAGCCGGGACCAGCAACATACAGAGCCGTCACGTCAGTCATGACAGCACCAGTGCCGGACACTGGCTTCGTGCCGATCGGTGATGTGCTATTTGTTGGTGCCGCACCAGAAGTAGCAACTGCTCTAGCTTGCGTGCCGATTCCAGCCAGTGCTGTGTTGAGCGAGGTCACAACAGAACTAGGGACAGTTGTAGGGGAACCATAGTAGTCATGGATCACGAACAGCACGCCACCGCCCGTTATCCAACTGGCGATCGCGGTGTATTGAGCCGAGGTCGTTGGCTGACTAGTGTACGGTGTTGAAAACTTATATCGACCAATCACCAACACGTTGCAATCAGTAAGATTGTCCTTCGTGCGGTTCGACAGAATCGTCCAATTGACCGGGAAGTTTACTGTCCACACGTTTTGGTCGTAGGTGTCCCACAAACCGACAGTTTTGGGCTGATTGTTGCAACTGCAGCACAACTTAAACGCCATCGCTTACCTCGCTGCCATTGGTGCGCAATCGCCGAGGAACCACCAGTGACCGTCGATCCATTCAGCTTTACCAAACGTGTCGACTTCGTAGGAATCGCTTTCGCTGTGATTCCAGACTGTGATTTGATCAGTCGTCTCGCTGTATTCCTCGTCTACATCGGACCATTGACAGATGGTTGCAAGACAACTTGTTGCACCTGTTAGAGCATGTGTTGCGACGTCCAGCGCCGCATCGATAATGACAGCGATCGGGGGAGCATTCCAAGGTACGTTTTCATTGTATTCTGACTCACGAGGCTCAATGCCCTGCAGTAATGCTTCTGCGTCCTCTTTTCGGAATCCGTATGTGTTTTCGTCTTGCATTTCAGATCCTCAGAAAATCTGCAAATGCCACCTCTTCGTACAACGCAAACTCAAGAACACTTGGCTTCGTGCCTGTTGCGACTTTGCCGCCGGAGCCATTGAGACCACCAAGAACAACGACACCTTTCACGAGATACGGCTTTAATTGGCCGCCGTCCAGATAAAGTGTTCCAAGGTCTATCCTTTTGTCTCTCCAGTTCTTCTTGTTGTATCGCAGAGCATACCGCGTAAGACGCAGTTTCCTGCCGTAATAGAACCCGACAACTGATGACATTACTGTACACAACAAGGTTCTGGCCGGTCGCCCCTTAAATGTGGCACTGTTGACAACCTCGTTTCGTTCGATGACCTGCTCATCGGTGAGCGTTGCGGATTCAAATTGATAAAACTCCCAAATGGGGATGAATCTCGAACGAATGATTCCATTTGCAAACGGTTGCCCTGCACTATTTGCAACCGCATCGCCGTTTGTGTCTTTTGTCACATTTTCCTGAAGACGTTCAAACTTCGTTTCATAGATCGGAACCCATTCCGTCGGCTCCTCTGAACTGTCTTGTCCGCCTTGGCTTTCGGTGACTTCACTGCTGAAGGTTGCGGTGACGTCCCAGAGTTTCCTCTGATCTGATCGCCTTACAGCATCAACGGAACGACACACCGCAGATCCGTAAGAAGAAACGGAAACATTGACCCGTGGCAGTCCTGCTGTGTAAAGAACGTTGACTCTGTCTTCATTGACAGAATCGGCTCGGACCAAAAAATGAAACGTCTCGTCGAGAACAGGCAATCCACCTGACGAACGCAGAGACGACTTTCCTTCGCTTTGTTCTCCGACGAGCACTGTGGCCATCAGGGCACCTGAATTCCTGTTGCTTTGATTGCGAGATCGAGCTGAGTCGCAGTTGCAGCCGTGCCGAGCCGAGTCACGTAGTCGCCTGTAGTCCTGTCAGCGTTTGGCATAATGCCGCCGGCCGTTCGCGACAGAAGATACGTTTCTCCAACTGTCATTGTGGTTCCGATAAGCAGCACAGACCCGCTGAAGGCAACGACACCATACCCGTCAGTAACTCCGGGAGTCATCGCGATACCTTCCGCTGCAGCCAACGCTAGCGACGCGTTTGCATCCGCTGCCACGTATTTGCTTGAGCTTTGCACTACTGGCTGACCTACGGACACAGTGCCGCCATATTGCACTATTCGCAGTTGCGTTGTCGCTGTGGGCCTTACCGCAGTGATGCCGCCTAAATCAGCCATTACCGAATTCTCCGAAAACCATTTTCTTTAGATTCAGTCAAAATACTAAACAGAATTTGCGTCTGTTCTCGGTTGATCTGGTTGGCGATTTGCTGTTCCTTAAACAACTGAGCAGTTTTCTCTCCGAGGTCGCCCCAAGGTGTTTCCTGTTGTTCCGGAATAACACCTTCCGCCATCGCTTTGTTGATTCGGTCTGCCGAAAACTTCACGGCTTCGGCAGAACCTAGTTCGATTCCAGCGCCAGGGCCTGCAGCGATATCTTCACGGCGTTTTTGGTTCTTCTCTTCTTGCTTCTTGAAAAACTCCATTGCACCTTTGCGAGCTTCGTTAAGGTCACGAGCAAACTGTTCTTCAGCCTGTTTTGCCGCTTTTTCACGTTCCTTGCGTTCTGTCTCGATGGCTTTCAGGCGTTCCTTTTCGAGATCCTTGATTCGCTTTTCTTCGTCCTTGGCTGCGGCCTTAGCTGCTTTTTCCTGTTCCTCAACAGCTTTCTTTTTCGCTTCAGCAATTTCCTGCTGTGCTTTATGCTCGGCAATCGCTACTTCGTTCACTGCCGCTTTTCTTTGCTCAAACTCGGTCTTTATTTGCTGTCTTGCAGCCTCAGCCTGTTCTCGCTGCCGCTTCTCCCAGCCGTCGAGAAATTTGTTGGTTTCGGTTTCGTCCCATGTGAAATTGATGATGCTGCTCATGATGTCGCGAATTCGAGCAAGCATATACCCGAAACCTTCAGCAACGCGACCAATCAAACGTGCAGTGGCTTCCAGCCACGGCTGCAACTGAGTAAACAGGTCGAGCAATTGAGAAACTAATGGTCCCAAGGAAGCACCGATTTCGCCGAGTTTCTTTTCAAACTCGCTCAACGCAATGTTCATTTTTCCGCTGACAGTCTGTGCGAGCCTGTCTGTCATGCCGTGAAACATGCCGCCTGCAGAAGTAGCATCCTCAAATGCCTTTCGCACTTCCTGCGAAGAAATAGCTCCATCCTCCATGCGTTTTTTCAGATCGATCAAAGATTCCCCAGTCGTCTTACTGATCTGCTGCAACGGGTTGAAACCAGCGTTGATCATCTGCAGCACATCTTGCCCCATCAGGCGACCCGCAGCAGACATCTGTGAAAACGCTAGCGCGAGCATTTTGAAACGATCGTTGTTTCCGCCAGTCACGTCTGACAGCATCTGCAGATTTTTCGCTACGTCCTGCACTTGTACGCCAAAAGACAGCATTGTTTTTGCTGCTTGCGTTGCATTACCGAAAGTGATCGGCGTGTTTTTGTCCAACTGACGAATCTGTTCAAACAACACCTTGCCGTCATTTACGCTGCCGGTGAGCACTTCAAACGCGATCGTTGCGTCCTCAACCTGCCCAGCAAGATTCAGGGATTTCGCGATTGTCTGCACGCCGAGGTAGGCGGCCGCCATGCCTTTGATCGAAGCAATTGCAGAAGTTGAAGAGGTCTGAGACTCTTTGAGAGTTTTATTTGATCGCTCAACTGCTCGCCGATAGGTTTCCTGATCGATGGCACCAGCACGAAGCAGCTCCCGGTATTCTCTCACTCTACGATTGTGCGATTCCTGAGCACGCTCAACGGACTGTGTGAGTTGCTTGCCCCGTTCCATCACCTGCTGATGTTGCTTTTCCGCTTCAGCAAGCCGAAGTTTTTCTTCCTTCAGTTTCTTTGCGGCTGCGATAGCCGTATCCGTAGAATTTCGCGACGACTCGAGCGTTGCCTTTGATTCAGCTAAAGCTCTCTTATAAGTCTCTTCGGTAATTGCACCAGATCTGCGCAGTTCTTTGTATTGTGCGAAGCGCTGCCAGTATGCCTCTTCTGCAGTTTGCAGTGACTGAGTCAATTGCCGACCCTGCTGCATGACAGCTTGGCGTTGCTTTTCAATTTCGGCGAGACGTGCTGTTTCCTCTTTTTGTTTTCTCGCTGCCTCTGCGGCTCTTTCACTGGCTAGGTTCAGAACATCTTGTGCCTTTTGCAATTCTTCAGCAGAATACTTTCCTTGCTGATGCTTTTTCGCAAGGTGATCGACCGCATTGGCGTACTGAGCGGACTGTTTTCCGGCATCGCTAAACGCCCGATTCAGCAGATCCAGTTCCTGCCTGTACTTTTCCGCAGGCGGAACTGATTGCCGCATAATGCTAGCGACTTTGGTGACCTCGCCTTTCGCAAGATTCGCACCTTCACTAAAGTTGGACACGTCCATTCCAAGACGGACGTTAAGAGCGGTAATTGTCGTCATGTGAAACCGAATGCCTTTTTCAGAATCTCTGTTTGTGCTTTCGGATTTTTTATTCCACGTGACTTCAGCTTAGTACGTTTCTGCCATCGCATAGAATCTCGTGGCATGAAATCAACAACGCTCAAAGGTTCCATCTTTGCACCATTGATTGCAGCCATCATTGCCGTGTTGGCGTGTACGATTGCGGACAACGACGCAGTTTGCTCCCAATGAGAGCCAAACGGCTCGCATTGGTAGTACGCCCACCACAATTCCAGCGTTCTTTCGGAAATGCTATCAAGCCACGCCTCCGGATCGTCTATTCCAAGCTCAAGACATACTCGGCAGGCGAACCGGAGACGGTTGTTACTACGGACTCCCCCAGCGTCTCTGATGCCTCACTGGTTCTTGTAAACTTCTGGCATTCTTCCGACAGTTTCTGATAAAACGCCAGATCGATGGAACCCAACTGTTTTGTCTCCGTATCCTTAAACAGCCGCTCGCCTTCGTCATCAATCCACATCCGAGCCACGAGCAACAGCAGCGCCTCATTCAGGTTTGTGGCGTTCCATTTGCCGTCCTTGTCAACGAGCGACATCTGATACTGAGAATACTCAAGCGGTGTAGGCCGCTGAAGTCGCACGGCGTTGCCGTCGATCTCAATATCTTTTGTCGCTCGCTTTGTCAGCTTGCCTAACGTCGCTCGCGTTAGTGTCATACGTCGTCATCCTCTTGTGGTTGCAGGTCAATATCGACGGGCATCACAACGCCGCCGATGGTAAGTGCTGCCGTTTTGTTGACGGCCTCGATCAGTTCGGCTTTTGTGTTGTCGTCAAAGGTGACGATACACTGCAGCCAGGAATCGGGTTCCTTTGGCAGATACCCAACCTGAATGTCATCGCAAAACACGATCCATTGACCGTGGTCTACTGGCGTTCCGTTGGGTGATTCGCCCACGTGATCAATCAACTTAATATCCATCATGTTTCCCGAGTCTGCGCGAGTGATTCGCCAGTCATTTTGAGGGTAAATTCCGAGTCCATCGTTTCATTGTTGGCCATTTGAGGAAATGCCACACGGCTAAAGAATGCTTTGCCGGTGATTGTGCCGCGAGTCACTCCGGTGGTTGCGGTGCTTACCTGCGGCAGTGTGACGGTCACCGTAGCCACTGTTCCGTCGATTGGCGGAACTCCCAATGCAGCACTGAACCGCACTACTCCGCTAATTTCGTTCGGGACTGCCAAATCATGCGGGTCAACTCGCATGAAGCCAGTATCAGAAAGCAGCGTTACGTCTCTTTCTCCGAGCGTCCATTCGCCGGGATTGATCGATACGATGTTTCCAGCCCATGCGGTAGTAATGCCCGTAGTTTGTGCACCGCCCAATGTGATTGTTGCAGTGTTTCCAGTTTTGAAACGTGTTCCGGTGGCCATGTTTAGATTGTCTCCTGATATGCGATCATGTAATCAAAAACGGTCAGGTAGCGATGTTCCTGCGATCCATCCGTTGGCCGCTCATCCAGTGTCTGAATGCCTCCGGAAATCATCACAGATTCAATAAATGCACCACCCATTGCTCCGGTATACCCCTGCAGATCACTTGTTCTTACGGCTTCTGCAATCAGATTCGCACCGGCTCGCGTCGATGCAAATGCAGTGAACTCAATCCGACTTCTGGCGATTCCTGCCAGTCCGTTAATCAAATGATCGTGAATCGTGCTGATGACCGTGTAGGTCAACGCTCCGCCAGTTCGTATTGTGTAGCCCTGTGGCAGAACATCTGGATAGATCCGGCTTGACACCAGCGCCGCTACGCCGGTGTTCGCTGCTAGGTATCCTCGTATTGCACTGCCGATGTCAGCCATTAGTTAGCCGCCTGTTTTGCGGCCGCATCAATTCCCGCTTTCAAACTTGCTTTTACTGCCGATGCTGCCGCCGATTTTGTTTCGTCCGCCGTTCGTTTGACGAATTGATTTACCTTTCGCACCGTTCCAGCATCGCGACCCCATAACACCTTGCGGTTATGATCTCGCGAAAACAGATTTCCGTGCCCGCCTCCGTCACTGTACGATGGTCCCACCAATCCCAGACGGCCGACGATTTGCCCGAATTTACGTTGTGGACGCACGACAGAACGAATTGTGGTTTTGAGTTTTTTCGCACCACTCCATTTCTGTTTCGTTTTTGATGACTGCTGTCGTCTGCCGTCCTGACTTTCTGGAGCGTTGGAAATCATTGCCGACTCCACCGGCCGGCTGCCGGCCTCAATCGCTTTCGTCAGAACTGTCGTTTGCACCTCGTACACCAATTTTTGAAGCGCCTGCACTAACTCATTACCGTTAATCAATTCCATGCCGACCGACACGCCATGACGTCGGCCTACAGGTTGCTTTCGAGGTCTGGCCATTACAGCACCACCGATTTGCAATAGAGTTCTCGATAACGATCCATTCCCTGCACTGGCTTAACGTAGACGATGTAGAATCGCTGCCCCTCGAAGTCGATCGCCATTTCTGGCGTGTAGCCGCTCCTGTACCGCACGGTGAAAATAGCACTGATACCAGCCTCCACCTGTCTACCTCTGGCTCCTTCTCCGCCCGTTGTCGGTTCCATCTTTGCCGGTTCATCGGCTAACCATCGATTGGCCGTCACCACTGGCTGGCCGGCAGCGTCCTGAGTCGTAGTTTCCACGCTGACGGTGATGCGGTGTCGCATGGTCCCGAGCCGGAATTTTCGTTCAGGGCGAAACGTCATGGATAACTGGCCCTCATTTTTTTGGCCACTAAAGCTTCGTAAGCCTTTCGTTCTCCCGGTGACGCGATCATGTCTCTATCTTCAAACCGATTTGCCAGACTCAGCTTGATAGCCATTCGATCCAGTTCCGGACACGCAGCCGACGTCGTTCCATAGCCTGCCGTGTAAGTGATTCGCACGGCCTCACTACGATCCTGCAGCAAAGGCTTTACGAACGTGTCCAGAAATCGCAGCTCGTCGCCATCCAGATAGTATTCAGACGAGGATATAGTCTGCTCGGTGCCTGCGGCATCCATGTATTTCACCGACGATATGGCAATCACCGGCCGCACTGTCAGCGTGATAACCTCCAGCAGTTTTGGTAGCCGATGCTCGAGCGTTCGTGTAATCAGTGCTATTGACGTGTCTCGTTCCCATTCCTCACGAGCGGCTGCGATGATTGACACGAGTTCCGTGTCGTGGCTATCGTCGCTTGCTCCGATGCTGAGCTGTGCTTTCGCTTCTGCGATCGTTACTGGTTCGCTGGTCGGTGGTGTCACTACTCTGACTGTGTGGCGAATCTCCTGATCTT